>Ga0233425_10004308_pt1 | contig 24111 bp, 22 predicted proteins | sample Watercolumn_Towu_2_FD_181712 | JGI IMG/M metagenome (GOLD analysis project Ga0233425, IMG submission 181712) | Freshwater microbial communities from Lake Towuti, South Sulawesi, Indonesia - Watercolumn_Towuti2014_140_MG | ecosystem: Environmental > Aquatic > Freshwater > Lake | place... | reverse complement strand
TGAAAGATGGGCTATTTTACCATAATGATCAATATTTACCAGTAGTTATTGTATTTTTTGGGGACTAAAAACATGTTTCTGGTAATCAACCAAACAGCACCCTAGGCCGATTTGGGCAACAGCCCGTTGAACTTTGAACTTGGAATTTTTCAAACTGCTCACTGCTTACTGCTCACTGCTCACTCCGATCATCCCCCCAGATACGCCTCCACCACCTGGGGATGATGTTTCAGCTCCGCGCTGGGGCCGGACAGGGAAATCTCCCCGGTCTCCAGGATATAGGCCCGGTGGGCCACTTCCAGGGCCAGGTTGGCGTTTTGCTCCACCAGCAGGATGGTGGCCCCTTGCTGGTTTAGTCGCTGGATGACCTTAAAGATTTCCCGGACCAGCATGGGGGCCAGGCCCATGGAAGGCTCGTCCAACAGCAGCAGCCGGCCCCGGCTCATCAAGGCCCGGCCCACGGCCAGCATCTGCTGCTCCCCGCCGGACAGCGTGTTGCCCCATTGCTGCCGCCGTTCGTGCAGCCTGGGGAAGAGCTGGAAGACCTCATCCAGATCTTGCTGAATCTGGGCGTCCTTCCGGGCATAGGCCGCGAGGCGCAGGTTCTCCAGGACCGTGAGATTGCCGAAAATGCCCCGGCCTTCGGGCACGTGGGCAATGCCTTTCTGGGCCCGGAGATGGGCCGGGAGGCCAAGCAAGTCCTCCCCGGCAAAGGTGATGCTGCCTTTGGCCACGGGCAACAGCCCGGAAATGGCCCGGAGAATAGTGGATTTCCCTGCGCCGTTGGCACCGATGAGGGTGACGATTTCCCCTTCCCCCACGGCAAAAGAGACCCCCCGCACCGCGTTGATGCGCTCGTAGGCGATCCAGAGGTCGGTTACTTCCAGTAAGTTCATAGCTATCAGCTTGCAGCGGTCAGCTATCAGCTTTTAGCTTTTCGCTTTTAGCTTTTCGCTTTCGGTTTTTCGTCCTCAAGCTCGGCAAACTTATTATAAATGGCAATGTTTGATTAAGATACTGACTTCTTCGCCAAGCGCAGCTTTGCACCCCTAATTGGGTTCCCAAGCACAGCTTGGGAACCAGAAGAAGGGGAATTTTCGAGGCCTGATAAAATCCCCCCGACCCCCTTTAAAAAAGGGGGAGAAATACAAGGATAGGTCGGGGCTTTCTCCTAAAAAGAACACTATCACGTTTATGGATCGCCACTTTAGATCCTTCGCTGCGCTCAGGATAAAAAGAAGAAGGTGGCGCCCCTCCCACTGATCACTGATCACTGATTACTGATCACTGACCACTGGCTACTGGCTACTGACTACTGGCTACTGGCTACCTTCCTCCACCAACGCCCCATCCTTCCCCAAATAAGCCGCGAGCACTGCGGGGTGCTGATGGATTTCCCGGGGCTGGCCGGCGGCGATGGTCTCCCCGAAGTCCAGCACTTTCACCCATTGGCACAGATTCATCACCACCCGCATCTGGTGTTCGATGAGGATGATGGTCAGGGAAAATTCCTCTTTGATTTCCCGGATGACCCGGATCAGGTCCTGGGCTTCGCTCTGGTTCATGCCCGCGGCGGGTTCGTCCAACAGCAGCAGGCGGGGGCCGCTGATCAAAGCCCGGGCCATCTCCACCCGGCGCTGCTCGCCGTAAGGCAGGTTCCAGGCGGGCATCTCGGCATAGGGGGTTAAATGGAAGCGGGCCAGCAGCTCATAGGCCCGCTGCCGCTGCCGCTCTTCTTCCTGCTTGAATTTCCCGCTGCGGCCCACCGCGTCCAGGAGACCGTAGCCATGCCGGGCATAGGCCCCCAGGCGCACGTTGTCCAGGACGCTCAATTCCTTAAAAAGCCGGATGTTCTGGAAGGTGCGGGCAATGCCCGCGGCGCTGATGCGGTGGCTGGGCCAGCGGGTGATGTCCTCACCCTGAAACATGATGGTCCCCCGGCTCACCTTGAACAACCCGGTGATCAGGTTGAAGATGGTGGTCTTCCCTGCGCCGTTGGGGCCGATGAGGCCCGCCAGTTCCCCTGCTTCCACCTTTAGGGAAAATTCGGAGACCGCGCGTAAGCCCCCGAAGTTGTGGGAGAGGTCGGTGATTTCCAGTAACGACATAGGTTCCTTATTGAGGGGAAAAGGTGAAAAGGGAAAAAGGGGAAAAGGAGAAGGTCAACCCCATAGTCTTTCCCTTTTAGCCTTTTCCCCTTTTACCCTTTTCCCCCAGTAACATAATTTCGCAACCCCCTCAAACTCCCCTCCCCCAGCCACTTCCACTCCCTAAACCCCATAATCCCCCGGGGCCTGAAGATCATCAAGAGCACCAGCAGCAGCGGCCCCACCACCCAGCGCCAGAGGCCCAGGGGCCGGAGGACCTCCAGAAGGATGGTGAAAATCGCGGCCCCCAGGAGCGAGCCGGTGAGGCTGCCCACGCCTCCCAGGTAAACCATGACCAGCATGTCCGTGGATTTCAAAATGGAGAAGCTCCGGGGGTTGATGAATTGCAAGAGATGGGCAAACAGCCCCCCGGCCACCCCCGCGAAGAAGGCGGAGATGAGAAAGGCATAGAGCTTGATGCGCCGGGTATCCACCCCGGTGAGGTTGGCCGCCACTTCGTCTTCCCTGACGGCCATGATGCCCCGGCCGAAATTGGAATTAATCACCCGGCGCAATACCAACAGGGTAATGAGCACCCAAGCGGTCACCCAGAAAAGATCGGTGAGGCGGGGCATGCCCAAAAAGCCCCGGGGGCCGCCCAGGACTTCCAGGTTCTCCAGCACGCTTTTGACGATCATGTTGAAGGCCAGGGTGACGATGGCCAGGTAATCCCCCCGGGTGCGAAACGACGGAAAGGCCACCACCAGTCCGGCAACCGCGGCAGCCAGGCCCCCGGCCACCAAGACCGCGGGGAAGGCCCAAGCAGCCCAGGCCTTGGGCAGCACCCAGACGGTGAGGATGGAGGCCGCGTACGCGCCGATGCCCATGAACCCGGCGTGGCCCACGGAAAACTCCCCCATGTAGCCGTTCACCAGGTTCAGGCTCAGGGTGAGGATCATGTTGATCCCCACGTACATGAGGATCTGCACCACGTAAGGGTTGAGGAGGCCGGACGCGGGGAGCGCCCAGGCCAGGGCCAGGAGGAGGAGCGCGGCGAGGGCGATGAGCAGTTTTCTTTGTGTATCTGAGATTGCCATTAAATAGTGGTCAGGGGTCAGGGGTCAGTGGCCAGTAAAAATGGTGCGTGAAACGCACCCTACAATTACACTCGCTCAAACACCGGTCTGCCGAGCAAGCCGGTGGGTTTGAAGACCAGAAGCAGCAGCAGCAGCGAAAAAGCCACAAAATCCCGATAGGTGGACGACGGCAGCAGGACCGGGGTAAAAATCTCCACCGCACCCAGGATAAAGCCTCCCAGCATGGCCCCCCGGATGTTGCCGATGCCGCCCACCACTGCGGAAATGAAGGCCCACCAGCCGATGCGGATGCCCATGTAGGGGTCCAAGACCGGGTATGCCAGGCCGTACATCAGCCCGCCCGCGGCGGCGATGGCCGAGCCGATGGCGAAGGTGAGCGAAATCACCCGGTCCACCGGCACCCCCATCAACGGCACGATAGGCCGGTTATACGAAATGGCCCGCATGGCCATGCCCAACAAAGTGCGGCGCACCAGAAAATCCAGGAGCACCATGAGCAGCGCGGCCACGAGAATGATGGACACCTGCAAAGGGGTGATGGTCAAACCGGCCACCTCCCAGGCCCCCCAGGGGATCAGCGGCGGGAAATGCCGGGGCTCCGGACCCAGCAGTCCCAGGGTAAAATTCTCCAAAAAGAGGCCCACCCCCAGGGCGGTGATCACCGCGGAGACCCGGGGGGCCTGGCGCAGGGGCCGGTAGGCCAACCGCTCGATGGTCACCCCCAGGAGCGCGGTGAGAACCATGCTGAAGCACAAGGCCCCCACAAAGACCACCGGCAGGGGCAGGCCCAGGGGCAGGAGAAAGACCGCGGCCGCCAGAGCCAGATAAGTCCCCACCATGAAGATGTCCCCGTGGGCGAAATTGATCAGGGTGAGGATGCCGTAGACCATGGTGTAGCCCAGGGCGATGAGGGCGTAGACGCTGCCGAGTTGGAGGGCGTTGAGGACGTTTTGGCCTAGTATTTGGAGCATGGGTGGTTGGCCTGTATTTGTCGAAGGGGGAAAAGGGGAAGAGGGGAAAAGGTTAAAAGGGTTGGAGCGCAATCGTAATTAACTGGCACTGGCTTTTTCCCCTTTTTCCCTTTTCCCCTTTTAACCCGATCCCTTCAAGCTATGGATTCACCGTGGCGTGATATGTGAACTTGCCGTCTTTGATCTGCAAAATTACCGCGCTCTTGATGGGGTCGCACAGGTTTTGGAAATTCATCTGGCCGGTGACGCCTTCGAATTTCTGGATGGTGGCCAGGGCGTCCCGCACTTTTTTCCGGTCCGGGGTCCCGGCCCAGACGATGGCCGCGCACAGCAACTGGCCGGCGTCATAGGTCAAAGCCGCCACGTCGTCGGGTTTTTTGCCGTATTTGGTTTCATAGTCCTTGATGAATTTCTGGGCCTTGGGGGTGGCGATATCCGGGGCGTAATGGGTGCTGAAAAAGGAGCCTTCCAGGTCCTTGCCCCCCAGGCGCAGGAGTTCCTCGCTCCCCCAGGAATCGGAGCCGATGAAGGGGCAGGTCAGCCCCAGGCGCCGGGCCTGCTGGGCCTGGAGCGGCACCTCGTTATAGTAGTTGGGGAGGAAAAGCACCGCGGGGTTGGCGGCCTTGATGATGGTGAGCTGGGAGGAGAAGTCCTTGTCATCCTTGGTATAGGAGGTGAAGGCCACCACCTTGCCCCCCGCGTCTTCGAAGAATTTCTTGAAAAACTCGGCAATGCCCTTGTTGTATTCCGAGGCCACGTCATAGAGGACCGCGGCCGTCTCGGCCTTCATATTGTCCCGGGCGAACTTGGCCATCACCTGGCCCTGGAAATCGTCGATGAAACAGGCCCGGAAGACGAATTTTTTCCCCTCCGTGGTCTTGGGGTTGGTGGACCAGGGCGTGACCATGATCACCCCCGCGTCCTCACAGATGCGGGCCGCGGGGATGGCGTTGCCCGAGGCGTTGGGGCCGATGATGGCCAGGACGTTGTTCTGGCTGATGAGCTTCTGGCTGGCCGCGGCCGCGGATTCGGCCTTGTCTTCGTTATCTTCGATGAACAGCTTGAGGAGATATTGTTTGTCACCTACCTTGAGGCCCCCGGCCGCATTTACCTGCTCAGCCATGAGTTCCGCGGCCTTTTTGCAGGAGTCGCCCACCGTGGGTTTGCTGCCGGTGAGTTCGGCGTTGACGCCGATGCGGATTACGTTTTCTTCTTTAGGCGCACAACCGGCGGCCAGCCAGCTAACCGCCAACAACAGGACCACAGCCCACCTCAGCAATCTCATGTCTTGCTCCTTTCGGCAATAAAGATAGCGCCCCAGGCCGGCGGCGATTTCAAATACGGTCTTCGGTCTCCGGTCTTCGGTTAAGCAACTAATAATTGTTCAATTTTTGAAGTGCAGGGGAAGTCCATAGTTCCTACCAGCTAAGGCCACTGCAATCTATCAAACCGCCAACTCCCACGTCAACTGTAAAGGAGGGATTTGCTCCTGATATCGCATCGTCTTCTTTCATCATTAAATTTCTCTTGTCAAATGCTGCGGTTACTGCAACATTAATGGGAATTTAATCCTGGATGCCGGTGACGAATGATGGAGATCATCCCAAAAAAGAAGATTCTGCGGGAAGCCTATCTCTTTTCCGGGGTGGCGGAAAGCGACCTGGAGACCCTGGCCGAACTGGCCGTAGCCCGCGACTTTCCCCGCCAGGCGGTCATTTTTTTCGAGGGGAAAGAACCCCAGGGATTTTTCATGTTGGTGCGGGGGCTGGTTAAGCTGGTGAAGACCTCCCCGGACGGCAAGGAATATATCATCCGCCTGGTGCAGCCCGGAGAGACTTTCGGGGAGGCGGTGGTCTTTGCCGACAGCCCTTTTCCGGCCACCGCCATCGCCCTGGAAGACTGCCGGACCCTGTTCTTCCCCAAGAAGGCCTTCCTCCATTACCTGGCGGTCTCCCCGGCCCTGGCCCGGAATATGCTGGCCACCATGAGCCGGTTGCTCTATCACCTGACCAGGCAACTGGAAGACGTGTCCCTCAAAGAAGTATCCGCCCGGTTGGCCCGGTATCTCCTGGAAAGATGCCAGGAAACTCACGGCCGCATCGCTGCAGGGTCGACTTTTGCATTGCCCACCACCAAAACTCACCTTGCCGCTTATCTGGGCACAATCAGTGAAACCTTGTCCCGCACTTTGTCCCGGTTCAAGAGTATAGGGGCGATAGAGATGGAGAAAGGAGAGATTACTATCACCGATCCGGCGCTTTTACAGAATATGGCCAAAGGAACCAAATCTTGAGTACACAGTTTGTTTATGGCATTCGTTCATATAATCATGAATAAAATGATGCAAAGTGCAAAAAATCATAAAAATGTCTTGACAAGGTAAGTAATAGTTACATATAAATTATGCGTTAGGGTACAATCTGCCTTATTTTCATCACAATATTTTAAAAAAATATCTGGAGAGGAAGGAGTCTTATGGCTACCGAAGTTTTAAAATTAACGGCTCAAATTGTAATTTCCCACGCCTCGATGAGCGAACTTACCCCCAAGGAGTTAGTGGAAGAGATCAAAGATATATACAATCTATTATCCTCCTTGGAAGGCGAAATTTCCCTGGCAGAGGCTCTTCCCGGGGCCGCAGAGAAGGGCAAAGAAGCGGCTGTTGTTAAGAAGCCCTCTATTCCCTTGGATGAAATCGTCAAAGAAAAATATGTAGTCTGTCTGGAATGCGGCAAGAAGATGCGGACCTTAAAGGCCCATCTGCGTAAGGCCCATAAGTTGGTGCCGGCTGAATATTACCGCCAATACGGCCTGGACCCCAAGAAGTTCCCCCTGGTCTGCAAAGAATATTCCGAGCAGCGCCGCAAGCTGGCCAAGGAGAAGGGGTTGGGCGAACGGGGTTTCCGCCGCAAGGCCAAAACCGCTTAGAAAACTAGACTGATTGTTCAAGCTGCCGCGGTTATTTAGGCTTCAAGGGGGGGGACTGCTTTTAGTCCCTCTTCTTTATTTTTGGCCCTTATCTTCTATGCCAAGGTAATGTTGAAGGAACAAGGCATTGTTTAAGGTGGAAAAGGGGAAGAGGGGAAAAGGTTAAAATGGTAAGGGCGCCATCGTTATGCGGCGGTCTTTCCCCTTTTTCCCTTTTCCCTTTTTCCCTTTCACCGCCTTCCCCTCCCATGGCTTTCCCGGGTTTTTCATCAACCAACAGGTAGGTTCTTGAGTTCTCGCTCAAAGGAAGGTAAATTAACAAATTATGCGTCTTTCGTTGAACTGGCTGCAGGATTTTGTGGACCTCACGGTGACGGCCGAGGAGCTGGCGGACCGCCTGACTCTGGCCGGCCTGGAAGTTGAGGCCCTGGAACAGGTGGCCCCGGATTTCTCCGGGGTGGTGGTGGGCCGGGTGGCCAAGGTGGAGCCGCACCCCCAGGCGGACCGCTTGCAATTGGCGGAGGTGGAGGTTGGCCGGGCCATGCACCGGGTGGTGTGCGGCGCTCCCAATCTGACCGCGGGGAAGCTCTATCCCTTTGCCCCTCTGGGCGCAACTGTTTCCGGGGGCCACAAGATAAAACCCGCCAAGCTCCGGGGCGTGGCCTCGGAGGGCATGCTCCTGGCGGAGGATGAACTGGGGCTGTCCGCGGACCACGTGGGCCTGATGGAGATCCCCCAAAACCTTCCCCTGGGCCGGGATTTCGCGGAAGCCCTGAACCTGGCGGACGTGGTCCTGGAGGTGGCCGTCACTCCCAACCGCCCGGATTGTCTGAGCGTTCTGGGCCTGGCCCGGGAAGTGGCCGCGCTGCTGGACCAGCCCCTGCGCCGCCCGGAGGTGGCGGTGGCCGAAGTGGCGGAACCGGCCCATCCCCTGGCCAAAGTGACCATCCTGGACGCGGTGGGGTGCCCCCGGTACGCCGCCCGCCTGCTCCTGGACCTGACCGTGGGTCCCTCCCCTTTCTGGCTCCGGCGGCGCCTGCAGGTGGCGGGTTTACGGGCCATCAACAACCTGGTGGACGTCACCAACTACGTGCTCCTGGAATACGGCCAGCCGCTGCATGCCTTTGATTTTCAAAAACTTCGCGGCGGCGAGATCGTGGTGCGCCGGCCCCAAACCGGGGAAAGCCATTTCGTCACCCTGGACGGCCAGGAGCGGCCTTTGACCCCGGAAACGCTGCTGATCTGCGACCGGGATAAACCCGTGGCCCTGGCCGGGGTCATGGGCGGCCTGGAATCGGAAGTCACGGAAGCCACCCGGCAGGTATTGATTGAAAGCGCGTATTTCGATCCCGGGACCATCCGCCGCACCGCCAAACGGCTGGGTCTGGGCACCGAAGCCTCCTACCGCTTCGAGCGGGGCGTGGACCCGGAAGGGACCATCCACGCCCTGGAGCGGGCCGCATCGCTCATGGCCCAACTCGGGGGCGGCCGGGTCCTGGCTGGACGCCTGGACGTCTACCCGAACCCGATCCACCGGCCCCGCTTGACCCTGCGGGCCTCCCGGGCCAACGCGGTTCTGGGGACGAATCTGCCTCAGGAGGAAATGCAAGGGCTGCTGAAGCGGCTGCATCTGCCGACGGTAAAAAGGGATGCGGACACCATGGAGGTGCAGGTGCCTCCCTTCCGGGGCGATCTGGAACGGGAAATCGACCTCATTGAAGAAGTAGCTCGCCTGGCGGGTTTCGACCAGGTGCCGGTGACCCTGCCCCGGGGGACCCTGGCCACCCAACGTCCCGGACCTGAGCCCCGGCTGCGGGCCGAGGCCCGGCATCTCCTTTTGGGTCAGGGCTTCTTTGAGGCCATCAACTACTCGTTCCAGCCGGAAAGGCTGCAAGGTCTGCTGGCAGAAGCGGGGGACTCGCTCCATCTGGCCAACCCTTTGAGCGAAGAGCAGGCGGTGATGCGCACTTCGCTATTGCCCGGGTTGCTGGACACCCTGCGCCGCAACCACCTGAAACAGATGCAGGACGTGCGCCTCTTTGAACTCTCGAAAATTTTCCGGCCCGCCTCCGGCGCGGAACTTCCCCGAGAGGAACAGTGGCTCACCGGGGTGCTCTCCGGCGCCAAGGAGGACAACCCCTGGCTGGCCCCCAAGGCCCCGGTGGATTTCTTCGACCTCAAGGGGATGGTGGAAACCCTGCTCCAAGGGCTGCTGGTCCCGGAGGTGAGTTTCCGGGGCGACGGCCTGCCGGATTATTTTGCCCTGGGGGCCCGGGTCTATTCCCGGAACCGGGAATTGGGGGCCTTGGGGCAAATCGCGGCCCCGGTCTGCGAAAGACTCGATCTAGAAGGCCCCATCTGGGCCTTTGAACTCAACTTCCAGACCTTGGCTGCCGCGGCCGAGCCCTTCCCCCTCTTTACGCCGCTGCCCCGCTACCCCGCAGTCTACCGGGACATCGCCCTCATCGTCCCGGTGGAGGTGCCCGCGGCCCGGGTGGCCCAGGAACTCTATTTCCACGGCGCGCCCTGGCTGGTGGAGGCCCGGCTCTTCGACGTCTACACCGGCGCGCCCATCCCCGAAGACAAGCGCAGCCTGGCTTTCCGCCTCTCTTACCGGGACCCGGACAAGACCCTCACCGATGAAGCGGTCAACCGGCATCATGAAGCCCTGGTGCAGGCCCTGGCAGAGGAATTGGGAGCGGAATTGCGTTAATGCCGCTTTCCGTTTACCGTTTTCCGTTTTCCGTTAAAAAATTAAGAGTATTGATATGTTACATTGATAGTCTCCTTAATTTGAAAGAGACCTTGGCATACGGTGGACGCAGCCGAAGAATTATCCCCGAAAAGATTCTATACCATCGGTGAGGTGAGCCGCCTCACCGGAGTGCCGGCCCACGTGCTGCGCTACTGGGAGACCCAGGGGAAGATCCTCCGCCCTTTCCGCAAAAGCTCCCGCCACCGCCTCTACCGGGTGGCGGACATCCAACTGATCTTCGAAATTAAGCGCCTCCGGGACGAAGAAAAGCTGTCTCTGGCGGCCATGCGCCGCCAGCTCAAGGCTCACGCCGGGGGCCCCGGCCCCGGCCACCAGGCGCCCCTGCCCCTCAAACCCCAGGAACCCGAAGGAATGGCCTTGCTCCGCACCATCCGCAATGAACTGCTGGCGTTGAAAGAGCTGCTGGAATAAAGACTTCACCACAGAGGCACAGAGGACTCAGAGTTACACAGAGGAAAAAATTTAGGCTGTGGCGCTAAGCGCCACAGCCTAAAATAATTCTCTGTGAATCTCTGTGCCCTCTGTGTCTCTGTGGTAAAATCTTTTATTATCCCGACGTTTCCGGCGTTGCTCCCGGAGGCGGGGCGGCGCCCTTCTTCCAGGGATTGACCCGGATCCACATCCTATCCCAAAAGTTTGGGGGCAGGGGCGGTTTGGCCTCTTTTGCTTCTGCGGCCTTTTCTTCCTTGGTCTGGGGTCGGGTATCCGTCGTCACCACCGGCGGCGGGTTTGCCGACGGGGCCCCGGCAGCCGGCGCGCCGGGAACCATCATATAGCCCTCCGGCTCTTTGCCGGGACCGGGCGGCCCGGCTTTGGCCTTATCCTTATCCGAAGCACCCGGGGTTTTGGGTTTATCGGCGGCGTCCTTCGGCTTTTCCTCAGGCGGTTTTTTGGCCTGGGGGATTCTGACCTTGCGTGGAGGAATGGCGGCGATATCCCCATCGTGGAGGTGCAACTGCTTCTTCAGGAACCGGAGGCGGAGATCCACCATGGCCGTCAGGCCCCGGTAGTCCCCTTTCTTTTGAATCTGGCCCTTGAGAAAGCGGTAGCGCATCAGGGAGAGCTCAAATTGGGCCAGCCGCAGGAGCGCCTCGGTGTTGTCATAGAACTTGAAGGCCCCTGCGTTCAGGTATTCCCCCAGAAAACTCCCGTAGTCGCTAAAACCCGGCGGCTCCGTATCCGGGGCCTCTTTTCCCCAGGCAGGCCCCGCCAGTAAGAGCGTCACCACCGCCAAACCGATTAAATATTGCCGCCAAGCGAATCTCATCATGCCCCCTCCGCTTATCATCTCTTTCGGGAATCGTGGAAAAAAACTTAAGCGGCGGTTGAAGAAAATTAAAATAAATCGCCTTCTATCCATTTGCAAAATGCCTTTTTGATCCGAATTCTCTCTGCGCGTTCTCTGCGTCTCTGCGGTGATAAACAGGTAGTTTTTACCGCAGAGACGCAGAGGGCGCAGAGAAAAGACACGCAGAAAAAAGAGTTTTGCAAAAGGCTCGCCTTCGTTAACCCGAAATATCCCGGGGGCTGGTCAAGTGAAAATAAATGCTTATGTTTAGTGGAACTAAAGCAGCAGCTTCGAAAATTATATAACCCATCGAATTACCTAAGTTAATCAAGTATTGGCCTAATTTACCGACGAAAGAGTGCAAAAAATTTTTTTCCTTTTTTTGTCTTAAGTCAAGGGAGTCCGTCCCACCCTGATTTAGATTACTCACCAGCAACAGTAAAAATTGGCGAGCCTGGCCGCCACCAACAATTCATTACTTTAAGCGGAGGAAGACCAGATGTTCTGTTATCAATGTGAGCAAGCGGCAAAGGGCGTGGCTTGCACCGTCCAGGGAGTTTGCGGCAAGAACCCGGAAGTGGCCGCGTTGCAGGATGTCCTGATTTATACCCTTCAGGGGCTGTCCCAAGTGGCCGTGGAGGGGCGCAAGGTAGGCGTCAGCGACCGGGAAGTCAATGTCTTTACCGTCAAGGCCGCGTTTTCCACCCTCACCAACGTGGATTTCGATCCGGAGAGGTTCATCAAGCTCATTCGGCAGGGCGTCGATCTGCGGGAAAATTTGAAGGCCAAGGTCCGGGCCAAAGGCGGCAAAGGCGATTTTCCGCCGGGACCGGCCACTTTTGCGCCGGGCGCCGATAAAGCGGCCTTACTCGAACAGGCCGAATCCGTGGGCCTGAAGTCCTACCCGGCCGCGGACCCGGATATTCTCTCTTTAAAGCACACCCTGCTCTTCGGCATCAAAGGGGTTTGCGCCTATGCCGATCACGCCCAGATTCTGGGCCAGGAGGACGACAAGGTCTACGTCTTCATCCACGAGGGTTTGGCCGCCACCGCCGCCCCGGACCCGGGCCTCAATGACATGGTGGGGTTGTGCCTGAAATGCGGGGAAACCAACCTCCGGGCCATGGAACTGCTGGACGCCGGCAATACCGGCACTTACGGCCATCCGGTGCCCACCAAGGTCCCCCTGGGGCAGAAAAAGGGCAAGGCCATTGTGGTCTCCGGCCACGACCTGCTGGACCTGGAAGAGATCCTCAAGCAGAGCGAAGGCAAAGGCATCTACGTCTATACCCACGGGGAGATGCTGCCCTGCCACGGCTATCCCGGCCTGAAAAAATACCCCCATTTTTACGGCCACTACGGCACGGCCTGGCAGAACCAGGCCAAGGAGTTCGCCCAGTTCCCCGGGGCCATCCTCATGACCACCAACTGTCTGCAGCGGCCCGGGGAGGTCTATGCCGACAATCTCTTCACCACCGGCCTGGTGGGCTGGCCGGGCATCAAGCATATCCCCGACCGCAACTTTAAGGCGGTCATCGACAAGGCCCTGGCCCTGCCGGGATTTACCGAGGACGTGAACGGCCGTTTCGTCAACTCCGGCTTCGCCCGGAACACGGTGATGTCCGTGGCCGGCACGGTCATCGAGGCGGTAAAAAACAAGCAAATCCGCCACTTCTTCCTGGTGGGCGGCTGCGACGGGGCCAAACCCACCCGCAACTACTACACCGAGTTCGTGGAGAAGGTGCCCCAGGATTGCATCGTCCTCACCCTGGCCTGCGGCAAGTTCCGCTTCTTCGACAAGCAACTGGGGGATATCGGCGGCATCCCGCGGCTTTTGGACATCGGCCAGTGCAATGACGCCTACTCCGCGGTGCAAATCGCCGTGGCCCTGGCAGGAGCCTTTGGCGTGGGGGTGAACGACCTGCCTCTGTCCATCATCTGCTCCTGGTACGAACAGAAGGCGGTGGCCATTCTCCTGAGCTTGCTCTACTTGGGGCTCAAGAACATCCGCCTGGGGCCCAGCCTGCCGGCCTTCATCACCCCCAACGTCCTGGACGTGCTGGTGAAAAATTTTAATATCATGCCCATCAGCACCCCCGATGAGGACCTGAAGGCGATTTTGGGATAGTTAAGAGCAGGGGTTAGGGATTAGGGGTCAGGGGTTATTTTTTTCCCTGCCCCCGATCCCTGACCCCTGACCCCCAGGGAGGGGGCTAAGGGGCGGACCTTAGCCTTACTTCCCCAAACCCCCGCCACCGAATCCTTGAGGTCTATGCTGTGGAAGAGAGAGGAATCTTGCTTATCCTAACAGTTATTGTTAACTATTTTTAGAGGATTCAAAATTATGAAGATCACCTATGATCCCCGTTACAACATTGCCTATATCCGCCTGCAAGAAAAAGGCGCGGAAGTGGAAACCATCCGCATCAGCGACGAACTGAATGTGGACGTGGCCCCCAACGGCACGGTTTACGGCATTGAACTGCTGAACGCCAACCGCCAGCTTTTTACCGAAGACCAGGGCAAACTCATCATCGAAAACGAAGCCCAGGGAGGCCGCCGGGAAATTGAATTGGCTTGAGATTAAAGGTGACCTAGAGTAGGAGGGACTGGTATCCCCCAGATAGGTGCAAATTCGCGATATGCAACAAATGGAGCCACAATACCTTTATCGCCATCGCCATCTTCAGGGTGAACATCGAAGATATACGGGCAAAATACTTACTAATTCAGTGCTTTACTTTGCACCACCCCCATCTTTTAACGACCCCTTTGATTGCAGGGTCCATTTTCAGTCTCATATCTCATTGTCTTCTCTTCGTAAAAGGTTCTCAAATATACTCAAGAACCACCGTCTCGACCTAAATCGGGAACATAAAATCTGAACTCATCTCTTCTCATTGACACGATCGTTCAACCTGGGAATCTCTATGACCTACTTTCTCCTTGGGATCATCCTTCTTGGCATTATCCTCCTGGCTGCGCCGGTCTACCTGGGATACGATTCCCCGGAGAAACGGATTAAGGTGCGCTGGTTGGGGCTGACCATTGCCTGGAGGCTGGGCCGGGAGAAATCTGCAAAACCGAAGAAGCCGAAAAAAAATTCTGAGAGCCGGATAGATGAAGAAAAGTCATACAGCCTCAGGGTCATGCGGTCCCTATGGCGGCAGCGGGACCTGGTCCGGGAATTGATCCGGAAATTGCTGGAGCTGGCCCTGGAAGTGTGCCGCACCCTCTCTTTCCGGGACTCCGTTGCGGCCATCTCCCTTCCTGACCCCATGTTAAACGGGATGTTCTATGCAGTTATCAGTAATATTGATTTGCAAGAGGTGCACCTTTCGGTAAACTTCGAGGAGCGCAATTATGCCAAAATCCGGGTCACGGTTTATCCTTACCGGGTCGTCGGCAAGCTGGCGCTTTTTTTGCTAGATTTTCCCTATATCCGGACGATCAGACTGGCTTGGGCTCTGAAAAAGCAGTATCGAGCCGGTTGACTGGGAAGAATCCGTTATGCCGGTTCCATATCAAAGGCATTTTTTCGTAGGGGCGAACCTTGGAAAGAGTCGCAAAACCTTTGCACCAGCTTGGGACTCAGCCCCATGAAGGGTTCGTCCAGCATGAGGAGCCGGGGCGCGGACATGAGGCCCCGGCCCAGGGTGACCATGCGCTGCTGGCCGCCGCTGAGGATGCCCGCGGGGGCGCGCAGCCGGTCCTTGAGTTCCGGAAAGATACGACAAACCCGGTCCAACCCGGCCTGAAGCTCCCGGCGCACCAGGTAGGCCCCCACTTCCAGGTTCTCCAAAACGGTCATCTCCGGGAAGACCCGCATCCCCTCCGGCACATAAACCAGGCCCCGGCGCACTATTTCCCAGGCCGGCAGGGTCTCCACGGGCTCCCCCGCGAACCAGATGCGGCCCTTCACCGGCCGCTGCAAGCCCCCCAGGGCTTTCAGCAGGGTGGTTTTGCCCGCGCCCTCGATGCCCACGATGGCCACGATCTGGTGGGGCAGGCAGGTCAGGCTCAAGTCCCGGAGCACCCTTTTCTTCTGCAAAATGACCGAGAGGTGGCGTACCTCGAGGAGGGGGGTGGAATTCGCCTCAACCGGCATCAGGCGCCTCCGCCGGCTTCGGCGCCGTACCGGGTCCCCAGATAGGCGGACACCACTTCCGGGTGGCGGATCAAGGAGGCGGGCGGCCCCTGGGCGATGATCTCCCCCCGGTCCAGGGCCAGGAGCCGGTCGGCCACCGCCTCCAGGAGCGTGAAGAGGTGGTCGGTGAGGAGCAGGGTGAGCCCCCGGTCCCGCAATTTGAGAAGCCCCGCGGCCAGGCGCTGGACCGCGGCGCGGCTGAAGCCCGCGGCGATCTCGTCCAGGAGCAAAAGCCGCGGCCTGGTGGCCAGGGCCCGGGCCAATTCCACCAGGCGCTGCTGGGCCAGGGGCAGATCCCGGGCTTTGGCGTGCCGCCGATCCAGCAGCCCCACCAGGAAGAGGCAATGGCCCGCCTCCTCCAGGGCCCGGGGGAGGGGAAGGCGCGGCTCCCGCCGCAGCCAGGCGCCCATGAGGACGTTTTCCAGCGCGCTCATGTCCGGAAAAATTTGGGGGGATTGGAAAGTCCGGGCCAGGCCCGCCCGGCCCAGGCGGTCCGGGGGCCAGGCGGTGGTCTCCCGGCCGCAGAAGACCACGCTGCCGGAGTCGGGCCGCTGCCAGCCGCCGATGATGTTGAAGAGAGGGGTTTTCCCGCGCCGTTGGGGCCGATGAGGCCCAGGATCTCCCCTTCCCCCAGGGAAAAAGAAACCTCCCGCAGAACGGTTTGGTCCCGAAAAGACTTTTTAATCTGTCGCACCTCTAGACAGGCTTGCGATTTGCTGGCAGCCATGCGGCAATTCCCCGGGGAAAAAAGAAAATCGTCAGAATGATGACCAATCCGTACAGTGCGGAATGGCCCATGGGAAACAGGGGCATGAGTAAAAGCTGCTCCAGGGGATAGAGGATGAAAGCCCCCAGGACCGGCCCCCACACCATTTTCGAGCCGCCGAAGAAGCTGAAAACCAGGGTCACCATCAGGGTATTCAAACCGTAGGGTTCCGGCAGCCGCCGCAGCAGGAAGTGCAGGGGAATCGTCAGCCACATGAGAACCAGGGAGCAGATGAGCAGAATCCAGAAGAAAGGCACCTGAAAATATTGCCACAACGTAAACGCCAGGTAGCCGGAGAGCAGGATCATCTCGCCGTGAGCCAGGTTGAAGGCCCGGCCGGTGCCGAGGATCAGGGAAAAACCCAGGGCAATCAGGGCATAAAAGGAACCCAGGAAAAAACCGGAAAAAATGATGGGGACCCCGACCCACATGGCAACAAGCTCCTCGGGCATGAGACTACCATCTTCGGCGGGAAAGGTCGAGGGAAGGCGATGGATATTAATCAGGGCATTGATTAAAGGGGCTCACGCCAAGACGCCAAGGCGCAAAGACGCAAGAAGTTTTAATAATTATAATTCTTGGCGTCTTTGCGCCTTTGCGGCTTTGCGTGAGGGAATCAGTTAGCGTCCAGCCAGGGTTAAATCCACCCGGCCGGTGGCCCGTTCCGGGGGATAGACCACCACCAGCCGCTGCTTTTGGATCTGCACCACCACGTGCTGGTAGTGCCGGGGGTCGCCGTGTTCATCAAAGACCAGCCGCTCCATGGGCAACTTCAGGTCGAGCCGGGCCAGGGCCTGACTGACGGCCTCGCCCGTGGGCCGGGCCCCATCCTTGAGAACCGCGTCGATGGCGGCCAACAAGGCCCGGGCGGAAGTGTAGCCGTGCATGGTGGTGGTGTTGGGCTCTTTGCCGAACTTTTTCCGGAATCCTGCCACCAAGGCCCGGGACGCGTCTTCGGTCCCGGGCAGGGTGATGCCCGGATTCCAGGCTAAAGTGCCGAAAAGTCCTTCGGAATCCGGCCCCACTTCGTCAATGAAACTCTGGTAGGCCACCCCCCAGGGAGCGATAAAGGCCTGCAAACCCAGGGGCCGCTCCCTTAATTGCCGCACCAGGATCAGGTTGTCGGCATAAAAACCGCCGCTGACCAGGGCTTCCGCCTTAGCCGGAGGCAACTTCAGGAGAAACATGGAAAAATCCGGCAACCCGGGGCGGAATTTTTCCTGGAGCACGATATCGCCGGACATGCGGCGCAGCTCGGCCCGGACCCGGTCGGCAAATTCGGTGGCCCCCGGAGAAGCCGCGTGCACCAGGGCCACCCGCCGGGTGGCCAGGGTTTGGGTAAGAAACCGGCACAAAGGCTGGACAATGCCTTCCAGGCGGGAAACCCGGAAAAAATAAGGGTTTTTCTTCCCCGCAATCGCCTCCTGGAGGCTGGCCGAAGCCACAAAAGGCACCCGGTGCCTGGCCGCCTGCTGGCTGATGGGACCCACCAGCGAATCCACGTAACCGCCCACCAAGCCGGTCACTTTTCCCCGAAAGATCAAGTCCTGAGCCTGGTTGACCGCCACGTCCGGCTTGCTCTGGTCATCCCGGCTGAGGAGTTCCACGCGCTGCCCCGCCACCCCGCCCCCGGCATTGGCTTCCTCCACCGCATAAAGGATACCCTGGTGGATTTCCAAACCGTGTTTGGCCAGGTGGCCGGACAGGGGATTAATCTCCCCCAGCCGGATTTCCTGGGCCGCACCGAGGGGCAGGGCGGTCAAGAACCCCAGAACGATCAGGAGCAAGGCGATTAGAGGGGCCCGGACGGACGGCCGGGATCTTTGCGGTTTCATAGAGCTATAATGACCTTACTGCCCGGTGAACTTGGGTGGGCGCTTGTCAAGGAAAGCCGCGATCCCTTCCCGTCCGTCCGCCTTGCCGGCCATGGCCGCCACGCTGCGGGATTCCTTCTCCATTTGGGACTCGAGGCTTTCGGTCGCCCCGGCCAGGATCAGACGTTTGGCTTCACCTAAAGCCAGGGTTGGCCCTTTTGCCAATCGAGCCGCGATTTCCAGCGCGGCAGGCAGTACCTGGTCATCGGCGACTACCTGATTTACCAGTCCCCACTCCAGGGCTTGCCTGGCCGACAAAACCGGATTCAACAGCGCCATCTCCTTAGCCCGGCGCAGCCCCACCATGCGCGCCAAAAAGTAGCTCGAACTCCCATCCGGGGCCAGGCCCACCTTGGTATAGGCCATGGTGAATTTTGCCGACTCCCCGGCAATGGCGATATCGGTGGTCAGCGCCAGGCTGAAGCCGCCGCCGGCTGCCGTCCCGTTAATGGCGCCCACCACCGGCGCATCCATCCAGTTGAACCTGGAGATCGCCGCATGAAAAGGCTGGGTGACCTGCTTCAAATAGAAGGAGACCCTTTCGCCTTGGGCGGCAAACGACCTCAGGTCGCCGCCGACGCAAAACATCTTGCCGCTGCCGGTGAGAACCACCGCCCGGACTTCGGGATCTTCATCACAGCGCAGGGCAGCATCCAGCAGCTCATTTGCCATTTCCAAGGTAAGGGCGTTGCCGTCATCGGGGCGGTTGAGGCGAATCAGCCCGACGCCGTCCTTGACCTCGAAAACAAGAGAGTTATAGGACATCGCTTTAATCCTTATGATAGGGATTTACCCGGCAACGGGTTGGCGCCGTACCGCGCTGTCGGCATCAGGCCTTCTTAGAAAATAGTTCCAAGTTCCCGGTTCATAGTTCCAAGTTCGGCAGCCGCAGGCTTAAGCCCGCGCTGCGTCCCCATAGAGGGGTAATACTGCGAATCCCAAGAAAACATCATGCCTTACAGGGGACTCATGGGCCCATGAGCGACTATCCGGAGCGCGCCAACCCTTCTCATTTGCAGAATATATTTAATAATTTTCCCATTCAAGGGATAATTTTCGATAATTGCAGGTTATGTTGCCTTAGATATCAATTCTTTTTTATCCCGCCCCAAAGTCTCTTCTTTGACAAATCGCCTTCCTTCCTCTGGGGGCATTCCCCCGGAAAACCGATTCCCCCCGCCTGTTTATTCCCCATTGACCACGGAAGCGTATTTGTGATAATTTGGACGAATCGCCTTTGGGAGGTGTTGAGGGTTTTATGATTCGGGATATTGAGAACGAAACCAGGCCCCGGGAGGAGTTGCGGGCCTTGCAGTTGCAGCGGTTGCAGGCGGTGGTGGCCCGGGTGTACCACCTGGTGCCTTTTTACCGCCGGCGGTTGGATGAAGCCGGGGTGAAGCCTGAGGACATCCGCACCCTGGACGATTTGCACAGGATTCCCTACACCACCAAGCAGGATATCAGGGACAATTATCCCTTCGCCATGTTCGCGGCGCCCATGGACCAGATCGTCCGCATCCACGCCTCGTCCGGGACCACGGGCAAACCCACGCCGGTGGCCTATACCCAGCGTGACATCGATATGTGGGCGGAAATGATGGCCCGGACCCTGGCCGCAGGCGGCGCGCACGCGGGGGATATCGTGCACGTGTCCTACGGTTATGGCCTGTTCACCGGGGGCCTGGGGGCCCACTACGGCGCGGAGCGGCTGGGCGCGGCGGTGATCCCCGTGTCCGGCGGCCAGACCCGGCGCCAGGTAATGCTCATCCAGGACTTCGGCCCCACGGTGCTCTGCTGCACGCCGTCATTCGCTCTGTATCTCGCGGAGGTGGGCCAGGAAATGGGCGTGGACTTCGCCAAATCCAAACTCAGGGTGGGGATCTTCGGCGCGGAGCCCTGGAGCGACGCCATGCGCACCGAGATCGAGGCCCGGCTGCACCTGGACGCATTGGACATCTACGGCTTATCCGAAATCCTGGGCCCGGGGGTGGCCATCGAGTGCGTCGAGGCCAAGCGCGGGCTGCACATCTTCGAAGACCACTTCCTGCCGGAGATCATCAACCCCGTAACCCTGGAGCCGCTGCCCCCGGGGGAGCCCGGGGAGCTGGTGATCACCACCATCACCAAGGAGGCCTTCCCGCTGCTGAGATACCGCACCCGGGACATCACTTCGCTGGACTATGCGCCGTGCAAGTGCGGCCGCACCATCGCCCGCATCGGCCGCCTCCAGGGCCGCTCCGACGACATGCTCATCATCCGGGGGGTGAACGTCTTCCCCTCCCAGATCGAGTCCGTGCTGGTGGAGACCGAAGGGGTGGCGCCCCACTATCAACTGATCGTGGACCGGGAAGGGCAGTTGGACACCCTGGAAGTGGCGGTGGAAGTGGACGAAGCGGTCTTTTCCGACGAAGTCAAGGCCATGCAGGCCCTGGCCAAGGGCATCGAGCGGAAGATCAAGGATTACTTCACGGTCTCGGTCAAGGTGAAGCTGGTGGAGCCGCGCACCATTCCCCGGAGCGAGGGGAAGGCGGTGCGGGTGATTGACCGGAGGAAATTATAGTGGTCAGTGGTCGGCACTGACCACTGATCTTTTACTGGCCACTGGCCACTGACCACTGACCACTTAAAGGGTGGCAATTTTGAAGAAATTACCTATTCTCGCGCTCGCATTCTTCGCCTTGTTCCTCTGCCAGCAGGCGGCTTACGCTGGAGACGGCCTGAAGAAGATTACCGACTCCGTCTACTCCTATACGGATGTTAAAGGAGCTACGCCGCAGAACAGTTTCGGCGCCAACGCCGGCATCGTTATCGGCAAAGACTTTCTGGTGGCGGTTGATTCCTTGATGACCGCCCAAGAAGCAAAACGGTTTATTAAAGACATCAAGAAAGTATCGAAGAAACCCGTTAAATTTCTGATTAATACGCACTATCACCTGGACCACTCCCTGGGAAACTCGGAATTCGCCAAACTCGGCGCCGTGATCATTGCCCAGGAAAATGACCGGCAGAACATGCAAAAGGCCGGAGAGGGCATGCTGCAATATGCCAAACAAATGGGCCTCTCCGATCAGGATCTGAAAGGCACCAGAGTGGCCTATCCTACTCTGACCTTTAAGGAACGGGTAACCCTGGATTTGGTGAATAACAAGATCGAAGTCCTCTTCATCGGCCCGTCTCACACTACCGGCAGCGTCCTGGTCTATGTGCCCCAGGAAAAGGTATTATTCACCGGGGATATTCTTTTCACCGATTTTCATCCCTTTCTCGGGGAAGCGAATATTGAGGGATGGATTAAGGTTCTCGATTACATCATGGCAATGGATGTGGATAAAATCATCCCCGGACACGGTCCCGTCTCCAGTAAAAAGGATGTGGCCGATTTGAAAAACTATTTATCGGTTTTCGACCAAAAAGCCAAAGAACTGACCGCCAAATCCAACGATCTCAATTTTATAGTCGCGGAGATGAAAAAATCCTTGCCGCCCCGGGCGCAGCTCGATGCGCTCATTGCCAGAAATATTCAAATGAAATATCTGTCCAAAGGGGAGCAGTCACAGCCCAAGACTAAATAATCCAAGGACTCATGGCTTCACTAAGGAACACAAAGTAAACGGGGAAATAATATAAAGATATTGGCTTTTTACTGACAACTGATCCCTGATCCCTGATCACTGGCCACTGGCTACTGGCTACTAACTAGGGGGTATCCTATGAAAGTCGAACAAATCTCAGTCTTTCTGGAGAACAAAGCGGGCCGGCTGGCCGAGGTCACCCGCATCCTGGGGGAAGGGGGCATCAATATCCGGGCCTTGTCCCTGGCGGACACCACCGACTTCGGCATCCTGAGATTGATCGTGGATAAATACGACACGGCCCGGGAACTCCTGAAGGGAAAAGGCTTCACCGTCGGCAAAACGGAAGTGGTGGCCGTGGAGGTGCCGGACCGCCCCGGGGGGCTGGGTCTGGTTCTCCAGGCCCTGGCCAAGGCCGACATCAACGTGGAATACATGTACGCCTTCGTGCAGCACAGCGGCAAAAACGCGGTCATCATCTTCCGCTTTGACAATCTGGATCAGGCCATCGAGTTGTTGCAAAAGGAAGGCGTGCACATTTACAAAGGGGAAGAAGTTTACCGACTATAGAGCCCATGGAGGGAAAGCTGATGCGCAGAACGGTAATCTTATGCGGTTTGGTCGTGGCCCTGGCGGGACTGATGGTGGCGGGATGGGGATGCGGTAAAACGACCCCCAACGAACCTATTGTGATTGGCGGCATCTTCTCCATTACCGGCCCGGCCTCTTATCTGGGGGAACCGGAGCGCAATTCCATGGAGATGGTGACCGCAGAAGTAACCGACAAAGGCGGCGTCAACTGGCGGCCCCTGAAGGCGGTGATTTACGACGATGAAGGCGACGTCACCAAGGCCCGCCTCCACGCCGAGAAGCTCATCCAGAAGGACAAGGCCGTGGCCATCATCGGGCCCAGTCTCACCCATACTTCCATGGCCGTGCTGGAAGTGACCCAGAAAGCCAAGCTGCCGCTCATCTCCTGCGCCGCAGGGGTGGCCATCACTTCCCCCGCCAAGGATCGGGTGTGGGTCTTTAAGACCCCCCAGACTGATCAGATGGCAGTGGCCCGGATCTATCAATACCTGCAGAAACAGGGCACGAAAAAGGTGGCCATTCTCACCGTGTCCACCGGCTTCGGCGTGGCCGGCAAAGAGCAATTGCTGGCCCAGGCCCCCAAATTCGGCCTGACGGTGGTGGCCCAGGAGGTCTTCGGGGAAAAGGACACGGATATGACCCCCCAGCTCACCAAGATCCGGGGCACCGATGCCCAGGCCGTGATCTGTTGGGGCACCGGTCCGGCCCCGGCCCTGGTGGCCAAGAACATGAAGCAGTTGGCCATTACCATTCCTCTGATCCAGAGCCATGGCGCGGCCTCCAAGAAATTCATTGAACTGGCCGGCGACGCGGGGGAAGGCATCATCATGCCCGCGGGCAAACTGACGATTTGGAGCCAGTTGCCCGATACCGATCCCCAAAAGGCGGTCTGCAAGGAGTACGCCACCAAATATACCGCCAAATTCAAGGCCCCGGAGTCCAGCTTCGGGGGGTATGCATATGACGCCATGAATATGCTGCTCAAGGCCCTGCAAAAGGCGGAAGGTGATCCGGCCAAGATCCGGGATGAACTGGAAAAAATCCAGAAATTCGTGGGAATCAGCGGCGTCTTCAACATGAGCCCGGAAGACCATAACGGCCTTACTCCCGAGGCCTTCGTCATGGTCAAAATCAGCAACGGGCAGTTTAAGATGATTGATTAAAAGATATTTTTCGGTTTTCGGTTTTCAGTTTTCAGTGGGTTTGGTAACAGTTCTTACCGTCCTGTGAATACTGGAAGCCGAAAACCGAGCTTTCGACACTTAAGGTTTTCTTTGGATGCAAATTAGCACGCACCTTTGAACTGCCCAAAACTGAAAACCGAAAACTGAAAACTGAAAACCGTCTTGGAACTTGCCCCCCTTTTACAATACCTTATCTCCGGCCTCACCAACGGCGCCATCTATGCCCTCATTGCCCTGGGCTTCGTGATCATCTATCACGCCACCACCATCATCAATTTCGCCCAGGGGGAGATGGTGATGCTGGGGGCCTTGTGCGCCATCAGCATTTATCATCTTTACCCTTCTTTGCCCCTGGCCTTCCTGGGGGGCGTGGTCCTGGTGACGGCGGTGGGGGTGGTGTTCGAACGTGTGGCCCTGCGGCCCGTCCGGGACCCCAGCCCCATTACCCTGATCATCATCACCGTGGGCGGCGCAGTCTTCATTAAAGGCGTGGCCATGCTGTTGTGGGGCAAAGAAGCCTACAGCCTGCCCGGTTTTACCGGTGATGCTCCGTTTCATCTGGGACCGGCCACCATTCTCCCCCAGAACCTGTGGGTCCTGGGGTTGACCGCGGTGGTGCTCCTGGGGATGGAGGCCTTTTTCCGCCTCACCCTGGTGGGCAAGGCCATGCGGGCCTGCGCCTACAACCCCCGGGCCGCACGATTGGTGGGGATTTCCCTGTCCCGCATGGTGCAGCTTTCCTTTGCCTTAAGCGCAGCCTTGGGCGCGGGCGCGGGCATCCTCATCGCGCCTTTGACCTTGGGCGTCTATGACATGGGCACCATGGTGGG
>Ga0233425_10004307_pt1 | contig 24112 bp, 21 predicted proteins | sample Watercolumn_Towu_2_FD_181712 | JGI IMG/M metagenome (GOLD analysis project Ga0233425, IMG submission 181712) | Freshwater microbial communities from Lake Towuti, South Sulawesi, Indonesia - Watercolumn_Towuti2014_140_MG | ecosystem: Environmental > Aquatic > Freshwater > Lake | place... | reverse complement strand
TGCCCGTGCCGAACGCGCTTGCGTTGCCGAACGCGAGCGTGCCCGCGTTGAGCGTCGTGCCGCGGGAGTACGAACTCGACCCCGAGAGCGTGAGAGAGCCCGTTCCCCCCTTCACGAGCGCCACGGAGCCCGTGATGCTGCCGGCGTAGGTCGTGGTGGCGGGCGACGACGCCGTCAACGTCGCCGCGGCGGGCGACGTGACGACACCCGCAGACGAGCCGCTGAACGCTCCGACCGTGGCCGAGAACCCGTTGAGATCCAGCGTCCCGGAGTTGACCGTGAGGCTGCCGGTCGATGAGCCAAGGACGTTGCTCGCATTCAGGCGAAGCAGGCCGGCGCTTACGCGTGTGCCACCTCGATAGGCGTTGGAGGTGCTCGTCAGGATCGTTGTGCCGGTGCCGATCTGGGCGAAGGTGATCGAGCCCGTGAGCAGGTTCGGGAAATCGGTGCCCTGCGTGACCGAGTTCGAGCGGTTGATCGCGAACGTGCCGCCGGCGGAGCCCGTGATGAGCGAGTTGCTCGCGGACGACAGCACGCCGGTCGTGCTGCCGGAACCGAGCTGGAGGACGCCGGCATTGATCGACGTCGTGCCGGTGTAGGTGTTCAATCCGGTGAGAGCCTGCGTTCCCGTGCCGAGCTTGATCCAGCCGCGGTTCTGGGCACTGCCGTTCCGCAGCGAGCCGTCAAACGTGCCACTCCCGTTGGCGACGCCGAACGTGAACGTGCCGGAGGTACCGAAGCCCGACGTGATCGTGCCGGAGCCGGTGAGAGCATTCACCCGAACGCTTGCCTCGACGCCTCCGAACACGGCGCCCGCCGCCACGTTGAGGTTGGCATTGTTGCCCGTCCAGTTCTCGTTGTTGCTGCTGCCCCCGATGAAAACTCCCTGCTGGATGTCGATCGTTCCCGACGACAAGAGCGCGAACGTGGCTGCCGTGGTGCCCCAGAGAGCCGTGCCCGTGCCCGTCTTAATGAGGTTGCCGCTCCCCGAGAACGTCGTGCTGACACCGTAGTCGCGGGTGCCGGATGTCGACGTGTCAAGCACGAGCGCCGAGCCGGGGGTATTGATGTTGAATCGTGTCGAGGCGTAACTGCCGGAGAGCTGGAGCGTGCCGCCGACGATCGTGGTCGTGCCGCTGTAGAGGGCGTTGGTGCTGAACGTGAGGGTGCCGGCGCCGGCCTTCACGAACGTACCCGTGCCGCTCATGTTCGTGCCGGCCATCACCACGGCGTTGGCCTGCGTGTCGAACGTGCCCGTCGCGGCTGGCGTGAGTTGAAGGGGGTTGGTCAGCGTGCCTCCGACGAGTGTTCGCAGCGTCGAGTTGCCGGCGTAGGTAACGGTGCCGGTGCCGAGGGCACCGAGGTCGCCGATCGCCAGCACGCCACCGTTGAGCCGGGTGCCGCCCGTGTAGGAGTTGCTCGACGGGAGGGTGAGGGTGCCCGAACTCATCTTCGCGAATGTGCCCGACCCGGTGATCGATCCGGAAAGGGTGTTGGCAAAGGCCTGCGTGTCGAACGTGCCCGTGACGCCCGGATTGATGACGAACGCTGTGGCGATCGTGCCGCTGGTGGCCGTGCGCAGCGCGGAGGTGCCAGCGAAGGTGAGGGTGCCGGTGCCGAGGGCGCCGAGGTTGCTGATCGCAAGCACGCCGGCATTGAGCTGGGTGCCGCCGGAGAAGGAGTTGCTCGCGGAGAGCGTGAGCACGCCGGTGCCGATCTTCACGAACGTGCCGGAGCCGCTGATCGTGCCGGAGAGCGTGTTGGCAAAGGCCTGCGAATCGAACGTGCCGCTGACGCCGGGGCTCAGGGCGAGCCGGTTCGCGAACGTACCAGCGATGCCCGCACGAATGGTTGCGTCGCCGGTGTAGGTGGCGGTGCCGGTGCCGAGCGCGTTGGCGATACCGAGCGTGAGCACGCCGGCGTTGAGTTGGGTTCCGCCGGAGTAGTCGTTGTTTCCCGAGAGCGTGAGCGTGCCGGAGCCGACCTTCACGAGCGTGCCTGCTCCGCGGACGCGGCCAGTGACCGCGTTGGCGAAGGCCTGGGTGTCGAACGTGCCCGTGATCCCCGTGTTGATGGTGATCGCGTTGGACATCGTGCCGCCGACGGCGGTCTGGAGCGTGGAGTTGCCGGCGTAGGTGATCCCACCCGCGCCAAGCGACCCGACGTTGCCGATCGAGACGATGCCGGCGTTGAGTCGCGTGCCACCGGTGTAGGAGTTGCTCGCCGAGATCGTGAGGGTGCCCTAGCCGGTCTTCACGAGCGTGCCCGTGCCGGTGCCGCTGATGAGTCCAGAGAGCGTGTTGGCGAAGCCCTGGGTGTCGAACGTAGCAGTGACGCCCGTGTTGATGGCGAACGGATTGGCGATCGTGCCACTGGTGCCCGTCCGCAGCGTCGAACTGCCCGCGTAGGTGAAAGTGCCGGTGCCAAGGGCCCCGACGTCGCCGATCGCGAGCACTCCCGCACTGAGCCGCGTTCCGCCGGTGTAGGCGTTGCTCGAGGGGAGGGTGAGGGTGCCGGTGCCCATCTTCGCGAACGTGCCCAATCCGCTGATGGGCCCGGAGAGCGTGTTGGCAAAAGCCTGCGTGTCGAACGTGCCCGTGACACCGGAATTGATGGCGAACGCATTGGCGATCGTGCCGCTGGTGCCTGTCCGCAGCGTGGAGGTGCCGGTGTAGGTGACGGTGCCGGTGCCGATGGCACCGAGGTTGTTGATGGTCAGCGTGCCGGCATTGAGCTGCGTGCCGCCGGAGTAGGAGTTGCTCGCGGAGAGCGTGACGACAGCAGTGCCCGATTTCGTGAGGCTGCCCGTGCCGGCGAGGGTGCCCGAGTAGGTGGACGCCCGCGACGCCAGTAACGCGAGCGAGTTCGCGCCCATGTCGAGATTGCCGGTGCCCGACAGTCCACCGAGGTTGTAGGTGTTGGTGCCGGGTACGACGAACGTGGTCGTGCCGCCCGAGAGAGTCAGGATGCTCGCCTGGAGAGCGTTGACGTTACCCAGCGAAAGGACGCCGGCGCTCACGGTCGTGTTGCCCGAGAACGCGTTGGAGCCGGTGATCGTGGCCGTGCCGGAACCCGCCTTGAAGAGGTTGCCCGTGCCGCTGATGAGGCCGGAGAACGTGACGGAGTTGCCGTTCGTATTGAGCGTGCCGCTCGAGGCCAGAAAGGCGATCGGATAGACGAACGTGCCAGAGGCACCGGCGGATGTGCCGGTGATGAGTCCGCCGGGGCCGGTGAACGAAAGGGTGCCCGTCGCGGCACCGAGCACGTTGAGTGCCCCGATCTGGAGCGGGCCGCTGATGATCTGCGTGCCGCCCGTGTACGAGTTGGCAGTGTTCGTGACGACGATCGTGCCGGCGCCGATCTTGCTGAGGGTCCTGGACCCGCCCGTTTCGCTGATCGTGCCGCTGATCGTGCCCGTGCCGGTGTTCGCTCCGACGTAGCCGCTGCCGCCGGTCATCGTGCCGCTGAGTGTCACCGGGCCCGCCCAGTTGGCATTCGCTTCAAGGCGAAGCTGACCAAGGGGCTCACCTGTGCTTCCACCGTTGAGGACGATGCTCGCGTTCTTGGTGACGCCTGCGGCGACATACAGCGTGCTGTTCTGGAGGACGTTCACCGTCTGGGCGGCGTTGTCCGCACCGTTCATCTGCACTTTGCTGTCGATCCCGACCCACCGATGTTCCAGACACCGGTGTAGCCCGAGTAGTTGCCGTTGAGGATCACGCTGGACGAACCGCCGAACGTGCGCACGTTGGCGGTGCCCGAACCCGACATCGTGCCGGTTAGACCTCCGTAGGTCACGGCGCCGGCCGTCAAGTTGAGCACGCCGTTGTTGACGATCGACGATGTCGTGGCGCCCAGGCCGTTGGCCGCGGCGACCGTGAGCGTGCTCGACGTGATCGTGGTCGTGCCGGTGAACGTGTTTGCGCCGCCGAGCGCGAGGGCCCCGCCACCGGACAGCGTGAAGCCCTGCGTGCCGGTGACGATCGAGCCGATCGTGCCCGACAGGCCGCTCGCGAGACTGATCGTCGGCGTGGCGGCAGTCTTGATGAGGGCGAGCGTGCCGCCCGTGATCGTGTAGCCCGACGTCAGGAACGTCAGGTCGGTGGCCCGCACGCTGCCCGAAATCGTGACCGTGCCCGACGTGCCCGCGAACGTGGCCGCGGTGCCGGTGCCCGGCCACACGATGGTCGCGCCGTTGAACCAGTTCGCAGTGGTGCCCGAGTTCCACGTGCCGCTGCCACCAGCACCACCCACACCCCAGGTCAGCGTCTGCCCCGAGGCCGGCGATGCGACCGGCAGCACAGCAAACACCATAAACCCGAGCGTGAGCGCGCGGGCGGTGCCGGCCAGGCGGATCATCAAAGCGGCGAGCATGGGGAGTCCCGCGTCAACCCTGTCAGAAGGCAGGGATCGAACGGGAGCGGGTGGGTGGGAAGGGGTGTCCAACGGGGAAAGGGCACACTGACCGCCACTCGCAGTGTCCCGAACTTCCCGTGAACGGGGAACGGCAAACTCTTTGAATCTACGCCCCCGTCCGAGGCGTTGCAACGATTCGGGTTGCCGAACGCACAACACCGTTGCAGAACGACGACTTACGGCATTGTTAGGAAATGATTCGGCCGACGTTTTCTCGCGATCACCCCCTCTGTCGAGGTAAATCAGCCGCGGGTCGCAAACGCGCGGCTGAAGGCCTTCGACGTGGGCCAGTCACCATAGCGCGTCGAGGAGAAGGCCGCCCCGCTGCTCGCCAGCACCCGCCAGGCGCCGTTGGTGGCATTGCGGACGGCGACGTCGGACTTGCCGTCGCCGTTGAAGTCGCCGACGGTCGCGAACTGCGAGATCGCGAGCACCGCCCACGTGGAGGTCGTGAAGGCGGAACCCGATGACGTGGACACGATCCAGGCGCCGTCGCTTGTGCGCTGGCCCACGAGATCGGCGCGGCCGTCGCCGTTGAAGTCCCCCGCCAGGACGTTCGTCCACGTGACCGCCGTGGACCAGTCACCGAACCGGCTGGACGTGAACGATGCGCCCGTGCTCGCGAGCACCCGCCAGGCGCCGTTGGTGGCATTGCGGACGGCGACGTCGGCCTTGCCGTCGCCCGTGAAGTCGCCGACCGTGGCGAACTGCGAGACCGACAGCACTGCCCATCCCGACGTCACGAACGCCGAACCCGTCGAGAGCGATACGACCCACAATCCGTCACTCGTGCGCTGGCCGACGAGATCGGCGCGGCCGTCGGCGTTGAAGTCGCCCGCAAGCACGTTCGTCCACGAGTCGCCGGCGGCCCACTCGCCGAACCGGGTTGAAGTGAACGAGGAGCCGGTGCTCGCGAGCACCCGCCAGGCACCGTTGGTCGAGTTGCGGACGGCGATGTCGGCCTTGCCGTCGCCCGTGAAGTCGCCCACGGTCGCGAACTGGAAGATGGCGAGCGAGGCCCAGGGCGTGGCTGTGGCCGTGCCGGAGGCCGGAGTCTGCACGACCCACCAGACGCCCGCCGTGTTCTGGGCGGCGACGTCGGTGCGGCCGTCGCCGTCGAAGTCGCCCGAGAGGACGTTCACCCAGGTGTTGCCGTCGGGAAGGCTCGCGTAGACGCCGGTCGTGAACGCCCCGGCGGCCGCGCGGCTGATCGTGAGCTCGTTGCCCGCGAGGCCCACGATCGCGTTGGGTGGCTGGGAGACGGGCTACACGGAGACGTTGAACACGTCGTCCACGAACCGCGTGGCGTCGAACACGCTCGTGGCCCGCACGGTGACGGTGCCCGAGCCCGTGGCACCGGGTGCGTAGGTGAGCTTGAGGTTGCCGCTCGAGTCGATCGTGGGCGTGACGATGCCGGGGACGTTCGTCGAGACCGTGTAGACGAGCTCGCCCACGCGGACGATCGACGAGAACTTCACGAACTGGTCGGACGAGACGGTGCTGGTGTCGAACGACGGATTCGTGAACGACGGATTGGTGCTCGGGTTGGCCCCGGGCACGTTGCGGATGGGGATCGTGTCGAACGGTTGCGCGAAGCCGAACCGCGGCACCGTGGCCATCGCGTCGACCGCCGCCATGCCGCCGCCGAGGACGCGACCGAACGCCGTGAAGCCGCCGTTCTGCGTGTCGAGCAGCGGGCCGCCGACCTGCGTGGCGTTGGAGTCGGAGAGGTTGAAGAACCACTGGTTGGTGGCACTGTTGGGGTCGGCGCCGAGCTTCGCCATCGCGATCGTGCCGCGGATGTTCGTGTTGCCCGGCTCGTTGACGACCGCGGCCGACTGCGGGACGTTGCCGAGGCTGAACGGATTGCCGGTGGCCGTGAACCCACCCCCCTGCACCACGAACCCCGGCACGGAGCGGTGGATGATCGAGTTGGTGTAGGAACCGCCGTTCACATAGGACAGAAAGTTCGCCGCCGTGGCGGGGGTCGTCCGCGCGCGGGCCGGGCCCGCCTGGTCGAAGAGTTCGACGTAAAACGTGTCGAGAGGCGCGGCCGAGTTGACGTTGAACTGGACGACGGTGCCGGTGACGTCGGTGTCGTCGAATCGGCCCGCGAGGGGAATCGCCGCGGCGGGGGCGTTGGCCGCGACGGCGACGTCGGGCAGGGCATTGGTGACGTTGACCGCCAGCGCGCGGCGGGTCTCGAGCCTCTCGATCCGTCCGAACGGCTGCCGCTTCATGAATCCACCGCCGAGCTTTCGCGCGAGCCCCACCGACGGATTGTTGCGGCCGAGGCAGCCGTGACCAAGGCCGATACGCACGAACTGGCCGGATGGTTCGCGGAAAGAGAGCCTAGCGGCGGCGCTTCTCGATCGCCCGCACCATGGCCGTCCCCATGTCGGCCGGGCTCTCCGCCACCTCGATGCCGGCGTCCTTGAGGGCCTCGAGCTTGGCCTCGGCCGTGCCCTTGCCCCCGGAGATGATCGCGCCGGCATGGCCCATCCGCTTGCCCGGCGGGGCCGTGCGGCCGGCGATGAACGCCGCCACCGGCTTCGTGACGTGCTTCTTCACGAACGCCGCGGCTTCCTCTTCGGCGCTGCCACCGATCTCGCCCATCATCAGGATCGAGTGGGTGTCGGGGTCGGCTTCGAAGAGCGAGAGGATGTCGATGAACGAGGAGCCCACGAGCGGGTCGCCGCCCAGGCCCACGCAGGTGCTCTGGCCGTGGCCGAGCTGCGTGAGCTGCCACACGGCCTCGTAGGTGAGCGTGCCCGAACGGCTCATCACGCCCACGTGGCCGGGCGTGTGGATGTAGCCGGGCATGATCCCGATCTTGCACTGGCCCGGCGTGATCACGCCCGGGCAGTTGGGGCCGATGAGCCGGCTCTTCGACGCATGGACGACGGGCATCACGCGGGCCATGTCCATCACCGGGATCCCCTCGGTGATCGCGATCACGAGTTCGATCCCCGCGGCCACCGCCTCGAGGATCGCGTCGGCGGCGAACGCCGGCGGCACGAAGATCATCGTGGCGTTGGCGGCCGTCGCGTCGCGGGCCTCGGCCACGGTGTTGAACACCGGCAGCCCTGCGACCTCCTCGCCCCCCTTGCCCGGCGTGACGCCGCCGACCATGCGGGTGCCGTAGTCGAGGCAGCCACGGGTGTGGAACTCACCGACCTTGCCGGTGATGCCCTGACAGATGACGCGGGTGTCGCGGTTGACGAGGATGCTCATGGATGGTGTCCGTAATCAGGCCTTGCTCGCGGCCACGACCTTCTTGGCGGCGTCGGTGAGTCCGTCGGCGGTGATGATCGCGGCGCCGCTCGACGCCAGAATCTTCTTGCCCTCCTCGACTTCCGTCCCCTCGAGCCGCACGACGAGGGGCACGCTGAAGCCGACCGTTTTAGACGCCTCGACGAGCGCCGTGGCGATCGTCGTGCACCGCATGATGCCGCCAAAGATGTTGACGAGGATCGCCTTCACGTGCGGATCGGAAAGGATGATCCGGAAGGCCTCGGTGACCTGCTTCACGTCGGCGCCGCCGCCGACGTCGAGGAAGTTGGCCGGCTCGCCGCCGTGGTACTTCACGAGGTCCATCGTGCTCATGGCGAGGCCGGCGCCGTTGACGAGGCAGCCGATCGTGCCGTTGAGCTTCACGTAGGAGAGGCCCGCGGCCGCGGCCCGCGTCTCGGCCGGCTCCTCCTCGGCCTCGTCGCGGAGGGCGGCGATGTCCTTATGACGGAAGAGCGCGTTGTCGTCGAACGTCATCTTGGCGTCGAGGGCCACAAGCGCGCCGTCCTTCGTGAGGACGAGCGGATTAATCTCCAGGAGCGACGCGTCGAGATCGACGAAGGCCTGGCAGAGCTTCCTGAAGAAGGACTCGGCGTGACGCCACGAGGCGGTCGGGAGTCCGAGCTTCGAGGCCAGCACGCGGGCCTGGTAGGCGCCCAAGCCGCGGTCGGGATCGAAGGGCTCGGAGAGGATGAGCTCGGGCGTCTTGTGCGCCACCTCCTCGATGTCCATGCCACCGGCCGTGCTCGCAATGAGCACCGGCGAGCCCACGCGGCGATCGACGAGCACGGCACAGTAGAGCTCGCGGTCGATCGCGCAGCCGCTCTCCACGAACACCTGCCGCACGAGCTGACCCTCGGGGCCGGTCTGGATCGTGACGAGCGTGTTGCCGAGGAGGCCCGTGGCGATCCGCTTCGCGTCGTCGGCGGACTTCGCGAGCTCGACGCCGCGCTGCTCGGAGCCCTGCACCTTCCCCTTGCCGCGGCCACCGGCGTGGATCTGCGCCTTGACGGCACACACGGGCGTGCCGAGCGCGGTGAACGCGGCGGCGGCCTCGTCGGGCGTGCGGGCGACCGAGCCGGCGAGCACCGGCACGCCCTTGGCACGGAGAAGGTCCTTGGCCTGGAACTCGTGGATCTTCATGGCAAGAAACGCCTGCGGGGAGCGAGGGGGCCTGGAGCCGCGGAGCCGCAAATATGTCAGGAAACGCCCGATCCGCAACCGGGCGGCGACGCGCGGCCGCAGGATGCGGCAGGAGCGAGTCGGGCTCGCTGTCGGGGCCGTTACCTCGGCAGCGCCGCGGCGGCGACGGCCGCCTGCCAGCGGTCGGGATCGTTCGCGGCGAGCCGCTCGCGCTGGGCACGGGCCTCGTCGCGCGGGCAGGCCAGAAGAAAGCCCGCGACGGCGCGGCGCACGAGCGGATCGTCGCGACCGAGCGAGTCCCAGAGGCCGGCGACGAGGTCGATGTCGTCGAAGCGACGGTAGCGGGCGAGATCGACCACGCACTCGGCGGCCACGGCTGGGTTCGTCACGAGCGCGGCCGCGGCGGCGGCCGTGCGGTCGCGAGGGATCGTGTCGGCGAGGCTCTCCCAGGCGAAGCGGAGCGCCGCGAGGACATGCCGGGCGTCGCCTGGCCGCGTGTCGGCCGCGAGCAGGCCGCGGGCGGCGAGCCGGTCCAGGCCGCGCTCGCCCTCGGCGACGAGGAGCCCCGCGACGATGCCGTCGAAGCCCGCGCGGAGATCGTCGCCCGGCGCGGCCAGGGCGGCGGCGAGCGCGCCCTCGCATCGCGCGCGTTCGTGCGGGTCATTCGACCGTGCCGCGACGAGGCCGAGCGCGAGACCGTAGAAGCCGCGACGCGAGTCGGTTGCGCCGTCCGCGAGCCAGCCGCGGAGCCGCGCCGCGTCGAAGCCGTCGGCCACGTCGCGCACCGCCGCGAACGGAGCGAGGCCGAACTCGGCGAAGGCGTCGGCCGCGATCGCGGGCTCGGGGTGCTCGAGCCGGGGGATGAACCAGCGCAGCCGCTCGGCGGCCGGCTCCTTCATCGACGGAGCCGCAGCCACGTGGGCGAGAAGCGGCTCGTCGGCGGCGAGCGCCTCGAAGCGAAGGTCGGCCGCGCCGCCCGTGCCAAAGAGGATCGCGGTGCCCTCGACGGCCGCCGGCACGCGGGCCACGGGACGCACGACGTCGGCGGGAAGCGTTCCCGAAAGCGTCGCGGCCACGTCGAAGGGCTGCGCGAGCAGACCCTGCGAGTCGCGGGTGGCCGGGCCGTCGGCCGTGGCCACGAGCACGACGTCGGCGGTGTCGCGTCGCTGGGCAAGCGGCCGCTCGACGACGCTGCAGAACGGGCAGGCGGCGCGGGCGGTCGCGGCCGGGAGCGCCGCGAGGAGCATGGCTGCCGCGGCGAGGTGACGCGGCCGGGTCATCGCGTCACGCCAAGGCCGCCGCGGAGGCGCCGCTCTTGAGCCGCGCCCGCCAGTAGGGCGTCGTGCAGAGGAGCAACTTGCCCGTGCCGCGGTAGCAGAACGCGAGCTTCTGGCCCGAGAGCCAGTAGGCCAGGAGCGACTTCGCGGGGCGGCGGACCGAGAGCCGGATGCCGTCGGTGCGGGCGACCACGAACGGGCCATCCACGATCATCTGGTCGTTCACCAGATCGACCTCTTCGACCGGCCCGTCCACCGAGAGCACCACCTGCCCGTCGCCGTGCAGCGCGGTCTTGTACCAGAGCAGCCCCTGATCGGCCCAGTACGACGTCCACACCGGCTCGCGGTGGATCCCCAGCTTCACCTCGCCGTCGCTGGCCCAGAAGCACTTCGTGTCGAGGATCCAGCGCTCCCCCGGCGTCACCGACATGATGTGGTAGCCGCCGAGTGTGGAATCGAGATACACGGTGCCCGTGCCGTGGTACCGCGGCCGCATCACCGACTCGTCGGAGAACAGCGACACCCACCAGGCCCGCGGCGACGGCAGCGGCACGTCCATCGCGATCGCACCCTTGAAGTGGTTGAGTGCGCCCCGCTCCGTGCGGACGTCGTCGTCGTCGAGACCGACCTTCACCCAGCGCATTCCCTCGGTCGATTCGACCTCAAACGTCGCCATGGATGTCGACCTCCGCGCCGCGGGTGACGCCCGCCTTCGTCCAATCGACACTCCAGCCCGGGAACGCGAACTGCGGGTAGGGATCGGGTTCGATCGGCTCGCTCGACGCATGGACGATGTCAAACTGCCGGTCGGCGCGAATCCGGCCGAGGCGGAAGAACTTGTTGGTGTGCTGCGTCTTCGGATCGAGGCGGACCGGGCCGCCTGGGCCGGTGAACTGGAGGCCGTCCCGGAACGCCTGCCGCACCGCGTCGGTGGCGAACGAACCGGCCTTCTCCACCGCCTTCTTCCAGAGATGCACGAGGCCCCAGGCGGGCTCCATGGGATCGCCCGTGACGCGGTCGTGGCCGAACTCGGCGCGAAAGCCGTCGATCCAGGCCCGGTTGGCGGGCGTGTCGAGGCTCTGGAAGTAGCAGGCAGCGGCGTAGTGCCCCTGAACCTGCCCCGGGGTCAGGATGCGGAGTTCGTCCTCCGACACGCTGGTGGTCATCACGGGTAGCTTCGCGGGGTCGATCTCGGCCTTTGCCAGCGCCGCGAACAGGCCGAGGTTCGAGTCGCCATTGACCGTGCTCAGGACGCAGTCGGCCCCCGAGGCCATGATCTCCTTCACGGCCGCCGTGAAGTCGCGGTCGCCCAGGGGCACGTAGGCCTCGCCCGCCACCTTCATCGCCTTGTCGGCGAGGTACTTCTTGACGATGAAGTTGGCCGTCCGCGGATAGACGGAGTCGGAGCCGAGCAGGAAGACCTTCGTGCGACGTCCGCCCGCGTCGGCCGCCAGCCAGTCGAGGGCCGGGAGGATCTGCTGATTGGGGAGCGTGCCGCCGTAGACGCAGTGAGCCGACGACTCGTTACCCTCATACTGCACCGCGTAAAACAAGAGCTTGTTCGCTTCCGCGAGGATGGGCAGGGTCGCCTTGCGTGCCGCGCTCGTCCAGCAGCCGAATACGGCGACAGCGCCCTGGTCGAGAACCTGTCGGGCCCGCTTCGGAAAGAGCTCCGTGCGCGAACGCGGATCGGGCGCGATCGCTTCCACCTGACGGCCGAGGATGCCGCCGGCCGCGTTGATCCGCTCGAAGGCGTGCAGTTCGATGTCGCGCAGGCCGGTGGCACTGATCGCCAGCGGCCCCGTCTGCGAATGGAGCAGGCCGACCCGCACCGTCCGCGCGCGGGCCGGAACGCCGAGCGAGCAGCCAGCGAAGAGGGCCGGCGAAAGGGCGCGGGCGGCGGCGAGCGTGAGGGCCGCGGAGCGGCGCAGCGCCTCCCGGCGGGTCGGATGGGCCGAGACGCTCATTGGTCGTTCATCCGGGCGTAGAGCGTCTCGAACGGCTCCGGCGAGACGCTCACGTCTCCACGGAACGGCTGGTTCATGTCGAAGATGAGGTGCATCATGATGCCGAGGTAGGCCGCGAGGATGCCGCCGAGCATCAACTGCGTGAGGAACCGCATGTCGAAGAGCCAGCAGATAGCGATGTTGAGGACCGCCCCCACGATCATCACGAACCACATCGATCCTGGCAGCGACGACTTCACTGACAGCAGCCGCATCTGCCGGGCCTCGAGGAAGTTGTTGAGCTGACGAAGGGCCTCGGCATGGATGATCTCCTCGCCGGGAGTGGACGGTTGGAAGTCAACGAGTCGTTCGTGGAATGCCCGGGCCCGGATCGTCCCCTCCTGCGGAATGATGCCGCGCCGCTGCAGCGGCCAGGCATACTTGATCACGTAACGGGTGTAGTCGCGAAGCAGCCAGCGGAGGTTCTGACCGTGGGGCTCCGGGTAGCGGGAGACATCCTCATAGAGCGCCGAGAGGGCCGCCGCTTCGCGCGTGACGTTCGCCCCGGCCTCGGCGACGTTCTGGTAGGCTGTCACGGCGATGAGACCGAGGAGAAGGCCATAGAAGACGCAGAAGCAGGAGAGCACGTAGCCAACGATGTCGTTGGAGCCGGCGGTGTATTTGACGAACTGCCGAAGGATCGGCCGCACGATGATCGAGCCGACCCAGTAGAACCCGACGAACGCCGCGACGAACAGGAGCGACAGCCGCGTGGATGGAATGTCGTAGAGCCAGTACCACCACTCGGGCGAGAACACGCTCGGATCGATGGGCATCGCTGTCACCCCACATGAAAAGGCCGTCGCGAGCGGGATCGTAGCAGTCGCGGCCGGCCAGCGGCCAGCACATGGTCACTCGACCGCGTCGCCGTCGAGCGCGTAGATCGCGAGATGCTTGCCGTCCGGGCCCTTGAGCTCGTCCACCCGGAACGTGCCCGCGACGGCCACGGGCCGGATCGAGAAGTCGGCCGTCTTCCCCGGCCGCATCCGCACGACGATGCAGTCGTGGAGCGCGGCCCCCGGGCCGAAGCAGCACTCCTGATTGTCGCGCACGAGCACGAACTGCGTGAGCCCGCTCTGCTGGAAGCTCGGGAGGATGTAGCCGCGGATCCGCACCGGCTCGCGTTCGAGCACCGTCACGCGCTTGGGCAGCAGGTCGCGGGTGAACGGATCACCCTTCTGCATGTCGAGCTTGATGTCGTCGAACGTGATCTCGCGAGGCGCTCGCGCGGCGGCACGCGGTTCGGGAGCCGCGACCGGCCGGGAAGCCGGCGCGGCCGACGCCGGCCCGGGCGCCGGGGTGGTCGAGAGTGGGCCATCGCAGCCGGCGACGGCCAGCCATGCGATCGCGGCGAGCAGCGACGGACCGCGATGGATCGTGCCGCAGAAGATCATGCTAGCGCACGAAGGCGTCGTCGAGATGGTAGAGCACGCCACCATCGAGCTCCGACGTCCCCGCCGGCTCGATGCGGAACCGGCCGGCGACCTTCGTGAGCCGCGGCGTGAAGTCGATGCCCGCCTTGTCGGAGAGTTCGACGAGCACCCGGTCGGTGATCTTGGGGTTGCCGCCGAAGCAGCAGTCGCCCTGGTCGCGAACGAGGAGAAACTGCACGAGCCCGTGCTGCTGCTTGCCCGGATAGATGTAGCCCTTGAGGAGGACGTTCCGTCCGTCGATCGCCCGCGCGGAATCCGGCACGGCCGTCGGCGGGTCGCCCTCCGCAGGCTGGAGCATGGTGTAGGAGAGTCGGTCGAAGCCCTCGGGCAGTTCGGCGGCATAGACGTAGGCCAGCCAGGCGAGTCCGGCGGCCAGGACCACCGCCGACACGACGCCCGACATGGCCGCGAGCACGCCGCCGGCCAACTCGCGTGGTCGTCGCAGCACGTCGCGAACCGCGATCGACGCGAGGACGATCCCCACGACCGGCACTACGGCCATCCACCAGCCGAGGAACACCAGCGGCGAAACAAGCGCGATGGCCGCCGCCGCGATCGCGGCGCCCGACAGGGCGCGGTAGACCTCCGGCTCGTCCTCGATGGGGAGTTCCGCGGAGAGGGGCCGCGTCGGCGAGTCGAAGAGGCCGTTGACCATGATGTCGGATCGACGTGGCGGAGAGCCGAAAGGGGGATGATGTGGCGTCAACGATCGGTGGCGGGCGCGGGCCGCATCGCGGCCCGCGCGGCGACGCCGATCACGAGCACCGCGGCGGCCCACACGAGCCACTTCCAGGCCACCGGGGAGGCGGAGGGTGCCGGCGCGGCGGCCGGCGCGGGCGGTGCCGGCCGGACGGACGCCGCCGCCGTGTCGGTGGGCTCCTCGTCACCCTGCACCGGCGCGATCGAGGCCGCAAGCGCCACGTCGTCGGGCGAGGGGCCGGCGAGCGGCTCGACCGGCGCGGGCGGGCCCGCGTTGTCGTCGCCGTCGCCCGCGTCCGCCGCCTGCGCGGCCGTGCCGGAGGCGACCAGGCCCGAGAGGCCTGCGAGCGTCGCGGCCCGGCGGACCGCCTCGGGGTCGATCGTCTCGAGCTCGGTCACCGCGGCGGCCGCCGCGGGGAGCGGGCAGGCGCGGAGGTAGTTCACGATCGGCTCGCGGACGAAGATGTTGTCCGCCTTCGCCTCCTTGAAGAGCGTGACGAGTCGATCGATCACCGACCAGTCCTGCCATCGGGCAAGGTCGGCGATCACGAGGTCGGCCAGCTTCGGCTCCGCCAGCAGCAGTCGCAGCGACGCGAGCACGCGATCCCGCGGCACGAGATCCGACTCCTCGCCGAGAAACCGCAGCGCCATCACCGCGGCATAGGTCTCGGTGAATGGCACGTCGCGGTTCTTGCGTTCGAGGAACAGGCGATCGACGAGGTCGAGCGCGGCCGGACCCTCGAGGGCGACGTAGCAGGCGATGAGCGCGTCGAGTCCGCTGCGGGCCTCGGTCTGCTCTGGGGAGAGGCCCTCGCCCGAGAGGATCTTCCCGATCCGCGCGGCGTCGTCCTTCGATCCGCACACGCCGAGCATCGTGGCGTAGAGCCGACGACGATTCGCCGGCACCTTCGGATTCTCGATCCAGCCGAGGAGCTTCGCCGGATCCATCCGCTCTTTCAGTCCCTTGACGTCGGCGTAGGGGGCGATCGCGAACTCGTCGTAGGCGTCGCGGGCGAGCGAGTCGTCTTCGTCCTCGAGATGGTCCTGGAAGAAGGCCAGCCGCTCCGGACCCTTCTCGGGGAGCTCGCCGAGCCGCCGGATGTAGGCCACGCCGCGGTCGCTGACGCGCACGGGACTCGACCAGACCAGCTGCGGCGGCTCGACCGCCATGAGCAGGAAGAGCGAGCCGACCGGCTTCTCCTCGAGCATGATCGTCTCGATCGGCTTCGCGTCGGCCCCGGCGAGGCCCGCCTCGGCGACGAGGTCGGCCCCCTTGAGCACCTCGACGATCTCGAACTTGCCCTTGGGCAGCGGCCCTTCGGCCCGCGGTGCCAGGGAACCAGCCGGCGGCGGCTCGACGAGCTTCGCGATCACCGCGGCCTGGCTCTGGGCGATCTCCTGCGCGAACGTGAGCGACACCGCCGAGCAGAACGGGCAGGCCCGCGCGACGGCGGGGAACGCGACGGCCACGAGGGCCACGACCGCGAAGCAGCGGCGCAGAAAGGGGTTCATGCGGGCATTGTAGTGCCTAGCCGAGCCACTTCGCGACGTCGGTTCGGTAGGCCGCCAGGGCCGGCAGGAGTGCCGCGAGGATCGCCAGACCGATCAGAAACGGCACGAGCAGGAGCTCCGCCGCCGGTGCCGCCGAGAAGAGGCTCGCCGACACGCCGGCGTTGGTCGTGATCAAGGGCCCGATCGCGGCCACGAGCACGTGGCCGAGCACCCAGCCGGCGAGGCCTCCTCCGACCGCCAGGAGCACGGCTTCGATGAGGACGGTCGTGAGCACATGGCTGCGGCGGGCGCCGAGGGCCCGCATCACCGCCACGTCGCGGCTCCGTTCGAGCGACGAGCCCACCATGCTCACGAGGATCCCGATCGCGGAGACGACCACGACGAGCGCCGTCACGAGAAGGAGCAAGAGCTCGAGCGGTCGCACGAACAGGCCGAGCAGCACGCTGATCTCACGGATCGGCTCGGCGGCCTGGCCGTCGCGGCCCTCGTTGACCGCCGTGCGCAGTCCCATCGCGGTGAGCTCCGCCGGCAGTCCCGGCATCGACGCCGTCTCCACGAGGATCGCCGTCACCTCGCGTTGCTCACGCGGCAGCGGTGCGGGAGCCTCGTCGGCGGTCGGACGCGAGCGCTTGGGCGCGGCCTGGCCCTCCACCGGCTTCGCGTGCCCCTCCTGGAGATAGAAGCCCTCCATGTTGACGTACACGCCGCGGTCAACCGGCGTGTCGGTCCGCGCGAGGATGCCGGTGACGGTGAACGGGTCGTGCACGAGGCCGTCGTCGGCGCCGTGGGTGGGCGCGAACGGATCACCCACCTTGAGCCCGAGGTTCGCGGCCACGTCGGCGCCGAGCACCCCGCCGAAGAACTCGTCGTCGCGGAAGTTCCTGCCCGCGGCGAAGGCGAACGAACGCGGCACATCGGCTGCCACACGCCGCCCCAGGAGCCGCGCGAACCAGCGGCCAATTCCCCCCTGGCCACCGCCGCCGTAGGTGAGTCGGTCGAAGTAGGCGGCGTTCGTTCCGACTACGCGGTAGCCGCGGAAGTAGTCGCCCATGCAGATCGGCACGGCGGTCTGCACGCTGCCGGCGTAGCGGCCGGCGACCCCGTCGGCCCGCGCCGCCGCCGGGAGGAACTCCTAGTAGAACGCCCAGGGGATGTTCTCGATCGGCTTGCTGATGAGGTAGACGCTGTTGAGCACCAGCTGCAACGGGCTCCCCTTCGCCCCGACGATCAGGTTGTAGCCCAGCCCCGAGCCCGAGTTGAACGCCTGCTTGACGACGTCGCTGATCACGAGCGTGGCCACGACGAGCGCCACGCCGAGCGCGAGCGACAGCGCCGTCAGGCCGCTCGTGAGGAGCCGCTGCCGGATGTTGCGCCAGGCGATGCCGAAGAGGGACATGACGATCTAGCCGTGATGGACCGCGGCGCGGTTGAAGTCTTCGAGCCTGAGCCGGCGCGGGAAGGCCGCGGCCACCTCGGGGGCGTGCGTGACGACGACGAGGGCCACGTCCTGCTCCGCGCAGGTGGCTTTGAGCAGGTCGATCACCTGATCCTGATGGGCCGCGTCGATGCTCGCGGTGGGCTCGTCGGCGAGCACGACGCGGGGCCGGTTGGCCAGGGCCCGGGCCACCGCCACCCGCTGCTGCTGGCCCACGGAGAGTTCGGCCGGCTTGTGGTGGAGGCGATGCGAGAGTCCGACCGAGGCGAGCAGGTCGGCCGCCCGCCAGCGGTCGGGCTTTCCCGAGCCGAACGACATCGCCACGAGCACGTTCTCCAGCGCCGTGAACCCGGGCAGCAGGTTGAACTGCTGGAACACGAGCCCGAGCTTGTCGGCCCGGATTCGGTCGGTCGTCGCCTCGCCGAGCCGGGTGATGTCGTGGCCGTCGATGCGCACGGTCCCGGCGTCGGGCCGCATGATGCCCGAGATCACGTGGAGGAGGGTCGATTTCCCGGAGCCGCTCTGGCCGGTGAGCGCGATCTGCTCCTTCTCGGCGATGGCCAAGGCGGGGATGTCGAGCACGGCGACCGTCTCGCCGCCCGGCATGGCGAACGACTTGCGGACGTCTCTGAGTTCGATGACGGGGGCGGCCATGGCGAGCCCGTCAGACTACCGACGTCGTACGGCCGCTGCCCAGCGGTGCGGAATCCCGGCCGCGGGTCCGGGGCCGATTGAGTGGCCGCCTCGGCGGGGTGTATAGTCTCGGCCCCGCCACATGGCCTTTTCTCCCGCGACGGTGCGGGAGCGGCCGGGCCAGCAGCACCTGCCCAGGAGACTCCCCGTGCCCATTCGCGTCGGCATCAACGGTTTCGGTCGCATCGGCCGCCTCACCTACCGCGCCATCTACGAGAAGTACGGGCTCAAGGGGGACGTGCAGGTGGTGGCGCTCAACGACCTCACCGACGCCAAGACCAACGCGCACCTGCTCGAGTTCGACTCCAACTACGGCCCCTTCAAGGGCAAGGTGGGCTACGAGGGCAACGACCTGTTCGTGGACGGCCACAAGATCAAGGTGTTCGCCGAGAAGGATCCGGGCGCGATTCCGTGGGGCAGTGAGGACGTGCAGATCGTCGTGGAGAGCACCGGCTTCTTCACCGACGCCACGAAGGCCGTGGCCCACAAGCGCGACAGCGTGAAGAAGGTCGTGATCTCGGCCCCGGCCAAGAACGAGGACCTCACGCTCGTGCTCGGCGTCAACAACGATATGTACGACCCGACGAAGCACCACGTGATCTCCAACGCCTCCTGCACCACCAACGGCCTCGCGCCGGTGGCCAAGGTGCTGCACGAGACGTGGGGCATCGACCGCGGTCTCCTCACCACGGTGCACGCCTACACCAACTCCCAGAAGACGGTCGACACGGCGGCCAAGGATCTCCGCGACGCCCGTGCCGCGGCCCTCAACATCGTTCCCTCGAGCACCGGCGCCGCGAAGGCCGTGGGCCTCGTGATCCCGGCCCTCCAGGGCAAGTTCACGGGCATGGCCTTCCGCGTGCCCACGCCGACGGTGAGCGTGGTGGACTTCACGGCGATCCTCGGCAAGGAGGCGACGCCTGCCGACATCAACGCCGCGATGAAGAAGGCGGCCGAGGGCCCGCTCAAGGGCATCCTCCGCTACACGGAGAAGGAGCTCGTTTCGACCGATCTCAAGGGCGATCCGCACAGCTCCATCTTCTCGGCGGTCGACACGATCGGCCTCGGGAACTTCGTGAAGGTGGTGAGCTGGTACGACAACGAGTGGGGCTACTCGAACCGCGTCGCCGACCTGCTCAACTTCCTCGAGGACAAGGGGCTGTAAGGCCTCTCGTCGGGTCGTCGATCGATCGCGTTTCCCGCCCGTGCATGCGCGGCGCTTGCTGCGCGTGCGAGGCGGTGCCGCATTGGTTCGCGGGCGGTGAAACGCTTCGTCGCCGGCGGACTTTGCTACAGGTGGCGCGCTCGGCCGACGGGGAATCGCCCGTGAGGCGCAAAGATTCACCGGCTCCTCCGCGTTCCCCCGACCCGCTCCTCACGATCGGGGGTCGAGGTGCGCCGCGTCGAGTCTGCCGCGGATCCCGTCTTGCCTGGAGACCGAGAGGGGTCGGCCCTGCCGTGGAGCCGGGCTGAGTTTGCAAGCGCAGCCAGGATGGCGGAGCGCAGCAAACTCGCAGTGAGCGAAGGCCAGGATGGCCGCAGCGAACGTCCGGCGATGCGGCAGGGCTGACCCTTCCTATGCGCCAAAGGCCTTATCGCGCCGTCCGCACCCTCGACTCCAACTCGCTCGAGATCGTTCTGCCGTCGTCGAGCGACTTCATCTCGATGTACTTGCCGTGGCTTTCATTGCCGTAGATCGTCACATGCTCGGTACCGACGTCTATCCGGTACCGAGTGACGTAGCCGTCGGAGTTCCCTTTGAACACGACCGATTCCAGCGGGGATCGCCACAGCTCGCGTCCTTCTTTCAAAGACGCGTGCACGACGTGTCCACCTGGCTTGGCCGGGTCGAAGTCCACGTACGTCAGTCGGTCATCCCGAAGAGCAATCGGAGTCTTGCCGTGCGCCATGAATCGCAGCACACGGCGATCGTCCTTGACCAGCTCCACGACGAAATCGCGCGGCAACTCACCGTCCTTCTTCTGAGGAGCGACGATCCGTATCTCGTAGTCTCCACTGGCTTGTACGGCGCCGTCGAAGAGCACGTACGTCGTGTCGTGCCATATCATCCGAACACGGGCAGCGCGTTCGTGCCGAACCGTGGCCGGCGGACGAGGGGATGTTTCGTTCGAGATGGTCGTGCCATCCTCGAGTGACTTCACTTCAACGTACGTGCCAGGGTGTTCATGGCAGAACACGGTCACGGCACTGTCATTCACCGCCAGTCGAAAATCGGTGACATAGCCCAAGTAGCCGATAGATGTGCTCGTGACACTCGGCGGCTCCAATCTCGATCGCCATAGTTGCCGGCCATCCACGAGGGACACGTGGACGATCTCACCTCCGGGGCGGATCGGAACGTAGTCCACGTACGTAAGGCGATCGTTGTGGACGCAGAACGGGGTGCTTCTGTGCACCTTGAATCGCAGCACGAGTCGATCGTCCTTCGCGACCTCCACGACAGGGCCGCGGAACGCCTCGCCGTCCTTCTTCTGTGGAGCAATGAGCCGTACTTCGTAGTCGCCACTCGCTGCTGCAACGCTCTCGAAGAGAATGTGATTGACGGGGCACGACGTGCGGCCATCCACGGCATCCTCGTCGCGCGCACCTCCAGCGGCGGGACCAAGTGCGATCGCCGCGAGCGCGAGCCAGACCGAATGGTGTGGATGGATCACGGGTCGCTCCTCTCGCAATGTGCGTCGCCAGCAGTGCCGTCAGGGGGCGCATACCCGCTATGGTGCTGGCCGTGTGCGAATGGCGAGCGTAGCCGAAGATGCTGAATGCGGTCACTCCGGGAGGGGTCGGCCCTGCCGTGGAGCCGGGCTGAGTTTGCAAGCGCAGCCAGGATGGCGGAGCGCAGCAAACTCGCAGTGAGCGGAGGGCTGAGCCCGCAGCGAACGTCCGGCGATGCGGCAGGGCCGACCCCGACGCATCGCGCTGGATTCCCGGATCAAGCCGCTACCGCGCGGCCACCGTCGCGTCGGTCTCGAGCGTCGCGCCGTCGGCGGCCGTCACCCGCACCACCACGCGGACGTGGTCACCCGTCGGCGGCACGCCCGTCCAGCGGAGCGGGAAGTGCATGCCCCGCAGCCGCGTCGTGCGGCGGAAGTGGGCGTCGGCCTGCGCGGCCGGAATCGACCAGGTCGCGATCGGCACCGAGGGGTCGGCCGTCTCGAAGACCGCGATCGACACGGCGCCCGGCGCGGGCACGAGCTTCTCGGTGGCGTCGCGCGGCTCAAAGGTCACGTTGATGCCGTCGCTCCTGCCGTCGCCGTTGTCGTCAAAGCAGGCCGTCGTGGCGGAGTTCACCACGAGCCGCACGGGACGCCCGTCGGAGAGCGGCTGGTCGTAGGCCACCGGCACCGCCACCGGCGCCGAGGCTGCGGGGACGGGCTTCGCCGCGGCGTCGAGCGGCGCGGGCAACGAGAGCGGCGGCGGCTCCGTCACCGACGAGGGCTTTACCGGCAGCGGCGGGATGTTGTCGAGCGAGGGAGGCGCGAGATCGACGGGCGGCTTGGGCGCGGCGGCAGGGCCGCGGATGGCGTCGGGAACCTGGATCGCCGGCGGCACCGCGATCGGCGAGGAGGGTGTGGCCGGCGTGGGCCGCGCGGGCCGCGTGCGCGACACGGGATCGGTCTCCCCGACGCCGAGTTGGCGACGCAGGCTTGCGTTCTCACTGGCCACCGAGTCGAGCCGGGCGCACTTGTCCTGGAGCTCGTCCTGGAGCTGATAGATCTGATCCTCCTGGTAGCGGAGCTCGCGCTCCAGGAGTTGCTGGTTCAGATCGCTCTTGCAGCCGGCCGCGGCCCCGACAGCCGTGACGATGGCCACGCACGGCCACGCTCGCCACGGACGTCGCTGGAAGGGCCGCATCGACAAGGTCTCCAGACCCCGCCGATCGTCGGCGAGGGCCGCAGACGCTAGCAAACACGGCAGACGAGTCGCAATCGCAGGATCGGCCTGAAAACCCGGCCGAAAGCACGCTTCGAGCCTGCGGATCGGGGACGGTCAGCCCGCAGCCTTGTGGGCCGGCATGCGGTCGATGACCTCGTCGATCAGCCGGTACTCCCGCGCCTCGTGCGCCGACATGAAGCGATCGCGGTCTGTGTCCTGCTCGATCTTCTCGAGCGGATGCCCCGTGTGCTTGAGGAGGATGCCGTTGAGCTTGTGCTTGATGTTCTTGAACTCTTTGGCGTGGATCATGATCTCCTCGGCCGTGCCTTCCATGCCGGCCAGGGGCTGGTGGATCATGATCCGGGCGTTGGGCAGCGCCCGACGCTTGCCCTGGGCGCCCGCGGCGAGGAGCACCGCCCCCATCGAGGCCGCCTGACCGATGCAGTAGGTGGCCACGTCGCAGGTCACGAACTGCATCGTGTCGTAGATGGCCAGGCCCGCCGTCACGCTCCCGCCGGGCGAGTTGATGTAGAGGTGGATGTCGCTCTTGGGGTCGTCGGATTGGAGGAAGAGCAGCTGCGCGACGATGGCGTTGGCCACTTCGTCGTTGACCTGCGTGCCCAGGAACACGATGCGGTCCTTGAGCAGGCGGCTGTAGATGTCCATCGCCCGCTCTTCGCGGCCGCTCTTCTCGATGACGTAGGGAATCAGGGGCATGGCGCTGGCTCTTTGGGTGTTGTCGCGCTGCGGCGCGGGTCAGTCCTTGTCGGTGTCGTCGGCCGACACTGGCGGCTTCGTCAGCACCTCGTCGACGAGGCCGTACTCCTTGGCCTCGGTCGCCGAGAGGTAACGGTCGCGGTCGGTGTCCTTGGCGATGCGCTCGATCGGCTGGCCCGTGTGGACGGCGAGGATCTCGTTGAGCACCGCGCGGGTCTTGATGATCTCGTCGGCCTGGATCTCGATGTCGCTCACCTGGCCGCCCACCTGGCCATAGGGCTGGTGGATCATCACCTTGGCGTGGGGCAGGACGAATCGCTTGCCCTTCGCGCCCCCCGCGAGCAGCACCGCTCCGCCGCTGGCCGCGAGGCCCACGCAGTAGGTGGCCACCGGGCAGGAGAGGATCTGCATGGTGTCGTAGATGGCCATCGTGGCCGTGACGCTGCCGCCGGGTGAGTTGATGTAGAAGTGGATGTCCTTGCGGCGGTTCTCGCTCTGGAGATAGAGCAGCTTCATCACCAGTTCGTTGGCGTTGCCGTCGTAGATCTCGCCCTGCAGGAGAATGATGCGGTTCTCGAGCAGGAGATCGCCGAGCGTCATCTGCCGCTGCCGCTGGTAGTCGCGGTAGGCGCTCGACGCCGAGGCGCCGGCGATGGGGGAAATGGGCTCGTGGTTTTGGATTCGTGGCATGGGCTTCGTCGCGTGGTGGTCGGGATGGAAGGCCGCCGGGCGCTACGCCCGCGTGCCGGGCCGCGGCGAGGCCTCGGCCTGCGTCGCGACGGGGATCTCCTCCTCGCCGACGACCACGCCGCACACGGCATGGTCGATCGCCTCGGCATCGGGACGCCCGAACTCGAACGGCGTGTCCTTGAACGAGGCCTGCGACGTGATGAGGTCGATCGTCTTCCGCTCGATGATCTGGTTGCGGAGCACGTCCATCAGCCCGCGGCGCTCGAGGCTCGCCCGCACGCGGCGCGGCGACTCGCCCGACTGCGCGGCGACCGCACGGATCTCCTCGTCGTAGTCGGCCGCCGTGTCCGCGATCCCCTCTTCCTCGGCGATCCGCTCGAGGATGAAGTGCTCCTTGAGGGCGCGGGCGGTGCTCGCCATCACGCTCTGCCGCAGCTCGTTGACGTAGCGGCGGATCGAGTCGTCGTCGAAGCCGCTGCGACGCAGCTCGAGGATCGCCCGCTCGAGCTCGCGCTGGGCCTGGCGGCGGAGGAGCGCCGGGGGCAGATCCCACGAGGCGGAGGCGGTCAGGGCGCTGGCCACCTGCTGGCGAACCTGCTTGCGGCGGTGCCACTCGAGCTGGCCCTCGAGCTGCTTGCGAACGGCCGCGCGGAGGGCGTCGGCCGAATCGAAGCCACCGAGCTCCTCGAGCAGGTCGGCGGTGAGCTCCGGCAGCTCGAGCCGCTTCACGTCGAGTACGGTCAGCTCCATCGACACATCCTTGCCGCGAACGTCCTCCAGGGCGGCCTCGGGAGAGACCGTGACGGTGGCCGTGACGGTCGTGCCGGGCTTCGCCTTGGCGACGAGCTTCGCGAAGCCGGGCAGCTCGGCGTCGGCGAAGGAGAGCTTCTCGCGGACGACGATCTC
>Ga0233425_10004306_pt1 | contig 24112 bp, 10 predicted proteins | sample Watercolumn_Towu_2_FD_181712 | JGI IMG/M metagenome (GOLD analysis project Ga0233425, IMG submission 181712) | Freshwater microbial communities from Lake Towuti, South Sulawesi, Indonesia - Watercolumn_Towuti2014_140_MG | ecosystem: Environmental > Aquatic > Freshwater > Lake | place... | reverse complement strand
CACGGCGGCGCCAATCTCGGTCTTCACTTCCGAGTTCCTCCTGGACATCGGCGCCACCGATATCGCGGAACTCTCCGACTTCGTCGGCGGGGTGGAGCGGCTTAACGGCCTGCAGGGCGACGTCGCTGGCGGCAACGAATTCGCCGGCGGCACCGCCAACCTCCGCGTGCGCGGCCTGCCATCCACCCGCATGGCAAATTTCTTTTCGCGCAGCGGTGAGCTGGACACCTTCAACACCGAGCGCATCGAGCTGGCGCGCGGTGGCAACGCCCTGCTCTTCGGTCCGGGCAGCGGCGGCGGCGTGTTCAACGTCTCCACCAAGAAAGCCGACCTGCAGCGTCCAAGGTACGCGACGACCCTCCGCGCCGGCGAGTTCGACCAGTTTCGCGGCACGCTCGACGTCAACGTGCCGCTCAAGCCGGGCACCGCCGCGCTGCGCCTCAACGCCCTCGACGAATGGGCCGGCTCATGGCGCCCGCACGAATTCAAGGCCTCCGACCGGCTCGCGCTCGCCGGCCGCTGGCAGGTCACGCGCCGCCTGCTCTTCAATGCGGAATACGAGATCAACAACATCCGCTCCTCGAAACACCGGATCTGGGGCACCTACGACGCCTACACCGACTGGAACACCGCCGGTCGCCGGCTCGACCCACGGACGGTTCCGGCCGGCCTCATTCAGCCCGGCACTTCGCCGGCCCGCGCGCCGACGATCGCGGAATACCGGGCCACGCTCGGCCTCACGGCCACGGCCGCCGGACAGCAGTACTGGGTCTACGACTCGACTGCCGGCGCGCTCCTCAACTACTCCGCCGCCAGCGCCAACTCCGCTAACGTCCAGAGCCGCTCCGCCAACACGCTCGCGCCCGTCGCCCCCCCGGGCAGCACCGCGCCCGGCTCCGGGCAGCAGGAGAATCCGATGTTGCGCGACTTCTCCGTCGTGCCCAAGGCGGTCGCAGTCTATGGCGACGGCATCGGGAACGGGACGGATTTCGACGTGCTGACCGCCAGCCTCACTTGCGAAGCGGCCAGGCACCTCTTTTTCGAGCTGGCCTACTTCCGCCAGGACTCCGTCTCGACCACCTTCGACAGCACGGAGTTTGCTCGCATCCAATGGGACACCAGCCCCACCACGCTCGGCGGCGCTCCCAATCCGCACGCCCTGCGCCCCTTCATCGAGATGACGCCCACCCAGCGCTACCAGAAGTCCCTCGCCGACGACATCCGCGCCACCGTCTCTTACGACCTCGGTCTCGGGAAATTCCTCGGCCGCCACCGGATGGCTGCCGCCGCCGAGCGCACCATGCTGAAGCAGTCCGGCTTCACGGGCCTCCGCAAAGTCGTCGTGCCGGCGCCCGGCGCCTCCGCTCCGCCCAACGCCACGACTGCCGACAATGGCAACAACACGCTGCGTTACCGCACCTACGTCGACTTGCAGGGTCCGGTCGGGAACATCGCGGTGTTCAACTTCCGCCACGATCCGTCCAACAGCTCGGAATGGGTGCCGTCGAGCAACGTCAACCTCACCAAGCGTGTCACCGACACCGCGCTGGCCGCCGCGCAGAGCTACTTCTGGAACGACCGGATCGTCACCACCCTCGGCTACCGCCAGGATCGCCTCGACTCCTGGGATTCCACGACGGCGCGCACGGCGACCTCGCGCTTCCGGCGGGCCGATGGCACCCCGCTGTTCCAGCAGGGCGAGCTCTATGCCGTGCGCAACGCGACCCCGCGCAAGAACGACGGCCTCACGCGCAGCCTCGGGGCGGTGTTCCACGCCTCCGGCAACCTCTCGCTGTTCGCCAACCGCTCCTCGACCTTCAGCCTCGGCAACATCAACAACCGGATCGAACGCGATTCGCCGGCCCCCCACACCAAGGGCGTGAGCGACGACCTCGGCCTCAAGCTCAGCCTGTTCGACGGGCGGCTCTTCGCCACCGCGACTTGCTTCGAAACCGCCGCGCGCAGCGACACCGCTTCGCTCAACGTCAACGTCACCCGCGACGGCATCAATGCGATCTGGGACGCGCTCAACACGCTCCAGCCGGGCGAAACGCGGACGCCGCTCGCCGGGGCCGGCCTCAACATCGACGACGTGCGCTCGAGCGTGAACGCCTTCACCTTCGACTCGGCCTCCCAGGGCTGGGAGTTGGAGGTCGTGGCGAATCCCAGCGCGGCGCTGCGGCTGTCCTTCGGCTTCTCCGACCGCGTGACCAAGCGCACCAACACCGGCCCCGAGCTGTTTGCCTACCTCGACCGCTACCGCGAGCTCTGGAACCGCCACCGCACGCGCCCGATCGCCGGCGCCGCGGACCTCGGCGCACGCCTCGAAAGCATCGATGCCGACCACGCGATCCGGCTGCTCCTCCCCGACGGACAGCAACAGCTCGGCTCGTCGCGGGACACCGCCCGCTTGCGCGGCAACTACTTCTTCCGCGAAGGCCGGCTGGCCGGCTTCTCGCTCGGCGGCGGCGCGCGCTGGAACGGCGCCGCGGTCGTGGGCTACGGCCCCCGCAACGAGGCGCTCGAGGCCAAACGCTACACCATCGTCGACGCCACCGCCGGCTACCGCACCCGCGCCCGGTTGTTCGGCCGCCGGCTGGAACTCGAGTTCCAGCTCAATGTGAACAACCTGCTGAATGAGGACGGCCTCGTCGTCACGCGGTTGTTTTCGAACGGCGACATCCGCACCTACGAATTCCAGAATCCAAGGCAGGCGTACCTGACCACCAGCGCCCGCTTCTGACGGTTGTCCCCAGCGGCGCGCTACAACGACCAGCCGGCCCGGTATTCGCGGTGGAGGAGGCGATTGGCCGCGGCGTCGTTGGTCACCTTGAAGTTCGGTCCATCCCACGCGAGCTTCTTGCCGGAGCGCAAGGCGACGTTGCCGAGCACGCAGACCTCGCTCAGCAACCCGGCGTGATCGACGAGATTGGCGCCCGGGGACGGACCGCCCCGGCAGGCGTCGACGAATTCCTTGTAGTGCCCGGGCGAACGCGCAAGCACCTCCTTGGGCCGGCCGAATTCCTTCATCTTCGCCTCCGGCACCAGCCGGTAGTCGAGCATCAGGCCGCGATCGCCGACGTAGAGATTCTGCCCGATCGCCCGGCCCGACTCGAACCCGGGAGGGCGCGCGGGTTTCAAGCCGCCGTCGTACCAGTGAATCGTCACCGGGGGCAGTTCGCCCCGGGCCGGGAATTCCCAGCGACCCAGCACGCCGTGCGGGTAGGCGTCGCCATCGTCGTACGTGCTCGAAAACTCGAACGCCACTGGATGCCCGAGCTTGAGCGCCTTGAAGGTGGACGACATCCGGTGGCAGCCCAAATCGCCGAGCTGACCGGTGCCGAAGTCCCACCAATTGCGCCAGCTCCACGGGCAGTACGCCGGATGATAGGGGCGGGCGGGGGCGGGTCCGAGCCAGAGATCCCAGTCGAGTCCGTCCGGCACGGGGGTCGCGGGCGGCCGCTGGGCAAACAGCGCGTGCGGCCAGAAGCGGGCGCTGATCGGGACATGCACCTCGCGCACCGCGCCGATGGCACCACTCCAGATCATCTCACAGGCGAGCCGGGCTTCGACCGAGGCCTGGCCCTGGTTGCCGAGCTGGGTGGCAACGCCGGCCCGGCGCGCCTCCTCGGTGAGCTGGCGGCATTCGAAGGCTGAATACGCCAGCGGTTTCTCGCAGTAGAGATGCTTGCGCTTCCGCAGGGCCGCCATCGCGATGACGGCGTGCGTGTGGTCGGGAGTGGCCACCATCACGGCATCGACGTCTTCCTTGGCGAGGAGCTCCCGGTAATCGGCGTAGGCGCGGCAGCCGCGGTAGGCGCCGGAGGGTTGCTGCTTCCCATAATACCCGTCGACGAGGCGGCGCGCCGGCTCGCGCCCGGCGACGTTGTTCGCCTTGCCCCGATCCCAGTTCCACGAGATGTACCCCGGTCCCTCGCGGTTCACGTCGCAGACGGCCACCACCTGCACCTCGGGAAACTCGAGGAAGGCTTGGACGTTCTGCAGTCCCTGGCCGCCCGTGCCGATCGCGGCCAGGGTGGTCCTTTGGTTGGGCGAAACGCGGCCCGCGCCGCCGAGGACACGCGCGGGAACGATCGAAATGCCGGCGGCGGTGGCGGCACCGGCCAGGAAACGACGGCGAGAATGCGGTCGACGGGGCGATTCCGGGTGCACGAGCCCATTGTGGATCGTCTGCCCAGGCGTTGCAAAGCATAAGTCGTAAGGCACGACGTGGAATCGTCGGCATCAGCCAACCAACGTCGCGCCTGACATCGCGCCGGCAGTCGGGGCCCCCTTCATCGCATCGCCCACTTCCGCGGCCGGGCGCCGCCGGGGGCGACGGCCAAGTAATCAGAACGCTCGCCGCGGCCATTCATGAATTGAGGCAGGTTACCCCTGACCGATCGGGATGCTCAGACGGCGCTTCGCCCAAGAACTCAGCGTCTCCTCTCTTTCATTCCCGCGGTGAGAACGGCCGGGGAGTCCACACGGCGTCGAGTCTGGCGCGCAGATCAGCGACTTTTGCTGGATATCGTTGGGCCAGATCATGGTCTTCATCGGGGTCGGCGCTCAAATCGTATAGCATTGGCCGGGCATTGCGCAGCGTCGCCTGCAAGTCTGGAGTGAGAAAGCTGTCGGGAGGAATCGTCTTCATCCCTGGGGCAGCTTCCGCCGTGCGCGGCACAATGAGCCGCCACCGGCCATCGGTAACCCAACGCCAAAGCAGATTGGCAGCCGGGTCATCGAGCGCGCGCGAGCGGATGGTGAAACACTCACCGAACACATGCTGCCGGGATTGCCTCGCTGCACCATCGAGGAGATTGGCCCCGGGGAAGCCCGCCCCCTGCGGCAAACCGAGTGCCGCGAGCAGAGTGGGCAGAAGATCAAGCGATGTCGCCAAAGACTGGCTGCGGCCAGGCGACACCCGGCCACGCCAGCGGATCATGATGGGGGTGCGGTGACCGCGATCGAAGGGCGTTGTCTTGTTTTTCGGCGCAAAGGCCTCCCTTTCCGGCGCCTGCACCCAGCCGTTGTCGGCCAGGTACACGACCAGAGTGCCTTCGTCTCCGCCGGTGCGCTCCAGGTACTCGAGCAATTCCCCGCAAGTTTCGTCGAACCACTCGCACATGGCCCAATAGCGGGCAATGAAGAGCGACGAAGTCTTGTCCGCGTACTTTCGCCACAGCCTCTCCGGTGGATTGTGGGGACTGTGGGGCATGAAGGGCGCGTACCACAGCAGGAAGGGCCTCTGCTGCGCCTGAGCCCTGGTGATGAAGTCAAACGCCGGTTGCAGACCTTCCCGCCCAATCGTCAAACCTTCGTCGCCATGACGAGTACCCTTCGTCATCCCATGAGTGAAGCCACCGCGGCGGAAATCGCCATGCCACCACTTGCCGGTCTGAAAACTCAAATAACCGGCGGTAGCCAGCAGCCGTGGTAGCGTCGGCTGACGGTCCAAAGCCGCATCCCAGCGGGCCGCCAACTCAGGCGATGAGCCTCGGTGCGCCTGGGTGCCGCCAGCCACCGCCGGTGGATCGTTGGCTGTCACTCCGTGCTGATGCGGATACCGCCCCGTGATGATCGTCGCAAGGCTGGGGCAGCAGACGCTCGCCACCACGAAACCTCGCGGGAAAACGAGACTTTCCGCCGCCAAGCGATCAAGATGCGGAGTCCGGATGTAGGGATGTCCCATGAACCCGTAGTCGCCTGCGCCCTGATCGTCGGAGATGATCAACACGATGTTCGGCCGTGGTTGGGTCGTCGTCCCGGCCCAGAGGACTCCACCGGCCAACAAAAACACGGCGAGGCACAGGCAGGTGCGTGGGTTCATTTGTCTTCTGCCAAAGGAATGTTCCGCGCCCCAGCGCCCTGCGACGACCATTGGTCCGAGTAGGATCATGGGCGATCGCTCGCAATGACTTCGCGCGGCAGCAGCAATTCCCCGGGCGTACGGGCAATATACGGCGGGACGGTGAGCAGGCGCAGGCTTCCGTTCATGTAGCGCACACGCCAGACCTTGCCATCCTGCCCCGCCGGAACAGAGACCCGGTAGAAATTTGCCGGGCGCCCATTGAACCAGAACAGCGGGCGATCCTCGCTGTCGCGAATTTCACCGTGATCTCCGCCAAGGAAGCCGAGGTGCGTCGTGCCCTTCGGCACATAGAAATAGCCCGACCACTGCCGGTACGTGTCGTTCAGCGGCAATGCGTGGTCTGAACGGACTGCCACAGAGCGATCCGCCGGCCACTCCACCAACGTCTTGTCGCCTCCGTCGCGAACCGACACGCGATACAATCCGACACTCGCGAGAAGCAGTCTGACTTCACGGGGACGGCCATCCGGCACCACGCTCGCATCGCCGGTTACCAGGGTTTCCTGTTCACCCGTCGGGTTTTCGCCGCCAATCTTCCAGAGTTCAATCTTCACGTTTCCGCGATCGCGATACTGCGGGATGAGTCCGCCCGTAACGGTCAGCTTCAGGCTCGTCGGCGCCTTTTCGGCATAGGTGAAGAAAACCTGCTGCCCGCGGCCTGGACCCCAAGTGCCGGCGGGAAGATCCTCAGGGAATCCCATCACTTTTGCGGCGGGTTGCAGATCCCCACTGTAGGCCACTGGCTTGAAGTCGAGTTGCACGAGCGGGTGGTTGCCGACGCCGTCGTGGAGGAATGCGAGCAGTTCGGCAGGCGCGAAAGGCTCGCTCGATTTCCACTGATTCTCGCCTTCCGGCACATCGTACGCGGCGGCAGCCGGCAGGTGCAGGGTTTTGTCGCGCCGGACCAAATCGCGATAGAGCGCCTTGCTGTGCACCAACATCGTCCGCCGCATGCGGTAGGTGTGGCGGATCAGGGTCTCGAAACCGGCCTGCCGCTCGGCGTTCGCCGATCGCGCGTAACGTCGATAGAGGGCCACGTAGTGGGCATAGAGCGTAAGTTCGTCCACCCGACGTTGGACTGCCTGCGACGACGCCAGCACCCGCGCCTGGGCCAGGCTGCGGAACATCCGGCCCAACTGGTCATCCTCGACCAAATGCGGCCGTGAGCCATCGAGTTGGCGGTAAAACTCGCGCATCGGCTCCCGGGCCGGTCCGAAGGCCCGCCCGAAGAAATCTTCGATCAACTCATCTCCGCGCGATGCCTCGCGGACATCCCAGAGCAGGCGGCTGGCCAGGTAATATCCGAGGCCATTGGGCCCCCAATTGTCGCTGGCTTCGGCCGACATGAAGCGTGCGCCCAACCGGTGAAACTCCGGAATGGTGCGTTGCAGATAATCCAGATTACCGCCTCGCGCCTGGGCCGGAAGATCGCGGTCCCACATGTTCACACTGTAGTACTCGCGGATCCCGAGCGTCGCCCCCTGCCGCGACCAGCCAGCAAGGATCTCCGCCAAGGAATTGCCGCCCTTGATGAAGGCGGTCGCCACGCTGACGACCACCTGGGGATGAACGCGCATGGTGGGCGGCGGGGAATGGTAATTGTAGCCGTACAGACCCACCCGCTTCCCCGGAAATTTGCGGTGGACCGCTTCGGCGAGTTCATTGGCCAGCGTGACCGCCTGATCGCTCACGCTGCCCAATGCCGCGCAGCGGTTGCATTCGCACCAACCGCCCCCATCGCTGGGATCGATGGAGACGCTGTCCGCCTCAGGTTCGCTTCGCAGCCGGCGCAATACCGTCGTGATCATCAGCCGCCGGACCGCGGGATTGCCCAGGCAGGGTTTGGGATTGGATACGCGTTTCCGTTCGCCCTTGAGCAGTGGCCAGTATTCGGGGTGCGCGGCAAACTCCGGGGCAAGCCCGGCGACAATGCTGTCATAGGCATGGCCCGATCTAATCTCCAAGCCCGCCACGCAGCGGTTCTTTTCGCACCAGTCGCGATACGGCTCGGCCGCATAGTCCCAAGCGCCAAACCCATACCAGATCCGCCGGGCGTGGTAGCTGGGCTTCTCCAATGTATCCACCTTGATGGTCAATTCGCTCGCGCGCGGCACCACCTCCCAAGTCTCGCCGGGGAAGTACTGCCGGTAGCCCAGCCGATGCAGCAAATCCCAGACAGCATGCTGGCAAGCCAGGGCGGTCGCACCGATGAGCCAGACTCCGCCGGCGTGGGAACGCAGGAGATATTCCTCGCGGCGCGTGCCGTCGTGCGGGGCGAAGTCCACCGCCATGTTCAAACGGGGAAAATCCTCCCGGCGGCCGACGGCCAGACCGGTGCTGCCGTCGCCGATGGTTACTCCGAACTCGGCGCCGACGATTCGGCTGAGGTGCCTCGCCAACTCGGCTGCGGTTTTTCGCACTGCCGCGGGGGCTTGCTCGGCGGTCACGACTTCAACCAGCGGCTTTCCAGATGCGGCCAGCCGCACTGTGGGCACAGCTGCGGTCGTCGACGCCACGGAGAAGCACAGGGCGGTAGCGGCCAATAAAAGGCTCGGGCGGAGCAAGACGGAAACCGACTTCATGAGTGATCGCAGCTGGCCGGTGCTTCGGGAGATCAGGATCGGCCAGTCGGTACGATGAACTCACCCCCGCCGGCGGGCAGGCGATAGCGCCGCACTCCCGGGAAGACGGCCGGGCCGAGGTCCGGATAGGGCGGAGGCGTGCCGGTGGGCAGCAGCAACTCCGCCTCGCAAGTCTCCGGCAGTCTGACCTCCACGCGATGACCACCGGCCGCGCGCCAGGCGCGGAAATGCACCGGGCCGCGCGGCGTGTGCGCGACGACGGCGAGGTCAGGCAAATCGCCGAGTTGCGGCCGTAGCTGCAGCCGCGCGAACCCTGGCGCCAGCGGCCGCAGGCCGACGATGTCCTGGTAGAGCACGAAAATAGGCGCGAGCGGACAGTGGCTCCACTGCGAGAGCGCATCAGGCATCGGGTTGAGCCGCTCGGCCAGCGTATTGTTTTCGACGACCGCCCGCGAGGTCGCCCACTGTGTGCGGAAATCGCGCAGCACGACGTCGACCCGGCCAAGCCGGGCCAGCGCCCAATAGCGCCACCCGGCGTTGCAGGGATAGGAGAGCCCCATGTCGGACGGCGCTTCCGCGAGGACTCGCAGGGCCTTCGCCGTGTCGCCGCCAGGACACTGGTCGAATAGAATGGCCGTGGCGAGGGCGCGATCACTCATCCGCGGCGCGCCGTCCGTGGCAAGCCATGGCTGATTGTCGAGGAACATGCGGTGCTCACGGCTCCAGAATTTCGCCACCGTGGCTTGAAGGAGCTCGTCGCCGCGCTGGCGCGCCTGGACGGCACGGGCGCCGTCGCCCAGCGCCTCGGCGAGCGGGGTGAGCGCGTGGCGGTACATCGCCGCCGTGTAAAGGTTGAAGGCGCATTGGCGGTTGCGCTGGTTGCGATAGGCGTCGTGGTCGATCCAGACGTTCGGAATGCCCAGGTCTTCGACCGGCAGCAGGCCGCTGGGTTCGCGCAACGCCCAGAGGTAATCGGCAAACCGCAGGAGTCGCGGGTACGGTTCGCGCAGTGCCTCAAGATCGCCGCTTTCGAGGTAATGATGCCAGTTGTCGAACACGAAGCCCACGCCATGGTCGAGCAGCGGGCCCCAGTAGGCCGACTCGAGCTCGCGCTGCGGTAGCCGCGCCAGGCGGTCGTATGCGGGATAGCAGTCGAGGAAGAAGCCGCTCTTGGTCAGGCCCTCGCTGAAGGTGCGCAGGAAGCGCGCCCCAATCTGGTATTCGCCGAAGCCGTACCTGATCGCGTGCAACTGGTGGCCACCGTCACCGCTGTACTGCTGCCGCTCGCGTCCTCCACCGTCGACCACCGAGTCGAGCGAGGAGTTGCGCAGGGTGTTGATCCCGGCCTCAAAGAGCCGTTGCAGTGCCGGCTCCGAGGTGCGGATGGCGGGCTCGCGCGGCCAGGCATACTGCCGGCGCCGCACGCCCACCTCGCGCACCACCACGGGGCGCGAAGCGTTGCGGATGTGGAGCTGCAGCCAGCGGAACGACTCGTAGTCGAAACTTTCAAACTCGTTGACCCCCTCCCGACAGATGAACCGGCTCCAGCAGTAGTGGTAGGTGTCGAGCCAACGCGTTTTCTGCGGATCATGGCCTTCCTGCGTCATCATCTCGACAATGGTCCCCGCCGGCGCCTCCAGGATGAAGCGCGGGAAACCCGCGATTTGCTCGGTGAACTCCCATGTCACTTCCACGCCTTCATTCGGCGCCGCGGTGGCGGGCACTTCCCAGCCGCCTGCGCCACGGGCGGTCGCCACGGGAGTCGGATCCAGCACGAAGGAGTCGTGCATTCGTACGTCGAACCAATCCGCCGGATCCCGTTTCCAGTGCAGCCGCCCGGAGTGGGCCAGCCCTTTCGCAGGAATCACTGTCTCGCGCGTCGGTGGAATCTGCCGCATCCGCAGGGACGATACGGCTGGGGCCGTGCGATCGACGCTGTCGGCCGACCAGTGGCGGTCGGTGCGGCTGGCCGGACCCTTGTCCGGCGGGCAGGCGATTTCCTGCGCCGGCACCCACCGCGCGTCCGGCGAGAAACGCGGGGTGTCCCAGCCGTAGGGGTATAGGCGGGCGTCCAACTCCTCCTGCAATGCGCGGAGAAACCAGCGTTTGTATTGGCCGGGCCGATGGGCGCGATCGAGCAGTGCCTGCCAGCTCCGGTCGGTGACGACCACGGTGGTGCCGCTGGGCGTGACCACGGAGAGATTGCAGATCAGGCCCGGCTTGCCTCCCGGCCAAGTGCCGTCGCCGTGGCCGTAAAAGAGCACTTCCACGCCGATGATATTGCGGCCCGCCTTGAGGTACGGCTTGAGGTCGATCGGGTCCGCATCGAGGTTGCGGGGGTCGCAGGGCGCCGGTCCCCATTGCACGCGTTCGCCGTTGACTGTGAGCCGGTAGCGGCTGTCGGCGCTGATCCAGCCGTCGGCGCGGGTGGGCGCCGCCGGCAGATCGACTTCCTTGCGAAACAGCACGAAGGTGTTGGGCAGGGTCCGCTGCGCCGGCAGCCAGATCCATTTCGCCGGCGCCAGCGTCAGGCGATGCGGTCGGCCCGCCGACTCCTGCGGATTCTCGCCGCGGAGGATGGCGGTGGCCGCGGCGGCGGAAAATCGTGGGGCGTCGCCCGACAACACCGGATTCTGGGCGTGTCCCAGAAGCGGAAGGGCGAGAAGGAAAGCACGCGCAAGCGGCGCCGCGGAAGCGACAGTCCAAGGCAGAGGTTCTTTCATGCGGGAAATCGGAGACACGTGATTATGGAGTGGTCGGCCGCGTTTCGCCATGGCGCAGCAGTACGAGCCCGGCCAGGCCCGCGGCTTCGCGGGGTTCCTTGGGACCGGCAACCCCGTTCCAGAGCAGGGTGGCGACGCGCACGCGCAGCGCGTTGCGGCCGGGCTGCAGCCGTCCGGTCACGTCGTAGTGATGCAGACCATACCAGCGAACTCCCAGCGGCCGGCCATTCAGCCAGGCCTCGGATACGCCGTTGATCCGGCCAAGATCGAGCACGCACGGTTGGGCCGGGCTCGCGGCAGACGGCTCGAGGGCCGTCTCGTAGTCGACCGTCCCGGCGAAGTCACGGAGGGTGGCGCTTTGGGCGAGGTCAACCAGCGGTTGATCGGCGAGGGTGGTCTCGTCCCCGCGGAAGGACCGCAACCGGAGGTTCCATCTCGTTTCCACCGCCTGCATGGTCGCGCCGGCCACCAGCGGCGGCATGTAACCGGGACCCACTTGTGGCTCGGGCTCGAACACCAACAGCAGCGATTCCGCCGGCGCCAGATCGATCCGCAGTCGGCCATCGGCGGCGCGCGCATACCGCGCACGCGTGCCGCTCTCCGGATCCCACCGCGATGGTGTTTTGCCGCCGACACGGAAATCGGCCAGCGTGGCGATGCGCCGCTCAGTGTCTTGGTTGCAGAGGAAGAACAGGTCGCGCGACCCCGCCCGGTACTGCACTTGGAAGAGCTTCTCGTCGGCCGCGGAGAACACGACTCGGCGTGCCGTATGGGTGCGCTCCAGCAGTTGCCCCGTCCATGCGAGCAAATCTGCGCCGGCAGTCGGCGCCGCCACACACGTGACCCGGACACCGCCCAGACGCACGGCGGCGGCCAGCGCCGCCTGTACCCTCTGGTCGTTGGCCGCGGCATCTTGCAGGCCGGGACTGCGCACGGGCGGCTGGCCCACGATCACCAGCTGGCCTCCGGCCTCCACGTAACGCCGGATCGCCTCGGCCGTAGCGCGCTCGAGGGTCACCACGTCGCACAGCATTAGCAGCGAATAGCTCATCGGGCCGTACCGCAACCGGCCACCGGCCAATTCGGCCTTTTGCAGCACCGCCTCGTGTAGGTAGTCCGCCGCCAGCCCCTGCTGGGATAGGCTCTCCCACAGCTTGTATCCGTAGCGCGGCGTCGTCTGCTGCGCGACCCGGTTGAGCCCGGCGCTGCTCCAGACATCCGCGGTCGGGCAGAGGATGGCCACGTCCACGATCGGTTCCGCCTGCTGCAGCACCTGCGAGATCCGCGCATTGTAGGCCGTCCAACGCGACAAGTAGCTCCACCACGGGTTGTGCTCGCTCAGGAACGTGCCGTACTTGTGGTCGCCTGGCGGCAGCGCCGTTGCCGGAGCATAGCAGAAGCCGTGCACGACGGATCGGGTGATCCCGGTGATGAAGTTCAGGTCGTCGGCCCGCTTAATGCGGTCCAGCGTTTCATGGAACTTGCCCTTCTGCGTCGTCATCGCCTCGCAACTGATCTCGCGTCGCCCGGTGAGATGGCCGCCCGCGGCCGCATACTTGTTCCATACCTCCCAGCCGTGATCCGGCACGTCGTGGAGGATCCAGTTGTTGCCCTCCGGAATGTCCGGCACGAGGTAGTTCTCCCCAAGGCCGATGTGCCACGGATATCCGTAAGCCTGGAAACGCAGGCGCAGGCCTTGAGCGCGGCTCCAAGCCTGCGCCGGTTCGGCGAAGTGCTCTCGAAACAGCTCCACGAGCGTCCGGCTGTAATCGTAGCGCACTCGGCGAATCACGTCGCCCACTGCAGGCGCCGCCAGGAATTCGTCTGGTCGCAGATCCTTGCCGCGAAAACTGGCGATGTGATACATGCCGGTGGCGAACTGCGCGTACGGGAGGAGATCATAGCCGCGCCGTCGCTGAAACTCCGCGGCCAAGCCGGTCGTCCAGTTGGCGGGGAAGAGTTCGGCACTGTCCACGTAGAACGCCCGGAAGTGGTCTCCGAGCCGTCCGCCCGCGGCGGCACCAAAGGTGCCGGCGAGGTGGTTCAGGTAGTCCTGCACGGCCGCACGGCTAAAGTGATCCAGCGTGAAGTCACCGGGGAGTCCGGAATGCGGCCCGCGCTTTGCACTGCTGCGATGAATGCCAACGTAGAGAATCCACTCGCCGGCCGGCGCGGTGAAGCGCAGTCTGCCGTCGCGCAGGCCGCTGGCGACGTCGAGCACTTGATCAAGATTGGTCAGCTCCTTCGGCACCAGCCGGGCAAAAGCGAGTGTCCGTGTGCCGATGTCATTGGGGCGAAGGAATGCCTCGAGGTTCTTCTCATAGGCCTGCGGTCCACGTACCAATTCGGAAGCGCAGCTGATCGCCTGCAGGCGATGCTCGGGCCGCACAAACGTGCCGCCGTTTGGCCAGCCGTAGCCGGCGGAAAGATCAATGGTCATGCCGCGGTTCTTCGCCTCTTCCGCGGTGAAGCGCATCAGCTGCCACCAAGCGACGCTCAGCCACGGCGCCTGGCCGGTCTGAGGCCCAAGCAACACGACGCTGCCGCCGCCGATCCCAGCCGCTCGCAACAGGTCGAGCTGGCGTACGATCTCCGAGCGCGTGACGTCATTGCCGGGCCAGAACCAAATCACCATCGGCTGCGCGCCGGCGCCGGGTTTCGCAAAGGCGAGAAAGAGCTCGTCGTTGCCGGGTGCCGCGAACGTCGCGGCTGCTATGCCCATCGCGGCCAGCGCGCGCGGGAGTTGGCACCACCCTCGGCCGTACAGCTTCATCGGGCAGCGCACAGTCTGACGGGCCCGGGCAGGCCGGTGGGCTCGCGGGGCTCCTTGGGGTCGGTCACGCCGTTGGCCAGCAGGGTGGCGACGCGCACGCGCAGCGCGTTGCGGCCGGGCTGCAGCCGTCCGGTCACGTCGTAGTGATGCAGACCATACCAGCGAACTCCCAGCGGCCGGCCATCCAGCCAGACCTCGGATACGCCGTTGATCGGGCCGAGGTCGAGTACGCGCGCGACGGCTAGGTTCGCGGTGGGCAGTTCGAAAGTCGTCTCGAAGTCGACCGTGCCAGCGAAGTTGCGCAGGGTGGCGCTCTGGACGAAGTCGACCAATGGCTGCTTGGCGAGGGCCGTCTCCTCCCGGCAGTATGAATGCAGCTGCAGATCCCACTTTGTCTCGAGCGTCTGCACTGGCGCCCCCGCCACGAGTGGAGGCGCACAGGTTGGCCCCTCGTGCATCTCCGGCTCGAAGACCAGCAACAGCGACTCGCCTGGTCCAAGGTCAATCCGCAGCATGCCGGCAGCATCGACCGGGTATCGTGTCCGTGCTCCTGTCTCCGGATCCCAGCGCCACGGCGTGCGCCGGCCTGCGCGAAAATCCGCCGTGCTCGCCACCCGTTGCGCCGAGTCCTGATTGCAGAGAAAGAAGATCTCCCGGCCTGCCGCCCGATAGTGCACCTGGAACAGCTGCTCCGAGGCCGGGGCGAATACAACCCGTCGGGGCAGCAGCGAGCGGTCGAGCAGCGCACCGGCCCAAGCGAGCAGGTTCGCCGTCTGGTCGGGTGCGGCCAGCTCGATGACCCGCCCGGCCCCCGTTTGCACGGCGGCCGCCAACGCCGCTCGCACCTTCTGGTCGTTGGCCACGGCGTTCGTCAGTCCCGGACTGCGCACGGGCGGCTGGCCCACGATCACCAGCTGGCCTCCGGCCTCCACGTACCGCCGGATCGCCGCGGCGGTGGCGGGCTCCAGCGTCGCCACATCGCAGAGGATCAGCAGTCCATAGCGCATCGGTCCGTAGCTGAGCAGACCGCCTGCAAACGTAGCCTGCTGCAGCACCGCCTCGTGCAGGTAGTCGGCCGACATACCTTGCTGCGAAAGGCTCTCCCACAGCTTGTAGCCGTAGCGCGGCGTCGTCTGCTGCGCGACCCGGTTCAGCCCGGCCCCGCTCCAGACGTCGGCTGTCGGGCAGAGGATGGCCACGTCCACGATCGGTTCCGCCTGCTGCAGCACCTGCGAGATCCGCGCATTGTAGGCCGTCCACCGCGGAAAGTACGGCCACCACGGATTGTGTTCGCTCAGAAAGGTTCCATACTGATGCCGCCCGGGAGGCGGAGCCTCCACCGGCGAATAGCAGAAGCCGTGGACGACCGACCGGGTGTTGCCCGTGACGAAGTTGAAATCGTCGGCGCGTTTCACGCGGTCGAGGGTCTCGCGAAACTTGCCCTTGGTAGTGGTCATGGCCTCGTTGCTGATGAGGCGCTTGCCGGTGAGATGCCCGCCGGCCGCCGCGTACTTGTTCCACACCTCCCAGCCGTGATCGGCGACGTCGCTGAGGATCCAGTTGTTCCCTTCCGGAATGTCCGGCACGAGGTAGTTTTCAGCCATCCCGATGTTCCAGGGGAAACCGTAGGCCTGGTAGCGAAAGAGCACGCCTTGCTCCCGGCACCAACGTTGAGTGGTTTCAACAAAGTTCTCCTGGAAGAGCTCGACCAGTGTCTTGCTGTAGTCGTAGCGGACGCGCCGGATCTCGTCGGCGAGCTGCGGCGAGGCGGTGAACAAATCGGGGCGGAGGTTCTTTGCCTGATAGAGCGGTATCGGATACATGCCCGTGGCGAAGTGAGCGTAGGGCAGGAGATCGTATCCCCGTCGCCGCTGGAATTCGCCCGCGAAGCCGGTGGTCCAGTTGGCGGGCCAGATTTCGACGCTGGAAACGAAGAACGCGTGGAACAGGTCGCCGAACCGGCCCCCAAGGGCGGCATGGAAGGAGCCAGCGAAATGCGCGAGGTAACGCTGCACGCCCGCACGATCAAAATAGTCCAGGGCGAAGTCGCCGGTCTGGCCGGAGACCTTGTTGGGCCGGGCGCTGCTGCGATGGATTCCCGCGTAGAGGAGGTGATCGCCCTCGGGCACCGGAAAACTCAAGGTATCGGCGCGGACGTGGGGGCCGAGATCCTGCACCTGGGAGAGCCGGTCCACCTGCAATGGCACGAGGCGCACGAAGGCAAAGCTCCGCTGCCCTTCCAGATTCCTGGGCAGAAAGTCCTCAAGCTTGCGCTCGAAGCGCGCAGGACCCCGCAACTTCTCGATGGCGCAACTGATGGCCTGGAGCCGGTGTTCCGGCGGAACGAAGGTGCCGCCGCTGGGCCAGCCATAGCCCGCGTTGATGTCGACCTGCAGGCCCCGCTGCTTGGCCTCGTCGACGGCGTAGCGCACCAGGCGCCACCAGTCGGGGCTCAACCACTCGAGTTTTCCGGTGGGTTTGCCGAGGGGGAAGATGTGCACGCCGGCGACGCCGGCCCGCTGGAGCAGTTCCAATTGGCGCGCGATCTCCGCCTCCGTCACGTCGTTGCCCTGCCACCACCAATAGACAAACGGCTTGCCATCGCGTGTGGGTTCTTGAAAGGCGGCGAACAGGCCATCTGGGCTGGTCGCCGCCCGGCTGACTCCGGCGGCTCCGCACACCAGCAATCCGCCGGCCAGTGCACGGATCCCAACCCGGCGGAGCCGGAACCAAGAGCTGCGCCGAGGAGAGCCGAATTCCGAATTTCGAAATCCGAAACAAATCCAGTCCTCCATTGCTCGCAGCCAGACGCCGCCACTCGTCTTCGCGTTTGGAGCCATTTGACGCAGCATCAGCGGACTTCGCCCGTTTGCGTGGCATAGGGCGGTCCCGGCCGGCGGGCGACCTGCACGACCAAAGGAGCCGTTCCATCGGTCTGCAGGTGGATTCCCCGCGTGAGCTCGGCGCCACTGAGCAGCCTGGCTGCGCCGTTGGTGCTTACGTCGTAGAGCGCGTCGCGTTCGACGACAAACCACTCGGGAAACTCGTTCAAGCGCGGGTAATTCACCGGCATGTTGAAGTGCAGGCGATGCCGCGGCACGTCGAAGCGCAGCCGCCCCGCCCAGGGTTTGCCGGCTTCGAGCGCCAACACCACTCCGGCCGGCTGGCGGGCGGCGCCCAGGCGCACATCGGAGCGCCAAGGCTCGATCCAGGCACCTTGGGATTTCATCAAGGCGTACATGAGCGCCGTGCGCACGTAGTTGCCGTCTCCATACCAGTCTTCCACGATGCCATCGGCGCGCTGCCGGGCGAGAAAACGGGCGACGCACTCGTCGAGCACCGCGAATTGCCGCTCGTCGGGCAGCCGGTTGAGGAACACGATGGCGCTTTCGAGCGCGTCGGAGTAGGCGTTCGAGCCGTACTTCCGGCCGCTGCCGGCGGGATCATCGAGGTACGTCGGCTTGTCCGTGACGGCGCGCAGGGCGCGCTGCACCGCCTGGCGGAAGCGCTCTTCCCCGGTGATGAGATGGGTCGTGTAGACTCCGTTGAACAGGTAGCCCCAGCAGTGCGCGTGGCGCGCATCGATCACCCGGTGGTCCGAGCAGGCGATCTTCCATACCCAAACCCCGTCTTCGTTCAGGCCGACCTTGAGCAACAGGTCCACCAACCTCGTCAAGGCGATGGTCATGGGCTGCTGCAAGGGGTGACCACGCGACTTGAGATACAAGACCAGTTCCGACAGGCCGCCCACGATCTCGTTGCCGTGGTCGGCGCAGTTGAAGTAGTCGGCGGCGGGCTTGCCTGCCGTGAGATCCCAGAGGTGCGGGGGTAGCCCGTTCGACTTGGGGATCACCTCTTCGAAATAGAACCGGGCGATGGCGATGGCCTGCCGGACATAGCGCTCGTCGTTGGTGAGATAGGCCAGCCGGGTCAAAACCTGCAGCACATCGCCATTGACCTCGGTGCTCAGCGACGGCAGCGGGCCGAAGGCGCTTTGGTACGGCGCGTGGGTCGTCAGGTCGTCCGCGATGCCCACCATCCGGTCCGTCCACGCCGTCCGCCCCAAAAGTTCGGTCAGAGGCAGGAGGCCGTCCTTCGCGTATTCGGCCGAGCCAAAAACGATCCGGTCCATCTTGATTGCCGGGTACAGGAAGCCGCCGCCTGCGGCCACGTTGTCGGAGAGACGCCCGACCCGCATGGAGTGCTGAATCTCGGCACGCAGGATGTCCTGCATGTCGCGTTCGAAGATCTCGCGGTCGGTGAAATAGGACGCCAGCACGAGGAACGGATACAGATCGGCGGCCGAATCCTGCACGAACCAGTTCCGATCGCGGCCGGTCCGCGGCAGCAAGCCCGTGACGGGATCCCTCTGCTTGAGATAGGCCAGTATCACGGCCCGGCTGCGGCGCAGCGCGTCTTGCGCCAGCGCACCGTTTTTCGCCGCCTGGACCACGCCTTGAGCGGTGTTCTCCGGCGCGTCGTTCGCGGGCCCAGCGTGGGCCGGCACCGTAGTCGCCAGCCAGACCGCAGCCAGCACATAACCTGGCCTCCGCGGGAACACGAACCTCCTCCAGGTTGGGCAACTGCACGGTTGCCCGGTCGAGCACCCGCGTGGGCCTTTTGCCAGCCAGGCCGCAGACCGGCCCGCCGGATGGAGGGAAGGTGGAATTGGTAGGGGCGCGTTCAAGAATGAGATTCGGCCCTCTGCTCAGAATCCGATGGTCGTTGTGTAGGTAAACTTCCGAGGGTCGATGTAGCGCGGCCAGCGATAGGAGCCGGCCTGGTTGGTGCGCACGTTGAAGACGTTGTCGACATTGACCTGCAGGGACCACGCCAAGCGGCCGAATCTTCGCCGATAGGTGAAGAACGGGCTAGTGATCAAGTAGTCTTCTGTCGTTGTCGCCGGCAGTACCTCGGTCCCGCCCACGATCACCGGGGTCCACGGCCGACCGGACACGAAGCGGGCGGCCAAGCCAACAGCCAGACCCTTGGCCGGTCCCCGTACAAAGGAATACCGGGTAACCAGACTGGCGGTGATGCGCTTCGCGGACTCCGTCACGCTTTTCTGCTCGTCGAGGAACTCCCGCGTGAGCACCGTCGCCGCATCGGGATCCAGCCCGCGGCTGCGCGCCGTGGCGCGGGCTTCCGTCAGGCGCTCCTCCAGCAAGGGGAAGAACCGCGTGTAGGCCGTGCCGTTGCGCCCGTAAGCGGCCTTCAACGTCCAATTGGGCCGCAGGTTGGCCACCACCTCGAATTCCCAACCTGTCGCCGTGCTATCCCGATAATCGATCACGTTGACGAAAGGCGTGCGGAGCAGCGGGGTCAGCTCGTCGCGCGCCACCGTGTCGATTGCCGAATTGATGTTCTCCTGGGTCGTCGAGAAGCGGGTCACCGAGGCCTCGATCCGTCCGCCGGCGAGATGGAAGCGCAGGCTGTAGTCGGTCCCTTCGCCACTCAGGGGCGGGAACGGCTCGCCATTGAGGTCGATGCCATAGTTGTCGCTGAACTGCGAAGACTCGAAGTAGCCCGCCGCCAGCGAGACCCACGGGAACACGTGCCAGACGCCGCCGAAGGTCTGGTTGGTCGTCCACTCGTTCGCAAAGGGCTTGGTGGGCGCGGTCACCGCGTCGGTGCCGTGGTTGGGCAGGAGCGATCCGTCGGCTCCCACAAAACGCAGCTCGTAGGTCACGGGATCCCGGACGAGAGGATCGGAAACGCTCTGCCGCCAGCGATCGCGGCTCAGGCCCAGGCTGGTGCGCACGCGGCCGTTGAAGTAGCGTCCGAGGAGATTCACCGAGCCCGAGGTGAGGCTCTGGTCGAGCCGGCGGTTGCTTTCGGGCCCGGTGCGAAACAGGCGCGTGAGACCCGGCCGTTCGTTCCAGCCGAGGGCCTGGTCGCTGTTGCCGTCCTCCAAATAGTGAATCGGATACACCATGTTGTTGGTGAAATAGGCGGCCGCACCCGTGAAACCGCGGCGCGCAATCTCCTCCGCGGTCAGCGAATAACCGAAGTAGTCGATGTAGACCTTCTCGTGCCGGTAATTGGCGTTCAGGGCGACCCGCTGACTGATGCCCCACGGCAGGCGGGCATCGTAGACGAGCTGCCCGCGCCAATTGGCGATATCGTGGCCGTCCTTGACGAGAAACGGCGTGAACAACGTGTAGAGTTTCTCGAAGTTCGGATTCGGGATGGTGCCGCTGCCGTTGGGATCGGGCAGCACCCTGTTGACATCGGCCACCACGGTGCGCCCGGTGGCGCCACCCAGCGTGGCGGGATTGGCGGCGATCGACTGCTTGCGCAGCTGGTCATCCCGCTGCCCGCTGAAGGCCAGGAGGAGATTGAGCCCGCTCCGGAACGAGTGCTTCAGTTCGAGCAGATAGGCGTGGTGGGTCGAGTCCTGCCGGTTGTCCGGCCCGCCCCAATCCTCGTTCTCCGGGATGATGCTGGTCGGGGTGCTCAGGAGCGGGAGAAGGCGCGGATTCTGCGGATCGGTGGCGCTGACGGCGGCGGCCGTCTCGATCGTGGCCGACATGCGGTACACTGTGGTGGCCGTGGACTGGAGATTGTAGATGACGCCGCGGATGTCGGCCATGGCATGGTTGTTGCCCGCCGCCTGAATGCGCTTCATGCCGATGCCGTTCGTCTGTGTGCCGGCGAGATTTGGATTGGCATCGAGGGCGTTGGTGCCGGTGCCCGGCACGTAGGCGATGCGGTTGTCGGTGAGCCGCAGATGGCTGAGGCCGACGCTGTTGCGACCCATCTCGAAGGTCGCGTCGAACTGCGTGCGATGGTCTTTGAAAGGCTCCCAGCGCAGGGCGCCGGCGAAGCCCTCGAGCCGGCGTTCGCGCCGCTGCTTGCGCTGTTCCACTTCCGAACGAATCGCGTTGAAGCGCGCCGCCAGCCGCTCGGCCAGAGGCTGGTTAAAGTCGAGGGAGTACCGCTGGGTGCCGAAATCGTCATAGCGCACCTGCACCGCGCCCTTGCGCTGATAGCCAGCCCGCTTGGTCACAATGTTGACGATGCCACTGGCATCGACGTCGCCATAGGCCAGTCCTCCAGGCCCGCGACTCATCTCGATCCTTTCCGTATTGAAGACGTCGGCCGCCATGTACCAGGGGAAGCCATCGCGAAGCTGCCGCACCGTCGCCAGGCCGCGAACGTTGATCTGGTTGCCGGAGCGGTTGCCCACCATCGCCCCAGTCACGCCTTGGGCGTTCACGATGTTCTCGGCATCCGTGGCAAATTCGACGGCATCAAAGTAGTTGTTCAATGCCAGGTCCTGCATGAACTCCTGCGTCATCACTGAGATCGAGTTGGGCAGGTTCTCGAGTTTCTCGTTGGTTCGGGTGGCGGACATCGCGGCTGAGGCAGCATATCCGAGATCCTTGTCGGTGGTGACTTCGAAGGGACTTAGTTGGATGGTTTCTTCCCCGGGCTCCAAGGCGGCAAGGCTAACGTCCGGGCGGCGGCTGGGCGGGTTGCTGCGCGCCGCCCTTCCCCCGTTTGGGTCGGCCGCTCCCTTCCGCACGGCAAACGCGCCGGTCTTCGCGTCCTCCTCCGCCACGAGCGGCGTGCCCGCCAGCATCTGCCGCAGCGCGTCGGCGGGCGCAAGCTCGCCCTGCACGGCGTTGGTCCGCACGTCTTTCACCGCGGTGACGACGAAAACGACGCCGCGACCGGCCTGCTCCGCAAACTGTTTGAGGGTTTGCTCCGCCGAACCGACGGGCAGGAAGAAAGTCTTCCGCGCGGCTTCTTCGGCGGCGTGCAACAGCGCGGCGCCAGCCAACGCGAGAACCAGGCCGAGCACGCGGAACGGGCGCACCCGGCGGACAAGGGGAAACGAGAAGTTGATCATGGGCTGGAGGGGTTGTCTCTGCGCGCCTCGATCGGCGCGGCGGGACATCCATTAACAACGCGCGACGACGTCATTTCATTTACGCCCGACCGTCTCCCCATCGGGCGCGACCAGCGTTCACCGGCGAAACACGATCCGACCGGCGGAGGAATGGTCGGCCCGCAGGCCGGCGCTGGCCTCGAGCAGCCGCGCCAAACCCTCGGGATCGTCCGCCCAGAAGATGCCGCTGATCCGGATCTCGCCGACGTCGGCCGTGCCGACGGCAAGTTCGGTCCGATTATGGCGGTTGAAGAGTGCGACGACCTCCGCCAGCGGCGTGTTCGTGAATTCGATTCGCATTCCGCGCCAGGCCAGCGCGGCCTGCGCTTCCGCCGCGCTCACGGGGCTCGGCCGCGGCAGGGCGGCGGCCGGCGCCGCCACCGGCACGGTCAACCGGTTGCCGGCATCGACGTAAACCACGGGCGCAGCGGCCGGCACCGTGTCCGCCGCGGGTTTCGCCGGGTCGATCGCAGCGGCACCGGTGACGGCCGCCGGTTCCACCGCCACGCGCCCCTCGGTCACGAGCACGCCGACCTCGTCAACTGCCAGCCGCACGGCGAACTCCGTGCCCACCGCGCGCACAACCACACCGCCTGCAGTCACGACAAAGGGGCGCAGCGGGTCCTTGGCGACCGCGAAGAGCGCTTCGCCGCGCATCAGCCGCACGGCACGCGACTCCGCCGAAAAAGCCACCTCGATTTCCGCGCCGGCGTTGAGTTCGACGGACGAGCCGTCGGCGAGCGCGCGCCGCTCGGGCTTGACCGCCACCGACACCGCCGCCCGCCCGGGCGCGGTCGGGAGCGGTTGCGGCTGGGAAGGAAGATACGCAATAACCAACGCCGCGGCCGCCGCCAGCGCACCGGCGAGTCCCGCCACCCGCCATCGTCGGCGAATTCGCCGGGCCCGGAGCGCCACCCGCTCCTCGACGGCACAGGCCACCTCGCCAGCCTGTCCGGTGAAACGCGGTTTCTGCAGGAACCGCCAGGTTGCCTCGAGCCGCTCCACGGCCGCGGCATGGCGCGGATCGGCCAGCAGCCAGCGGCTGAACTCGGCTTGTTCGTCAACGGAAAGGCCCACTTCGCGCCTTGCCAACCAGTCGGCGGCGAGATCCTCGACCGGGGAAATCGGCAGGGCCGAGGCTTCGCGGCTGGCGGCTGAGGGTGGACGGTTCATGGCGCACCCCCCTCAAAAAGGCCGCGATCGCGGCAATATTGGGCGCATTTCTTCATGGCGCGCGCCAACTGCACCCGCACGGTTGCCTCCGAGATGCCGAGTTCCCCGGCGATATCGCGGCAGTCGCGCCCATCAAAAAGCCGCATGGCCGCCACCTGCCGGCAGCGCTCCGGCAGCGCGGCGACCGCCCCGGCGATGAGCGCGAGTTCCTCCCGGGTGCACAGGTTTTCAACGACGTCCGCATCGTCTTTAACAACGCGCAGGGCGGTCATCTCATTTACCGGCACGGGCGCGATGAACTTGCGCCGGCGGAAGAGGCTGACGGTGAGGTTGCCGGCCACGGTGAACAGGAAGCCGCGCGCCGAGGTGAGCCGGCCCCGCTGCCAGGCCAGGAAAGCCTTCAGGAACGACTCCTGCACGACGTCGTCGATGTCGCCCATCGTCGGATAACGGCGCCGTAGGTAGGCGCGCAACGCGGGCTCGTGCGGCTTTACTTCCTCGGCAAACCAGCGTTCCCGCGCCTCCCCGAGGCTGGGCGGAGGGCTGGACTGGATAAGGGGCGAAGCAGCATTCACGACCGACAAAAGCTCCTGACCGCCGAGCGTGGGCCGGCGCGCAGCACTGACGCGAGCCCAATCCGGCAGTATCGATTAGAACGTTCGAGCGGGCGCACTTGTTTACACGCCGGTGCTGAGTGGCGCAAGAAACCTTTGTCGGGAGCAATAAGTCCATCCATGCCGGAAGTCGTGATGACCGTTCGAATCCGCGCAGGCTGAGTTTCCATGATTTCACGCGGTCTTGCGGTCCTGCGAAGTCAGGTCGCGGGGTTCTTCGTCCGTCGTCATCTCGTTTTGTAGAACCTCGCCCTGCGGCACCAACTGGTGGTGCAACCCTTTCGGCGCGCTTCGCTTGCTCAAGGTAAAAGCCGCACGGTCAAATCCCAAACCCTCGGTAATTTCGATCGGTTGTTCTGGGCGACCCTCAGCGCGAGGTGGTCGCGGTGGACAATGGTGGCTACGGCGCCGAGTTCGCCAGGCGAGTGGCGGCCCTTGGAATCGAGGAGAAACCCATTGCGCCGCGTGGGCCATGGCAAGA
>Ga0233425_10004305_pt1 | contig 24113 bp, 22 predicted proteins | sample Watercolumn_Towu_2_FD_181712 | JGI IMG/M metagenome (GOLD analysis project Ga0233425, IMG submission 181712) | Freshwater microbial communities from Lake Towuti, South Sulawesi, Indonesia - Watercolumn_Towuti2014_140_MG | ecosystem: Environmental > Aquatic > Freshwater > Lake | place... | reverse complement strand
AAAATCCTTGTAAATGTGAAATATATACGTCGTAAGGAAGTAGGGGACGAGAAAGATAAACAGCATAATATCGCTGTCTTGTTTCTTTTTATGCGACAAGAGGAGCAGGGATATGGGTGCGATAAGCTTCAGGATGTCATTACTGCTCCAGTACTCCATATCGCCCAGCAGAATACAGGCGATACCGATAAAAGCGCTCATCAGGAGGAGGGGTTCTCTGCCGTATCCGAGATTTATAATTTTCCAGACGAAAAGGAATACCAGCAATGAGGTGCATACCGTAAAGCATTCCTTGAGCCAGAATACTTCTTCGTAAATATGAAACAGACTTTCTATAGCATTCACTGCAAACGTCATAACGTTGATCCTGAGGAAAACTTTTCCGCGTGCGTGAAAAGGCTGAAAAATAGCGCGTTTATTGGAAAGATGCGCCGGATACTCTTTTTATTTCAGATACAGGATTACCGTGTATTAGTGTTTAAATGAACGTTCTCCGGTAAAAACCATAGCGACATTTGCTTCATTGCATGCCTCAATTACCTCGAAATCCCTGTTAGAGCCGCCCGGCTGAATTACCGCTGAAATTCCCTCCCGTATACCGACGTCTACGCCGTCACGAAACGGGAAAAATGCATCGGAAACCATGCAGCTTCCTATAAGCCCGCCTTTTTTCTCCATTACCTCTTTGTCGATCTCTGCCCTTATATCCCGATCGTTCAGGTTGTTGTAAGGTATCTTATATCTTTCCCAGCAAATTCTGTCGGCCAGTTTCCGGTAGGCCTTGTCGCGGGCAATTTCCGCCACTCCAACGCGATCCTGCTCGCCGGTGCCGATTCCTACGGTTGCCCCGTCTTTTACATAGAGTACCGAATTGCTTGTAACGCCGGATTCGACGAGCCAGCCGAAGAGCAGGTCGTCGTATTCCCGTTCTGTCGGCAGTCTGTTAATTTTATACTCTTTTCCCTGGTATTCGGCCCGGGCATGGATAAGTTTGTCTTTTGTGCGGGCATGAGGAACGAAAGACCACTGTGCAATAACACCACCGTCTATGAGTGACTTAAGGTCGACAAACCGCTTGCCAATATATTCCTGAAGCCGTGACATGGCATTGATTCTCATGACTCTGAGGTTTTTCATCTTTCCGAAGATGTCCATAACCCCCTTTGCAAATTCAGGGGCGACTACTACCTCGGCATATCCCTGAACGATCAATTCGGCGGTTTCCCGATCCACTTCCCGGTTCAGCGCAATTGCTCCTCCAAATGCGGCAACCCGGTCGGCCATCAGGGCGCGCATATATGATTCGGCAAGCGAATCCGCCTTTGCCACGCCGCTTGGATTATTATGTTTTACGATGACGGTGCAGGGCGTGTCGGTGAAATACCTGAGAATATTCAGGGCATTGTCCGCGTCGGTCAGATTCGTCTTGCCCGGATGTTTTCCCGACTGGAGAAGCTCGACCTCAGAAGTAAGATGCTTTCCGGGTTGAATGCATTGTACATCACCGAGATGCAGATTCCCATTTACCAGTTTATAGAGCGCCGCTTCCTGTCCCGGATTTTCGCCATATCGGAGTCCCTTTTCTACCCCATCGATAACCCAGGTTACTTTTTCAAAAAAAAGAATTTGCCGTTTTGTCCCATCTGTAAATGATATTTCCATATTTGATGGAAAGTGATCATCCATAATGGTTTTGTATGCCGATTTAAGGTCACGCTGTACTGACATAGGGTTCCTCACCGAATTCCTAATTTAAATTTGAGAGATTTAAGGGTGTTTTTCATAAGCATGGTAATCGTCATAGGGCCTACGCCGCCAGGAACAGGCGTAATCCATCCTGCAATTTTTTGGGCTGCGTCAAAATCAACATCACCCTTCAGGACAGCAACCATTTTACCCGGATCCTCCTTGCTGGGCTTTTCTCCGATCCGGTTAACACCCACATCGATTACGCATGCGCCCGGCTTGATCCATTCCGGTTTTACAAGCCCTGGAACGCCTGCGGCAACGATCAATATGTCTGCGCGTTTGCAATGTTCGGCCATATTTTTTGTGCGTGTGTGAACAATGGTTACGGTTGAATCCGCACCTTTCCCTTTCTGAAGCATCATGTTGGCAATGGGTTTTCCCACGATGTTTGACCGTCCGACAACGACGACCTCAGCGCCGGCCGTTTCAACTCCGGAGCGTACGATCAATTCCTGAATGCCGGCCGGTGTGCACGGCGGAAATTTTACCTCGTCACCGCCAATCATGAGACGCCCGACATTTATCGGATGGAAGCCATCCACATCCTTGTCAGGGTCAATGGCGTTTAGTACCTTCTTTTCATCAATGTGCTTTGGGAGCGGAAGCTGGACGAGGATGCCGTGTATGGAATCATCCTTGTTATACTTGTCAATAAGGGCAAGGAGGTTTGCCTCTGAAATTGTAGCTGGTTGTGAGTCCTGAATTTCTTTAAAGCCTACCCGGTGGGCGGTTTTTATCTTCAAAGTAACATACGACATGGAAGCGGGGTTTTCGCCGACAAGAATCGTTACAAGCCCAGGTACAACCCCGTATTTTTTCTTTATTTCAGACACCTCGGCAGTGATTTCGTCCAGAATCTGCTCGCGGATTTCATTTCCTTTGATTAATTTTGCCGCCATAAGATTGAATTCTCCTTCAAAAAATACCCAATAGTAACAATGTGTTACATGCCACGCAGGGGCAGGTTTCAAACCCGCCCCTACAATAAATATATATGTTCAGGAATTTTAAAGTATTTTGTTCTTAGCATGTCATTCCCACGAAAGTGGGAATCCAGGCAGTTTTTCTGATGCATCTGGATTTCCGTTTACACGGGAATGACAAAATCCTCTCCTCACGAAAGTGGGGAAAGGCAAAGTCGCTGCCGAAGGCAACCTCATTTAATGTTCAGGAATTTCAATCTTTATGATTCCCCTCTAAAAAGAGGGGATAAAGGGGTATCCTCGTGCAGTCAGGAGTTTTCTCCTGACTGTTCCCACACGTGGCGGGAGGAGACTCCCGCCGCCACACTAAAATTTTACATACCCCTTTTCTTCCAGATAATTCAGTATAGCTCTTGTTGATTCTTCAATCGACATCTTTGATGTGTCGATTGTTAACTCAGGATTTACAGGCTCTTCGTACGGCGCAGATATGCCGGTAAATTCCTTGACCTCGCCGGCTCTTGCCTTTTTGTAAAGACCTTTTGTGTCTCGCTTTTCACAAACTTCAAGGGGGCATTTTATATATATTTCTACGAATTCCCCCTCTTTTTGCAATTTTCTGGCATTATCCCGGTCTTGCCTGTAGGGTGAGATAAACGCCGTTATGGTTATTATGTTTGCATCCGTGAACAGCTTTGCGACCTCGCCGATGCGTCTGATATTTTCGGAGCGGTCTTCCGGCGAGAAACCGAGATTCTTGTTCAGTCCGTGGCGAATATTGTCGCCGTCAAGTATGTATGCCTGATGCTTATTCTCCAGCAGGGCATGCTCAATCTCGACTGCAATGGTTGATTTCCCCGAGCCGGACAGACCCGTTAACCATATAGTTACACCCTTTTGTTTCATCAGTTTTGTTCTGTCATCCTTTGTAATCTTTCCGTGGTGCCATTTAATGTTAGTGGCTTTTTGTCCGGTCATGTCTTCTCCTTAATTGTAGTGTTACAATAGAAACATTTTTTCTAAAAATTTTCCGCCGTTCGCTTTTTCCCGCAACGGCAAAAAAGCGCCGCTTGAAACGTAAAATACTATAAGAACCGGAACGAAAATGCAAACTATTTTTGCAGTGACGGACGCATTTTGGGCAAATGACGGTTCCTTACAATGACCGCATTTTTACACCGGCATGACGAACAGGCACAAATTCGTAAATAAGTTAAATCAGGCTGCCTTCGGCAACGAGTTTCTCTCCGCTAACAAGAGGAGTCGGGGGTGTGTTATGGTATTATGTTCACATTCCCCATTCCTAAAGGGGAATCGCAGGCGGCGAAGATGGAAATCTGTACACTAAATTACCCGTTTCCCAGGAGATTCAGGACGTCCTGCGGTTTTTTAATCAGCGCTTGAGCGCCGCCGTTGCACAATTCTTCCGCCGCCCGGAAACCCCATAAGACGCCCACGGGAAACATGCCAGCCGATACGGCAGTTTTCATGTCGATGGCCGTATCGCCGAGATAGAGAAATTGCGATGGTGAAATCTTCAGCCCTTCTGCAACTTCTTTGGCGCCTGCCGGGTCTGGTTTGGGAGGCACCGAACTGCGTTGCCCCAGGACAATGTCAAACGTCCACTTAGATAAAAACGCATTTACGCAGAGTTTGGTGAACTCATCAGGTTTGTTGGAGAGTACTGCCATTTTGAATCCGCGCGCTGTCAGAGCGTCCAGCATTTCTGTTATGCCGTCATAGGGTTTTGTCTTTACACGCCAGTTATTGCCATAGTCTTCACGATATGCCCGGACTAACGTGCGGATTAAGTCTTCGCTTTTCTTTCCTTCCGGAAGTACACGGGCGGCAAGCGTGGTTACTCCTTCGCCGACCAGATGCCGATACGCATCGATATCGTAGACCGGGAAGCCGTATTTTTGCAGAACACGGTTCATTGCATTGCCTATGTCCTCCAGCGTGTCAAGCAGTGTTCCGTCCAGATCGAAGAGTATTGCTTTAAAAGGCATATTGGGTGCTCCTGTTATAGTGTGTGCAGGTGCCGGTTTTTATTCAAAATTTTGAACTATGGTAAATACTACAATAAATACTCCATGCGTGGCAAGCGAAAGAATGATTTGTTAGAATAGAACACAATGCGGGTTTTCTGTTACTTAAAATAGTGTATTTCTGAATATGGAAGCGAAACCTTTAAAATTTATTGCGGATGCGATGCTCGGCAGGCTTGCAAAATGGCTGCGTATTCTGGGGCATGATGTGGTGTATGATGTATCTGTATCCGATAACGACCTTATTGCCAGGGCGCTTGACGAACAGCGTGTTATATTGACTATGGACAGAGAACTGGCAGGACGTAAGTCCGCAAAAAATTCTCTTTGTATCAGGAGCGATGATTACAAAGAGCAACTCAGAGAGGTTGTTGTCCGTTACAATATTGATTGTACGTCTCGTATCTTTACCCGATGTCTGGCCTGTAACGAACGTCTGGAGACAGTGAATAAGGAAAAGATTAGAGATAAAGTACCGCAGTACATTTATTCAGTTCATGATGCATTTTATATCTGTCAACACTGTGACCGGGTGTACTGGGCAGGTTCTCACAGAAATAGTATACTGGTGAAACTGAAAGAGATTTTGCCGGGTATGAAATGAAAAATATGCGGTAAAGAGCGGGACTGGTTATCGGGAGGATAGTTTTGGGTTTGTCGGCGACTCTGCCTTTTTATGCCTCTGCAAGTACCAGAGGATGAGGAATATGGCGGCGATGGTAAGATAGCCTATGATGAACGGCTGCGTATACGAAGGACCGTAGGCATTGACTATTGCTCCGCCGGCAATTTTGTAGCCGTGCATCAGGCCTGTAGCGCTTATTATCGCAGCGGCAAGCGCCCAGGCTGCTGCGGTAAGGTATTGTCTTTCCACCAGACTGACGGTAAGGGCGGCAAGGATCATGGATGTAAATATGAAGCCGCGTTCCAGGGAAATGAGTCCGTGTATGGGAAGTTGTGCTGAGAGGGCGCCGAGTCCGGTGGAACCGATATCCGTCCCTGCGCTGCGTAATCCGCTTTCCAGGATGAATAACCCCCATGCTGCCATAGCCGGCAGGAGCCCGACAACCACCGCGGGGGCATGTTCGGTTGGGGTTGTCTGGAATGCCTGCGCCGCAATGATTATTCCGATCCAGAGGAGGAGCGCAGCACCGGCTTCTACAGGGATCAGGGCTGAGGTGAATCCGACAAGTCCCAAAAGACACAGGACGGTGATTACTGTTCCATTGGCGATGGAATATCCTGCGCCTGCGCCCATTTTTTTCCATCCGGGGTGTCCGATATAAATGGTTGTAGGAAAAACACTGCCGAAGCATGCGGCGGCAATGGTGCCCAGACCGTTTACTGCGAGCGACGGCTTTACCGGATAGGTGTCTCCCGCGGCTTCGGCGCTTTCGAGGTTTTGCAAGGAACCGAGAAGGTTGAATAGTCCCATAGGGACGATAACGGGGAGAAATACCAGCAAATAGGGCGAAAGTATGGCGCCGAACAGTTCATGGAAGCAGGGTATAGGCGGTTGAAAACGGATATGCATGGCATTGAAGAGCGAGGCGCCGTTCATTTTTCCTAATCCCCATGCCAAAGCCGTACCGGAAACTACTGCTACCAAACCGGCAGGGATTCCGGCTGGCATCCTGAGCCTGCCGATATACTGGAGAAAGATAAAGGCAAGGGGCGCAAAGCCTATTAACGGATCTGCAAAGATGCGGAAACAGAAATCCATAGAAATGAAGGTAACGGCTATTCCTGCAAGGGTGGTAAGGAGGGCGGCTCGTGGAGTTATTTTTTTTATCCAGCCTGCAACAAATGCCCCGCTGAATTCTATGATACCGGAACCGATGCATGCCGCCAGACCTGCTTTCCAGGCAAGGTATGCGTCATTTGTCTGCTCCATAACGGGTTTCATGACGAAAAGGATATAGGCGAAGAGGGAAATGGTATTTACCCCATACGGGAGGGCGGTAACGTGGGCTTGTCCGGTGCGCAGACACACGTTTCTTGCCTGAATTGCATAAAATACGTTGCCGATAAGGAGGCTGACTGCTACGCCGGGGAGTATGCGTCCGTAAATCAGTTCTTCCGGCATTTTCAGGACATTGCCGCAAAGGACAACGATGAGGATAAGCTGTATCAGGTTATCGACAAATATGCCAAAGAATCCGTCGAGGTCGCCCTTTTGCCACCAGCGGAAATGTTTTTGTTCGGTCATTACAATACATCTCCCTGCGGGTAAGATTTTATATGTGACACATCTTTTTTCTCAAAAGAGTTCTTCCATTTCCGACTTCGGGGCGCGCATCATAAGGTTGCTGACTGCCTCCAATGGATTTTTGTCGGCAAAGAGTATGCTGTATATTTCTTTTGTGATAGGCATTTCTACATTACATTTGTTTGAGAGCGCCATAACGGACTTCGTAGTCCAGACGCCTTCCGCTATTTGCACCATTTTTTCCAGTATTTCTTTCAGTTTTCTGCCTTTTCCGATTTGTTCTCCCACCCAGCGGTTACGTCCATAGGGACTAATGCAGGTCGTTATCAAATCGCCCAATCCTGTAAGTCCGGAAAAAGTGCTTTTTTGCGCGCCCATAGCTACGCCAAGCCTGCTGATTTCCGTCAGTCCCCGCGTAATCAGCGCTGCCTTTGAGTTGTCGCCGAATTTAAGGCCGTCGCATATACCGGAGGCTATTGCGATTACGTTTTTCATGGCTGCGCCCAGTTCTACGCCGATTACATCGGGATTTGTGTAGACCCTGAATCTGTCTGTGGTAAAAGTGTCCTGAACGATTTTTGCCAAATGGACATTTTTGGATGAGGCAACAATGGTGGTTGGAAGGCCGCGCGCAACTTCCTCTCCGTGGCTGGGCCCCAGCAGCAGCGCTACAGGTAATTTACCCAGAACGTCGGTAATAATTTCGCTGGGTTTCATAAGGGTGTCATTTTCAATACCCTTCGTTACGCTGACAACAGGAATTTCGCTGGTGAAGATGTTTTTAAATTTTTGAAGCACGGAGCGGAGATAAGGTGTGGGCGTTGCAGAAATGAGAATCTGTGCATCCATGAGTTTGGGTGAAATGTCGGCGGTGAGATGTATGCCGGAAGGAATGGGGATGTCCTTTAGAAATTTAACATTTTCTCTTTTTTCTTTCAGATACTCCACATATACCGGATCGGCGCCCCAGAGCGTCACCTCATAACCTTTCTTGTGGAGAAGTATCGCAAGGGTGGTTCCCCATCCGCCATTACCGATAACTGTTATTTTTTTTATAGCCGTTTTTTGACTCATAGAGCACGAAGGTATAAAAATAGGGCTGGATTTCTCCAGCCCTATGAACACCTTGCAGGGTTACAGGTGTGTATGTTAAAACAGTATTACTTTAAAGGGAAAGCGGAACAGAGCCCTTTTACGACTTTTTTGACATCTTCCATGGCCTTTGAATTACCCGGCTGCGAAAGGACTTTGTCAATACAATCGGCTATTTTAATGACTTCCGCTTCTTTCATGCCGCGTGAGGTTATGGTGGGTGTGCCGATGCGAATGCCGCTCGGTTCGTTTGCTCCCCTCTCATCGAATGGCACGGTATTTCTGTTTAAAATGATGTCCACTTGTTCCAGCGACATTTGAGCTTCTTTTCCTGCGATACCTTTGTTGCGCAAGTCGATCAGGAAAAGATGATTGTCTGTTCCTCCGGATACGAGGTTGTATCCTTTTTTCACAAATTCTTGCGCCATTGTCCGTGCATTTTTTACGGTTTGTTGCTGGCATTCTTTGAATTCTTTTGTCAGCGCCTCCTTGAAAGCCACCGCTTTTGCGGCAATGGTGTGCATGAATGGCCCTCCCTGAATTCCCGGGAAAACAACGGAATCGACTTTCTGGGCGTATTTTGACTTGCATAAGATCATACCGCCTCTCGGTCCACGGAGCGTTTTATGTGTTGTGGAGGTTACAAAGTCGGCATGGGGAACGGGATTGGGGTGTACGCCGCCTGCGATAAGGCCGGCGATATGTGCTATGTCGGCCATAAAAAGAGCGCCAACCTCGTCGCATATCTCCTTGAATTTCTTGAAGTCAAGGATTCTTGGATAAGCGCTTGCACCGGCAATGATCATGTGCGGTTTGGTTTTTTTTGCAATGGTTCTTAATTCGTCATAATCAATGTAGCCTGTTTCTTTTTTTATGCCGTAGTGGGAAATCTCATACATCATCCCTGAGAAATTTTTCTTGAATCCGTGTGTGAGGTGTCCGCCGTGTGATAAGTCCATTCCCAGTATGCGGTCGCCCGGTTTCAGTACGGAAAAACAGACGGCCATGTTTGCCTGCGACCCTGCGTGCGGCTGTACGTTGACATGTTCTGCCCCAAAGAGTTGTTTTGCCCTTTCAACGGCAAGCTCTTCTACCGTGTCTACGTTTCCGCATCCCGCATACCATCGCTTTCTCGCATATCCTTCGGCGTATTTAGTGGTCATTAACGATTCCTGTGCTTCCCGCACTGCTCGGCTGCATGTGTTTTCAGATGCGATTAAATCGATAGTATTTTGCTGTCTTTCTTCTTCTTTTTGTATTGCGTTCCATACTTCAGGGTCGTCATTTTTTAGCGTGTTCATGGCTTTTCTTCGGTATCCTTATAAAAAGTATTTAATGAGTTTTTACCATTTTCCATTTTAAATATGCTTTCATAAATTCATCTATATCACCATCCAGAACGGCTTGTGTATTTCCCGTTTCCAGGTTAGTGCGCAAGTCTTTGACGAGTGAGTAGGGTTGCAATACATACGAACGGATTTGGTGTCCCCAGGCAATTTCTCCCTTTTCGTCATAGGCAGAGGAGAGTTCTTTTTCTCTCTCCTGCTCTTTTATCTGGTACATCTTTGCTTTCAACATACTTAAGGCCATTTTCCGGTTCTGGTGTTGCGAACGTTCGCTTTGGCACTGTACTACAATTCCTGTAGGAAGGTGTGTAAGACGGACGGCAGACGATGTTTTGTTGACGTGTTGACCGCCAGCGCCGGAAGCCCTGTATGTGTCCACCCGTAATTCGTTTTCATCGATTTCTATTTCTTCTTCCTCTTCGATTTCCGGCAGAACGTCGACCGCCGCAAAAGAGGTGTGCCGCCTGGCATTTGCGTCGAAAGGTGAAATTCGTACAAGACGATGTACCCCGATTTCAGATTTTAAATAGCCATGGCTATAGTCGCCTTTGATAAGAATGGTAATTCTTCTGATCCCGGCTTCTTCTCCGGGCAACATGTCAATAAGGGAGTATGAATAGCCGCTTTTTTCGATCCAGCGGGTGTACATACGGAATAACATGGATACCCAGTCACAAGCCTCAGTTCCACCTGCTCCTGCATGAATGCTTAAGTAGGCATTGCAGTGGTCATGAGGTTCTCCCAGCATGGTATGCAATTCGACTTTCTCAAGTTTCTGCTCGAACGACTTGATGTCGCTGATGACCTCCGCCTCCGCCTGGGCGTCTTGTTCTTCTTCTGCAAGAGAGGACAGGCATTCTATATCGTCCAGTTTCTGTTGCAATTCGCGAAGAGGGAGAATAATTCCTTTCAGGGATTTTAATTTTCTGATAATGTGCAGGGCATCGTCCTTTTTTTCCCAAAAATGCGGGGAAGAAAGCTGCTCCTCAAGGACAGTCATCTCTTTTTCCTTTTTTTCTATTTCAAAGAGAGTCCTTTATGTGTAACAGACGTTCACGAAGGGGGGTTAGTTCTTTTTCTATATTGCTAATCATAATTTTATGTTACCTGACGGATAAAAACATTGCCGAAAAGAGACGGAAAACACCTTTATAATTTTCAATGAAAGAAAAATTATAAATTATAAATTATTTGGAGTCAATACGGAATTTGGAATTGACTTGGGTTAAAAATGTTTTTATGATGATTTGCAAGTTCCCCTGTTAATGAAATTATGAGGAAGTGACGGTGACCTTAATACAAGGCGTAAAGATAAAAAAGCTTAAAGTTATTCCCGATGAGCGTGGCAGGTTAATGGAGATGCTTCGAAGCGATGATGAACTGTTTATAAAATTTGGACAGGTGTATTTGACGACGGCGTATCCCGGCGTTGTAAAGGCATGGCATTATCATAAGATACAAACAGACCATTTTGTTGTTGTTCAGGGGATGATGAAGATTGTCCTTTATGATAGCAGAAAGGATTCTCCCACATTTGGAAAGATAAATGAATTTTTTGCAGGTATCCATAATCCTGTTTTAATACAAATACCTCCTATGGTTACTCACGGTTTCAAGTGTATAAGTGAAGAGGAGGCGATGGTTATAAATTGTCCGACTGAAGTGTATAATTGCAATGCACCCGATGAGTATCGTATTGACCCTCATAAGGGAGAAATACCCTATGAGTGGGGGAGGAAGGACGGGTAATGAAGGGTATCGTTCTCGCCGGCGGTTTGGGTACGCGTCTGTTGCCATTGACAAAAATTACCAATAAGCATCTCCTGCCTGTATATAAAGAACCGATGATCTTTTATCCGATAAAAACCCTTATCAATGCAGGGATAAAAGATATTATGGTCGTTGTCGGAGGAAACCATGCGGGTGAATTCTTGAGATTGCTTGGAAATGGTAAACAGTTTGGCTTAAAGCATATCAGTTATACGTATCAGGAAGGTGAAGGAGGAATTGCGGAGGCGCTTGGTCTTGCCGAGGAATTTGCAGATGGGGACAAGATAGTTGTTATACTCGGCGACAATATTATCGAAAATAACATTATAAGACAAAAGGAGGCGTTTGAAAAACAAAAAGAGGGGGCGAAGATTATCATAAAAAAAGTCCCTCATCCTGAATATTTTGGGGTTCCTGAGCTTGAGGGGGACAGGGTCGTTCGTATAGAAGAAAAACCGAAGAAGCCTAAATCGGAATATGCGGTTATTGGTATTTATATGTATGATTACCGGGTTTTTGACGTAATCAAAACACTTGAACGTTCGGAACGCGGTGAACTTGAAATAACGGATGTCAACAACTATTATATTCGGAACAATTTGATGACGTATGAAACCCTGGATGGCTGGTGGATTGATGCCGGCAGTTCGCATGACAATCTTGTCCAGGCAACCCAGTTGGTGATTAAAACAAACGCCAACAAAACGAATGAATAATCGTGCGAGTGATTGCAGGTAGCGCAAAGGGTATATCCCTGAGTTCTTTAAACGGTGACAGAACAAGACCCATACTGGAAAAGATAAAAGGGTCATTGTTTAATATCCTTGCCAATGTTGTTCCTGAAAGCCGGGTTCTGGATATGTTTGCCGGGACGGGTTCTATCGGGATAGAGGCCTTAAGCAGGGGCGCAAAATCCTGTATTTTTGTTGAGTGCAACAAATCTGCAATTCAAATTATAAAAAAAAATCTTGAAGCAACGGGATTCCGGGATAAATCTCAAGTTTTAGAATGTGACGTGTTTAAAATAATTCCATACCTTGAAAGCAACAAATCCGAAATTGACATTGCTTTTGCCGGTCCGCCATACCCTCTTATTGATGAAAGCCCCACTAGAGATAACCTGTTGAAGTTATTTTCCAATTTATGCGATAAACAAATAATACTCCCCGATGGTATAATGGTGTTACAGCATAGAAAGGGAAATGTAGTGATACCGCCGGCGGCTTGTTGTATAGAACTGTTTGATTCAAGATTGTATGGCGTTACACAACTTTCATTTTTTAAAGTGGTAGGAGATATATATTAACACCGGGGAAAGCCACGCAAGGGGAACCTGTCATTTAATTCGGTAGATTTTTAACATAATCAATGTGCTAAATGAAATACTGGAAAGAGCAAGGGAAGATAAAAGTAGCGGCACCGGCAAAGATTAACCTGTTTCTTGAAATATTAGGCAAACGCCCCGATGGGTATCATGAGCTTGAAACGGTAATGCAGACTGTCAGTCTGTTTGATTATGTTTATATTGAAAATGGCGATAAAGATATAGCGTTTACCTGTTCAAACCCCAAACTTACTACGGGTGAAGATAATTTGGTTTTGAAGGCTATCCGTCTTTTTCAGAGAGAATCGGGGATTTTCAGGGGTTTAAAAGTACATTTGGAGAAGAAGATACCCGTCGGTGCTGGTCTCGGAGGCGGAAGCAGTGATGCCGTCGCGGCCTTGATTGGATTAAATCAGCTATGGGAGACTGGATACGACCCAAAACAATTAATGGCAATGGCCGAGAAGCTGGGCTCGGATACACCGTTTTTTGTTGTTGGTAATACGGCTCTCTGTAAGGGGAGAGGGGAGGTAATTGTTCCATATTTTTTGGATGTAAAATATCAGTATATAATCATTTATCCAAAATTTGAAATTAGCACGGCAACCGTTTATAAAAATTTTAAAATTGACTTGACAAAAAATTTAAAAGATGTTAGTTTTTTCTTGCAGGTCTTGGCTTCTGGAAACCCTGAAAAAACAGGTGTTCTTTTGCATAATCGTCTGGAAGATGTTGTATTTCGTCTTTATCCGGATATTGAAAAAATTAAAAACACTTTAAGAAAACTAGATTTTTGCGGCGTTCTTTTATCTGGAAGTGGTTCCGCTTTATATTGTTTATGTAAAGAAGGAGAAAATATAAAAGAGATTGAACAGAAAGTAAAAATGCTTAACATCGGCGAAGTGTTTATGGTAACCAACGATTTCGATGACATTGCTAAGTGAACAGGAAGGGAGATTAGAGTGAATATTACGGAAGTCAGGGTAAAGTTGACAGAAGCTAAGAAGAATAGATTGCAGGCATTTTGCAGTATTACGATTGACAATGATTTTGTTGTAAGAGATCTGAAGGTTATCGAAGGACACAAAGGCGCATTTGTTGCAATGCCCAGTAGAAAACTAACGGACAGATGTCCCAAATGTGGTGGTAAAAATCATTTGATGGCTCAATATTGCAGCGATTGTGGAACCAAGCTTGACGAGAAGCGCGCCACGAAAGGTACCGGACGATTGAAATTACACGCCGATACTGCCCATCCGATAAACTCTAAATGCAGAGAAGAGATACAGGAAAAAGTTCTTGCTGCCTATAAAGAGGAAGTTGAAAAATCCAAGCAACCCGGTTATAAACCACCAAAATACGAAGACATGGATGATTTAGATGTAGATGATTTGGATGAAAATGTAGAGTAGAATTAACAAAGGAATGGTTTTGTAATTCCAAAGTTATCCATAATCCATGTTCTGATCCAGGCCGTAAAAAGATGTTTCTCTTGTTTGTCCATATTTACACACCTGCGAAAGCATACCAAAGTCGGTGAATCGCATGTCGCTATTATTGGTATTTGTTCTGAATATTACATAAATTTTTGCGCATAAAATTTGAGAAATTAATGATTAAGACAGGCGCACAAATCTTAATAGATGCGTTATTACGGGAAGGTGTAGAGTATGTTTTTGGAATTCCCGGCGGGGCTGTTTTGCCCATTTTTGACGTATTGTACGAGTCACCTATAAAATTTATTCTAACCCGCCATGAGCAAGGCGCCGGTCATGCCGCAGATGGGTATGCCAGGGCAACAGGCAAAGTCGGTGTTTGTCTTGTTACGTCTGGTCCTGGTGCGACGAATTTAACTACGGCAATTGCGACAGCCTATATGGATTCTATACCGGTCGTTGCCGTAACTGGTCAAGTGAAAACTTTTCTAATCGGAAACGATGCATTTCAGGAAGCGGATATTGTGGGAATTACCCGCCCGATAACAAAGCACAGTTACCTGGTAAAGAACGTGGAAGATCTCGCTGGAGTTGTGAAAGAGGCATTTTACATAGCAAATACCGGGAGAAAAGGTCCTGTATTAATTGACCTGCCGGTTGATGTCACAATGGAAAAATGCGAAGAAATAATACCGACCGAAGTGAATTTACCCGGCTACAAGCCACGATACGAAGGAAATGTTCGTCAGATCAAGGCTGCGGCAGATGTTATTAATAATGCTAAACAGCCGGTTGTATATACAGGCGGAGGTATTATTGCTTCGGAGTGTTCCTCTGAGTTGCTTGCGTTTGCGGAAAAAGGAAATTTACCTGTAACTACCACCCTTATGGGTCTTGGAGGATTTCCCGAAGACCACGATCTGTCTTTGGGAATGCTGGGTATGCATGGTACTGCGTATGCGAATTATGCGGTAACAGAATCAGATGTTTTGATTGCGATTGGCGCAAGGTTTGATGATCGCATTACGGGTAAAATCGATGAATTTGCTCCGCAGGCGAAGATTATTCATATTGACATAGATCCTGCATCCATCAGTAAGAGTATCAGTGTAGATATTCCGGTTGTGGGAGATGCGATAAATATTTTGAGAGAGCTTAATACGCATATCCAGTTTGCCGAAAGGAAAGAATGGATTGATAAAATAAGGCAATGGAAAGAAAAAAAGCCGTTGTCGTACAGTGCGAATGGGAATGTTATTAAACCCCAATATGTGATTGAACAAATCTGTGAAGCTTCTCAAGGTAACGCAATTATTACTACTGAAGTGGGGCAGAATCAGATGTGGGCTGCGCAGTTTTTTACCTTTACAAAGCCGCGTACATTTCTTTCCTCAGGGGGTTTGGGTACTATGGGGTACGGGTTTCCGGCCGCAATTGGTGCGCAATTGGGATGTCCGGGTAAATATGTTGTAGATATCGCAGGAGACGGCAGTATTCAGATGAACATACAGGAACTGAGCACGGTTGCTCGCTATAATATTCCGGTAAAAATAGCTATACTGAATAACGGATATTTGGGGATGGTGCGACAGTGGCAGGAATTATTTTATAGTAAACGTTATTCGAGTGTTTGTCTGAACGGCAATCCTGATTTTGTCAAACTGGCGGATGCGTATGGTATAAAAGGATTTTTAATAGAAAGAGCGGAGGACGTTCGTCCAACAATAGAAAAGGCTCTTGTCATAAAAGGGCCGGTTGTTATGGATTTTAAAATAGACCCGACGGAGAATGTTTTTCCGATGGTCCCGGCAGGTCAGGCGATTCACAGAATGATCGGGACAATGGCGTAACGGAACTAATTGAGGTTTCTCAATGTTTATTTTGTTGGAAGAAATTTCTATCAGAGAATTTTGTAAATCGAAAAAAGAAGGGATTGTTAAATCAAAAATTCTGGAAGGATTAGAAATAAATTCTAAAGATGTTTTTGAGTAAAGGCAGGAAAAGCAAATGGAGTTACTTTTAGGCGCAGCTATTACATTAGGCATATTGGGCATGGTTTTCGGAATAGGTTTAGCTATCGCTTCGGATAAGTTTGCAGTGCAAGTAGACCCTCGCATTGACAGTATTAATGAAGTGCTTCCGGGTGCAAACTGCGGCGCATGCGGGCAGCCAGGCTGCAGCGGGTTTGCTCAGGCGGTGGTGGAAGGCAAGGCTCCCGTAACAGGCTGTACGGTGGGGCAGGCAGCCGTGGCCAGGCTTGTTGCAAACATAATGGGTGTCAAATTTGAAAATAAAGAACGTTCTGTTGCTGTTGTAATGTGTCATGCCAGGGGCGTTAAAAATAAATTTGTTTATAACGGAATCAGGGACTGCCGTGCAGCAAATATTGTCGGCGGTGGGTTTTTAGGCTGTGATTATGGTTGTCTGGGTTTGGGGACGTGCGTGGATGCCTGTAAATTTGAGGCAATGTATATGGGCGAGGATGGACTCCCCAGGGTAATTGAAGAGCGCTGTACTGCCTGCGGAAAGTGTGCTGCCGTTTGTCCCAGAAAGCTTATCAGCGTACTCCCCGAATCAAAAATGGTGCATGTGCGGTGCAAATCTCTTGATAAAGGCGCTGTAGCAAAAAAGATTTGCCAGGATTCGTGTATCGCCTGTAAAAAATGTGAGAAGATATGCCCGTATGACGCTATCCACGTGCAAAATAATCTTGCGGTAATCGATTATCAGAAATGCACCTCATGTGGAAAATGTGTTGAGGTTTGCCCGAACAAAACCATAATCAATTTTGCCAGAGAACGCAGTCTAACAAAGCATACAGTATCTGTTTAAATGCATCAAGACCGGTTTTACATTTCATATACTCCCGCAACGCGGGAAATTTGGCTTGATGGTAACGAAGCACACCATATTTTACACGTCAAACGAGCAAAGCAAGGTGACAGGATTACCCTTTTTGACGGAAAAGGGTTCGAATATTTCGCAAAAATTACCGAAATTACCCAGGGTCGGTTAAAGGTGTTTTTAGAGCAGTCCAGAGAAGTCGACAGAGAGTCCCCTGTCGATATTACCATTGCCTTTTCTATCCCGAAGGGAAAACACGAAACCTTTTTGATTCAAAAGTGCGCTGAGCTTGGCGTAAAAACGCTGATTCCACTCCACTGTGAACGAACTGTTGTGGACATTCGGGACAGGTCTCCTTCGAGATTAGAACGGTGGGGGAAGATTGCCATTGAAGCATCGAAACAGTGCAGGCGAAACCTTGTTACCGCAATAGAAGAGGTTACGCCTTTTGAGAATTTGGTAAAAACCGCCCGTACCTATGACCTTTCACTCATTGCATGCACTGAGTTCAATACGAGGACGCTAAAGAGCGTTTTGAATGAATGCCCGACAGCCAAAAGATTTCTTTGCCTCATAGGGCCTGAAGGCGGCTTTGCCCGTGTTGAAATTGAAAGAGCGGAGAAAGAGGGCTGTATACCGGTTTGTTTAGGTACTTCTACATTGAGGATTGAAACGGCTGCCGTTGCAATTGCCTCGATGGTATTCTATGCATATTCTCATTAATCATGTCTAACCAGATTTATGCTGTAATCATGGCCGGGGGAGGCGGAACACGTTTTTGGCCGTGGAGCCGCTTAAATACTCCCAAGCAGCTCTTAACTATAATTGGTCAAAAGAATATGCTTCAGCATACGATTGATCGAATTACCCCCCTGTTTAAACCGGAACACATACTTATCGTCACCAATGTATTGCACAGAGAACAAATACAAAAGCAGCATCCGCAAATCCCACCCCACAATATCGTTGCTGAACCGGTTGGAAGGGATACGGCTCCGTGTATTGGTCTGGCTGCAACCATAATTAGCAGGCGGGACAAAGGTTCTACGATGGTGGTTATGACGGCAGACCATATAATTGACCCGCCTGAGCGATTTCGGATGATGATTGAAACGGCAGTCCGCGTGGTGCAGGAAAATAACTCATTGATAACGATGGGGATTAAACCGACGGAGCCTTCCGTAAATTACGGTTATATTCACCGTGGCAAGCAGTTGTCGGAACTAAACGGTTTTCGTATATATACAGTTGATTCTTTCAGAGAGAAGCCGGACAAAAAAACTGCCCGGTATTTTGTCAGTACGGGCGAATACTACTGGAATGGCGGAGTTTTTGTGTGGAAGACGGCAGGAATACTCGATTGTTTAACTCAATTTATGCCTCGGTTGGCCGATGGACTTCTCCGAATCGGCGCTGACTTAGGGACAGGGAATGAGCAGGCAACCATCGAAAAGGAATATCAGTCTTTTGAAAAGATTTCAATTGATTACGCCGTTATGGAAAAAGCAAAAGATGTTATCGTAATAGAGGCTGATTTTGTGTGGGATGACGTTGGCACATGGAATGCGGTCGAACGTTGGAACGAGAAGGATGTTTTGAAGAATACCGTGTTGGGTATGCATCATGGGATTGATACGCATTCGTGCATTATTGTAAATAACGAATCTCACCTGATTACAACCATTGGTGTTTCGGATTTAATTATTGTTCACACCAAAGATGCGACGTTGATATGTAGCAAACAGGAATCTGAAAAAATTAAAAAATTGGTAGAGGAATTAAAACAAAAGGGGGGATATTCGTATTTGTAATACCTTAATAAAACACGCTTTTCATCTGCCGGGCTTTTATAGAGATTAGCTTGATTGTATAGAAATTTTCATTTTATAAGCGGTTTTTAGAGCAAAGAGCTTCTTCGCTCTAAATGGTAAAGCCGCCGAATACTTAGCATGGCGTCCCCGGAACTAAAATCTCAATTCCCCAATTTCATGCTTTTTGGTCTCACATCAAAAATAGTTTGTGGGCCGTGCGGATACATCCCCTGACTTACCATTCCCATCATATTGTGGTCGTGGGCTATGCTGATACCGGGTCCATAATTACATGACGAGCATCCCCTTATCGAAGAAGAATCAGGAATTTTATATAAAATGTCATATCGCTCACCCGATCCAGTAAGTAAGGTGTCTTTTTCATAGGGATAGCTTAACTTTCTCCCATCTGTTCCGATTACCAATCCATGAAACCCGTGAGGATGCCATGAGAATATATGGTTATACCCTACGGCCATTAATCGAATCAAAACCGTCTCGCCTTCGTATGCAACGATTCTTGTCTTAGGGTCATTAATCGTGGACAAAGGATTGGTCAAATTATCCATGAATATCCTGCCATTGAGCATAAAATAATTTGACTTCCAATCCAATCCACGCCGTATGTTCCCTTCCGTCCTGAGCATCTCCATGTATTCACTATCGACTTCGCTCATAACAAGCGTATATTCTCTATCAAATGTATATCCGTAGATTTCATTTGGCCTTTTTTCCAGTATCAAAGGGAAATACATCCCCGCCATGAGATGATTGGTGGTATCCACATGGCAGTGTCCCAGGTACGACCCTTCAACATCTTCCGGTATTGTCAACAAATACCGGTACTTTTCTCCTGGAAATACAGGGGTATACGGCAGGTTTGGTACACCATCATAGGCTGGGATTAAATCTAATCCATGGAAATGGATGGTGTGCGGAACGCCATGTACCCCGGAATGCTTCTCTGTTTCATGAAAACCAGCATTGTGCAACACGACGACGTAGTTCTTGCCTGACGTGAGGCGGATCTCATCACCGGGCACTTTTAATGGCAGTAATTTTTCTTCCCTTTCTTTTTTTGTCTTTATCTCTCCGGCATCGGCAAAATTCTTTGCATGGGTAAACCCCCAGAAATAAATAAATTCTCCGTCAGCCATCTCCTGATAACCATCCGTTGCATACAGATGAAATTCCTTTTCTATCTGCCCCTTTTTACTTAATTCCGAGAAGCTCTCTTCTAATTTTGAATCTCCGGGTATAAGTATTTCTTCAGGAGAAGCCGTTACGGTAAAATAAAATAACGTCACAATGAAGAGATACCACAGTGAGTACTTTCTCTGCATACACTTTATAATAAACTCGAAATATCTCCTTTTATGAGACATAATGTCTACCTCAAATAAGCCATGCTTTGGAAATAAAATTCATTAGGAATGATGTTCCTTTTATTAATAATGTGGAAAGCTATGCGCTGTGGGCGTGGTCAGAGTTCAAAGGCTTTGCCAGCAAAACGACTCATTGTTACAATCTAAGTTGAGTTGTCCCCACAACATCAACAAAGGAGTAACAAATGAGTCAATTTTGCAAATTATCGCATACGATACGGCATTGTCAATATCATATCTTTGGACACCAAAATATCATTTAAGAATACTTACTGGTCAAGTAGCAGAAGAAGCAGGTAAGTGTGTTAGAGCATTTTCTGAACAAAAAAGCTGTGAAGTTGTAGAGTTAAATATTCAGATTGATCATGTTTATCTGCCTGTTATGGTAGTATCCAGGATATCGATATCCGATTTTGTAGGTATGGTTAAAGGCAGAATAGCCATTCGTGTTTTCAATGAGTTTCGACATTTGAAGTAAAAACCTTATTGAGTTTATCCCAAAGCCTCCTGCTTCTCGGGTGGCTTCTTTACTTTTATGCACACAGATGCTACGATTACGCCCTGTATAAATTTGGTATACGTTTGGTGCTGTTAAACTCAGTAGACTTATCGTAGAAAGATTTATAACCTCTTTGGCCTGTATAAAAAATGAAGATTATATTCGGTTGAAATTTGTGTTACGGTAATCCTGGATAATTCATAATGGTGAACCATGCAACGTCCCATTGTTTTTATTACTCTCCTCTTTATATGCGGCATATACCTGGGTTCCCTTACAAAGATTCCTGTTTGTATTACCCTTTGTGCCGGGGGTGTTTCCTGGGTATTTTGTTTTCTTTGTTTTTATTTTAAAAAATATTCTATATGCTTAATTTCCTGTTTGTCGGTATTTCTTGTGGCTGTATCAATGGCTTATTATGATTCTTGTACGGATATTTTCTCTCCCCGGCACTGTTCACATGTATTTACTGCCAGAAAATCAATGCAACGCATTTCCGGTGTGATTGTTGAACCACCTCTTCTCATGGGTGAAGAGAGACTGCATATACAGTCGTTTCGCCTGCCGTCAGGTACAGCCAATAAAAATCCATGCTACAAAATATCCTTTACCATATATGCCAAAGAGATAGAAACTGTAGCAGGGTGGAAACCGATGTGTGGTTATATGAAGGTAAATTTGTATGTAAAAGAAGAAGATTTTTCAGGTGCGAATAATCCTCTGCAGGCCTTGTATAGGCTGGTTTACGGTCAGGAGATAGAATTTTTTGGTTATATATTTTTACCGAAATCTCCGACCAATCCGGGGGAGTTTAATTATAAAAATTACCTGCTGCGGCAAATTCCGTCCATCAGTTGTTTAGCTACCGTTATACATAGTAACAATATAAAATTTAAAAAATTGCATCCCGGAAATTGGATAAACTGCGTTGTGTATTCCCTGAAAAGATCATTAAATAATCTTGTTTATATGCATGCCTTTAGCAAGTCTGCACCGATGATTAGTAGTGTTTTGTTGGGTTACAGGGCCGATCTTTCAAATGAGGTTGTTGATGATTTTATGAAAACGGGGATTATCCACTTTATCGCCATCAGCGGATTTAATGTGGGGATTATAGTCTTTGCCGTGCTTTTGCCGCTACGCATTACAGGTGTGAACCAGGTGGCGACGACAGGCATTGTTTTGATTATTGTTGGTTTATACGCATTTTTGACCGGACTCAGTCCCCCCGTACTTCGTGCCAGTATAATGGTCATTGTATTCCTTTGTAGTTTTTTGGTGCGCAGACAGTGGGATATTACGAGCGGAATTTTTGTCGCCGTGTTTTTTATCCTTTTCCGGAATCCATCCGATTTGTTTAATGTGGGATTTCAACTGTCAGTGCTGGCAACTATGGGTATTGTATACGGGCCATCAAAGATTGAAGGTGTTTTGTTCAGGACTGCGGTGATTGTCGAAGCATTACAGGTAAAGGAGGAGAGGGGAAGGTTCTTTTTTCTAAAAAAATACTTCCGCAAGTCAATATGTGTTTCCCTTGCTGCGTGGTTGGCTACTTTACCGCTTACGGCATGGTATTTCCACCTTTTTACTCCATTCGTGCCCATTATAAATATTGTTGTATTTCCTCTGTTCTGGATCATTATCGTTTGTGGTTTCGCATTGTTAACACTTGGAACAATATGTTCTTTTTTGGCTGATATTGCAGCCTGGCTGGCATCTCAAGCGGATATCGCACTAGAATCGCTCGTTTCGGCAATTGTTTCTCTGCCGTATTCCTATTTTTACATTGCGAAACCTCCACTGACAGGTATCGTGGTGTATTATCTATTGATTCTTTTTCTCTTCTATCATAGATATCTGGTATTGGATATTGCTAAAATCATAATCTGGGGTCTGATTAGCGCCAATATCCTGGTCTTTTCTGCCATAGTTAAATATTCCCATCGGCCTTTTACCGTTACGTGTTTGGATGTAGGGCATGGCAGTGCCATGTATATTCAATTTCCCAATGGAAAAAATATTTTGTATGATGTGGGTTCATGGCAGAACTATGATGCTGGAAAATATATTGTATCGCCGTTCCTGTGGGATCGGCATATTAAAAAAATTGATTTGTTGATTATCTCTCATGAGCATGAGGATCATTGGAATGGTTTGTGTTCTGTTATAGAAAGATTTAATGTAAAATCAGTCTATGTACAACCATACTTAAAAGAATCTATGTCGGGCAAAAGACTCTGTTCCCTGCTTGAAAAGCACAATATTCATACGATTCCTCTCTTTTACGGTATGATTTTAAAGGGATTTGAACCTGCTGTTGTAAAAGTGCTGAATCCGCATTTGTTTGCAGAAGCAACCACGATAAATGACAATTCGTGTGTTTTGAAGATTGACGACGGTAAACACTCCATACTTCTTTGCGCTGATATTCAGGAGGACGGTATAGAATCAATAATGTCGCGATATTCGGAGCTTAATGCAACCATTATTCAAGTGCCTCACCACGGTTCATTTGCAAATAATCTTGAAAGGCTTATACAAGCAGTTTCACCCAGGTATGCATTGATTAATTCAAGCGAAACCGTAACCAATCAAAAAACAATTGATACCCTGAAGCGATATGATATTGCGGTCTTCCAAACTCACAAAGAGGGCGCAATAACTCTTCAACTGCATCAGCACGAGATAAAGTGTTTTATCTTTGGCAAAGAAGGTATTTGTCTGGATTCGTTATGAGGAAAAGTGAAAATTGTTTCGGGGATTTGTTACAAATGCAAAATATTTCTCCTTGACATAGCTGTTTTTCGTGATAGAATTTTGAGCAGTTCGGATAAAAATATTTGAAAAAGGCAAACCGGTTGTGAGGCCGGGACGCAAAGCTTTGGGTCTTCCGAAAGAAGATTGCCAGGTTGCCAAATTAAGGTGAGAAAAATCGAAGGCCCAAGCGTCAGAAATGCTGAGGGCCTTTTTTGTTTGTCAGAGAAAGGGGTGGAGAGAAAGAAAATACTATAACTTGAAGAGGTAATAAATTTGAAAAGGGCAAACCAGTCGTGAGGCTGGGACGCAAAGCCATGGGTCTTCTTTAAGGAAGATCGCCAGGTTACCAGATTTAGTAAAAAATACGCATTTTGTTAAGAAATACGAGATAAAACGAGAGTATTGCTATTGCAAAGTATAAGTCTTGACAGGGGGTATTGCCCTGTTGGATATAGCTTAAATACTCAGACTTTATTGGGTGTTTTTATAATAAAATGAATCTTATTTGGTTAATGGTGTAATGAAAAGGCCCAGGCGTCAGAAGATTGCTGAGGGCCTTTTTTGTTTGTCGGAGAAAGGGGTGGAAAGAAAGAAAATACTATAACTTGAAGAGGTAATAAATTTGAAAAGGGCAAACCAGTCGTGAGGCTGGGACGCAAAGCCATGGGTCTTCTCTAAGGAGATCGCCAGGTTACCAGATTTGATTAAAATAGCGCACAGTATGTTAAGAATACGCTCTACATGTGTAAGGGTTGTGTTGCTGCGTAAAATCTTGACAAGAAGGGAGACAAAGTGCCCACCGAGGGTGTTTGGGAGTGTTTTCTCCTTTCCCGCTATTCTCAGTCTATGAATAGCTAACCTTATGAAGGCCCAGGCTGCAGAGATAAAAATCTGTCCTGGGCGTTTTTATTATTGTGAAA
>Ga0233425_10004304_pt1 | contig 24114 bp, 20 predicted proteins | sample Watercolumn_Towu_2_FD_181712 | JGI IMG/M metagenome (GOLD analysis project Ga0233425, IMG submission 181712) | Freshwater microbial communities from Lake Towuti, South Sulawesi, Indonesia - Watercolumn_Towuti2014_140_MG | ecosystem: Environmental > Aquatic > Freshwater > Lake | place... | reverse complement strand
TGGCGAGGTAATTGTGGTACAAATCATGGGAAATCCTTGCATTGTTGCATCCCACAATTGCCACAATGCCCTGTATCCTTCCATCTATGATGCCATCATTTAAAGGCCTGAACGACTCTCTGAAGCGCCCGCCAAGCATATATCTTATATACTCATGGGAAAATCCTGCAACAAGATCGGATTTTATTTCAGGGATGCAGATATTTGCTTTTCTGTTCGGAAAATTATCGATTGCGGTTTTAATAATTTCTTTTGCCAGACTTACTGCATTAACCTCTTCAAACTGCATGTGTATTGCACCGGGGATCTTTGCCTTTGGTGAGGATGTGACAAGTTTTGTATGGTACTTTTTAGTCAGTTCTCCAAGCGACTGCATTATACACTGGACATCTACAACCATCAGCTCGACCGCTCCTGTCAGGATTGCCATCTCCTGTGACAGAAAATTCCCGATAGGCGCAACACCCTGCCTCATAAGCACTTCATTTGCCGTGCAGCAGATACCCACCACGTTAATGCCTTTTGCGCCTTTTAATTTTGCATATTCAACAAGTTCGCTTTCATCTGCAATCTCAGCTATGACTTCAGACAAAGTCGGCTCATGCCCGTGTATTACTATATTTACTTCGTCTGCCTTTAGCATTCCGAGATTTGATTTGGCGGCAACCGGCACAGGAGTCGTAAACAGTATGTCGGTAATCTCTGTTCCGATCATCGAACCGCCCCAGCCATCGGTAAGTGAAGTTTTTATTGCCTGGTCAAGAATATTTTCAGGATCCTGGTCGACACCCATATTCGTCCTGTGAAGCATCTCGACTACTTCCCTGTCTATGCCCCTTGGTGCGACCTTGTATTTTCGCCATATTTCCTGTCTCTTCTTTGGCGCTACCTTAAGCAGGTCAATTTCCCCGTTTTGCTGTCCGAAAAGTAACAGCGCCTTTTCTGCAGTCTTTTTGGCAATTTCATTCACAGTTCCTTCTGTGGTGCTTACACCAAGGTTTTTAGCCAGTTTAAAAAGCTTAATCTCATCTTTTATTTTCAGGCCTTCCGCACTCCCTTCGGCTGTGAGCTCGAGAAGATGCGCCATGTCCCTTCCGTGATCAGAATGCGCAGAGGCACCTGCTGCTATATGTCTGCCAAGATTTCTGGCAGCAATTGTACCTAGCGTTGCCCCGCAAAGCCCTGAATTATCCTCCCTGACCCTGCAGGGACCCATTGAACAGTTCTTACAGCATATTCCTGAAACACTTGCGCCTATGGGGCATGGCTTCATTGATTTTGAACGTGTAAAAACAGAGGATACTTCTTCTTCAAGATTTTCAAGTATTTTGCACACCGCTTCATCATTGCTAATCTTTTCAACTTCTTTTTTTGGTTGAATATTTTCACTGTCCATTGAAAATCTATCCTTTCAATTAACTCATTATCGTGCACATAAAAATAATAAATTTAAATATATCGGCTACACCTTCAGCAGTTCGTCAATTACTGCCTTCACCTCTTTCACTGCTTTAGGGTGTGACATGGTAACTACGTTTGAACCTGACAGAAGCATGCACATTGCAGAGATCGTTTCCCAGTTGATTCCCCTCTGTTCGTCTTTTCCCAAACCTGGGGACTGGTCCTGATTTTCCTTCACTTCTTTTACTTTCCAGATTTCAGCAGCTATATTGTTAATGATAGGCATCTGTGTCATTTTATCATCCTGCATAAGTGCCGCAATTTTTAATCTCTCCATTGCCGAGAAACAGTACTCGATACCGTATCCGAGGCCGGAACTCGAAGGATCCATGATTATTCTGTCTTCAGGCAATCCAAGCTGTGTGAGCAGTATGTTAAGCTGTTTTGCAATATTTACATCAAGAGGATTTAATGATATCAGGTTATTCTTATATCCGATTGCAGAGGCGGCAAGCGTCTTATAGTTGTCCTCTTCAACCCATCCGAGAACAATGTTGCTTTCCGCATTTACTTCCGACACTTTCTTCATCACTTCCGCAACCGTCTCAAGAGGTGCCTCAGGATATATTATAAGTGGTTTTGAAATAGCCGAACGCACTTCTTTAACAAGCATTGCAGCCTGCTCTGCATTTAATGTGTTGATATCCGGGTTAACTCCCGTTACGTGCAGGCATATGGCATCGGCTCCGAACTTGTCAATGCATTTAATCGCAGTTTTTACCGGATCATCCATAACATCACTGTAATACGCGGTAAGGTATGATGGCCAGTTAGCAGGGGTTTTATCATAAACATCCATGGCAATTAAAGGCCTGCTCTTAATTTCACCCTCAAAAATAAAAAAAGGCAGTGATGTCTCCCCGCCTATCTTAATTTCTGAAGCACCTTTACCCAGTACCACCGTATTGATTTTTCCGGTATACTGCTCTTTCGGAATAAGGAAGCCCATAATGTTTTTCCTCCTTTTATTTAATTATTACCGTACAAAGCAATCTGGCTGCGAAAGAAAGTAACTACTTTGTAACAAGCGTAACATTACTACTATTTTAACATTTTTTTTTAAAAAAAATCACCAGTTTTTTTAAAAAAAAATAACCTTTATTAAAATTTGGGCCTTTTTTAAGATTAAAAATGCTCTTTTCAGGATGATTATGATAATAGTTATTTCTATTAGATAGTATTAGATGTAAATTTTAATTATTAAATAATGTTCAGTTTTTTCAGTATCTGCCCTGTCTGCTTCAATGAAATACTGTCCGGTAATAGATCAAAAATATTCCTGCCGTCAAGTTCCATATCGGCAAGACTTGCATCGTTTTCAACAATCCCCGTTACTTCAAGCCCGGATCCTTCGAGCAGGCTTAAGATGCGGTCATCCAGCAGACCCAAACCAGCTTCTTTGACTTCCGTTGACTCATCGGCAATTTTTTCCGGATTACCATTATTTTTCATGGTACCGGTATAACACTCTTGACCAACTCTGTTTACGACCAGCAGTATTTTTCCTGCTTTGATATTTAGCTCACCGGCCAGCTCTTTTATCCTTTTGGCAGCCATAATGCCTCTTGGTGAAGGATCGGATACAATCAGCAGATAGTCCATATTCTGGGTTGTTTTTCTGCTTAAATGCTCCATTCCGGCTTCGTTATCCATCACGACGACAGGATAATTTTGCTGAAGAACATCTATATACTTTTTAAACAAATTATTGGCAGCGCAATAACAGCCGGGTCCTTCTCCTCTGCCCATCACAAGAAGATCAAAACCTTTTCCTTCGGTTATTATTCTATGAATGTTCATCTCAACTGCCTGGTCTTTGTACAGCCCTGATGAAATTACGGCGCCATTTTTTTTAAAATCTTCCACAAGCTGTCCGACGGTGCCTTCAATTTTAACCCCCAGGAGCTCATTTAAATTTGAATTCGGATCAGCATCCAGAGCCAGAATATTTCCTTTTTCAGCTTCAATGATATTTCTGATAAATAGAGATGCAAGTGTTGTCTTACCTGTTCCGCCTTTGCCTGCGATAGCAATTTTAAACTTCAACTGAAGCCTTCCTTTCGGGGATTTTCATAAAAAAATTAATATCAGTCCGTAAACAGCAGTTTTTCCACTGTGGGAAATTCTTTCAAATCTGTGTAGGGCAGAAAAAGCCCGGCAATATACCTGTCCATAAACTTCATATTTACACTAAGTTCCACATATGTAACCTTATCTGCAATTTTTTCCGCCATCCTGTATTTTTTTTCGGATACAAGGCTCAGATATGCACCTATCACTGATGTGTTCCCGAGAAAAGAATACTTTTCGACGCTTATATCAGGCAGCATTCCAATGACTATTGCATTTTTAACATTAAGGTTTTTTCCGAGCCCGCCGGCAATAAAAACACTATCAATATCGGTAATTTTTAAATCAACCTCTTCAAGCAGAGTTTTTATTCCTGAATACACGGCAGCTTTTGCACGCATAAGGTTATTTATGTCAATCTCACTGATATAAATATTGCTTTCACTTCCGGAACGGTTCATTTCAGCAATAATATACCTGTATTCATCATCAGTTTTTTCCAGATACCTGTTTCCGATATCTTTGTTGAATTTTCCTTTCCTGTCTATTACGCCTTTCAGGTACATTTCGCCAAGAAGATCAATCAGTCCCGAACCGCATATTCCGACAGGTTTTGACCCGCCAATCACATCAAAATTACACCTTAATGTATCGCTGTCAATGGTGACCTTTTCAATGGCGCCCACCTCCGCCCTTACTCCACAGGCAACTCCGCCTCCCTCAAATGCCGGACCAGCCGAACACGAACAACCGATCAGCCAGTCTTTATTTCCAACAACGAGCTCTCCATTTGTTCCCAGGTCAATAAAAAGGGAAGTTTTCTTCTTTTTTAAAATATTGATTGCAAGAAGTCCGGATGTTATATCGCCCCCAAGATAGCTCGCAATCCCCCCTGTGGTGTATACATATGCATTTTCAAAACTGCATAAACCTGTTTCTGCAGCCCGGAGATAATCAAAATGGTTTGCTACAGTAATGTATGGCTCCTCTCTTATGAACCTGGGAGAAACTCCCATAAATAGATGAATCATCGTGGGATTTCCGGAAACGGTAAGAGCCGCTATCTCATTATTTTCAATTTTTGCCTCCCTTAAAAGATTGGAAGCTATTTCGTTTATTTTACCTGTTATAACTTTCTGCAGGTTTTTAAGGCCTTCATCTTTCAGTGAATATACAATCCGGTTTATGATATCCTCCCCATATTTAATTTGAGGATTATAGTCCGCTCCCGATGAAACAATTCTTCCGTCGGACAGGTCAACAAGATATACAACAACTGTTGTGGTACCTATATCCACGGCAAATCCAAAAATGCGCTCCCTGCCTTTTTTTCCCTGAATTCCTGCTACCCTTTTTGATAATTTGTCTGCAGAAACCCACACCTCCCAGCTGTTTTCCCGTAAAATCCCGGGTAATTTCTTTAAAATATTCAATGGAACAATAATATTGCTTATTCCGGCCTGTTCCTTAACTGCTTTTCTGAACCTGAACAGATCGCTTGTGCTGTAAAACAGGGATGGTTTTTCAACAATTATTTTTTTTCTGAGGAGCCATGGATCAAATCTTTTTTTTATGAGTTCTACGGCTGATGCTTCCGTATAAAAGGCGTTTTTCCTGTAGCTGAATTTATCACCTTCGATTTTTATTCTCTTTTCCGGCCGGGCAACAATAGAAATTTCGGAATCGCTGCTGATGGTGCTCAGACATGCCAGAACTATGCCGCTGCCATTTTCTTCCCTGCTTATAATCTTATTGTCTCTGCAGGCAACATCTCCTTTCAAAACTTTAACCCTGCACCTTCCGCATGTGCCTGTGCCGCCGCATGATGACTGAATATCTATATTATTGGCAATCAGAGATTGCCAGAGATTCGAACCGCTGCTGACCCGGAGCTCAATATTCAGAGGTAAAACTTTTAACGTGTAATGCTGCCTGTTGTTCATGTGTCTGATATTTAATTTTCTTTAAACCTGCCGATGCATGTCCTTGCATTTTGAAACTGCTAAACTTATATTATATAATTCAATAAATTTAAAGCAAAACTAATTTAGTTAAAAACATGAGCATAAACGAAAAACAAACCGGAGCTGAGGACTACAATAAAAACTATGAACTGTTCGGTAAAAATTTTCAGCAGCAAATGCTGGAATTGCTTAAATCAGATCTTGACTCCATTGCTGCCAATACAGATTCCGTTTATGAACCGGAGAAAAAAATAACATTAAGTTTTTTTACTGAGCCGGTGACCGTTGATCTTAAAGAAAGGCAGATGTTTTTGGGCAACAAAATACTTGATACCTTCACATCCTCCATAATACTGCATTACCTTTTAACAGCCGGAAATATGCCTCTGTCGGGAAAATGGATAACTTACCGGGAACTTCCGGACGGAATGTTTTACGGAAACACAATTCCGGCGGTTATTGCGCCGGTTGCTGTAAAATTTGAACTTGATTTTAAAGGTTTTCTTGAAAAGGTAATAATGCTTGGAGGCAAAGCAAGCCCTGAGTTTAAAAATGGAGCAATCATTTACCCTTTTAAAAGATTCCCTGTTCTTTTCATCCTGGAAGAAAAAGATGACGAATTTGACGCTTCCGTTACAGTTTTTTTTGACAGGAATTCCCCCGGGTACATGAGATCAGATATAATAAAAACTCTGCTGGTTTATACTGTAAAAAAAATTACAGGTTAATCTTTATGCGCTGAAACTGAATTTTTTTGTTTTGAAAAGCTCTATACAAACCTGGACAATATCCGCGTCATAGAGCTTATTCTGTTTTGATTCTATTTCTCTTAAAGCTTTACCAAGACCGATCGCCGGCCTGTATGGCCTGTGAGCCGACATTGCTTCAATCACATCGGCAACAGCAATTATTTTTGCTTCTGTTATTATTTCATTTCCTTTAAGCTTATTCGGGTAACCTGAACCATTGATGCGTTCATGATGCTGAAGAATAGCCTGTGCCACCGGCCAGGGAAATTCGATGTTTTTTAAAAAATTATAACCTTCTTCGCTGTGTCCCTGTATAAGCAATACTTCAGTTCTGGTAAGGTCCGAAGGTTTGCTCAATATGGATAATGGAATAATGATCTTGCCTATATCATGAAGAATTGCAGTGAAATAAATTCCTTCAACAATGCTTTCATCAAATTTCATTTCTTTGGCAATTGCTGCAGCAAGCATAGCAACCCTCTTCTGGTGCCTTGAAGTATAAGGGTCCCTTCTTTCAATTATAAAGGCAATTGAATCAATTATTTCATAAAGCATTCGTCTTGTATTCATCAGATTCTTTTCAAGCTCTTTTTCAGTTTTAAGTCTTCCGATTCCTGCAGATATATTACCGGCAGTTTCAGTCAAAAACCTGATATCCTCTATGGAAAACGAGTTTATCTTTTCAGAGAAGAGGTTCAGACAGCCAATTGTTTTCCTGTTATAGATAAGCGGAACCAGCGCCAGAGATTTAAATCCATTTTTCAGTGCATCTGTTTTTATTTTTCCCAGATTCAGGGAAGCATTTTCTCTGCCGATATCATTAATAAATACAATTTTTTTTAAATCCGCCACTTCATTGCGGGCAAATTTTAACAGACAGGAATATTTATTTTTCCCCGCATGTGCAACACAATTGACTGTTTCATCCATACCATTATTCAAACCGATCCAGATAAAATCATTTCCGTTCAGTTTGATAAGGCAATCACAAATTTTCTGGTAAAGCGCTATTTCTCTTTTTGAATGGAGCAGTATATGGCTGATTTTTTTAGCTGCACAATTATAGCCGTTTAGTTTTCTGATTTTTTTATCCGGTGAGATAAATTCCACCGAATATGACTGCTTTTTTTCTGCAAGGCTTCTCATAGACAAATATCTGGTAACCGGAAATATAGAATTTTTAATAAATATATTTTATTTTAATACTGTATTATAATATTATATTTATATAATTATTATATTGACACAATAGATTATATATATTTTATATTTAATAACATAAAACTTTAATATTGTCAAATAAATATTATCTTATATTTCTATATATACAATTGATTTTATTTTCTTTAATCTATATAATACCCATATAAAATAAACCGGAGGGTAAAATGGCAAAAGAAAGAAAAACTAAAAGCATTTCAGAAGAATTTGGAATAAAAAAAGTTAACAGCATCAGCGAACTTGAGACAGAGATCATGAAAATCATGTGGAACCTTGACAAGGCAACTGTAAGGGAAGTTCATGAATATATGCTCAAGGAAGAGATGAAGAAAAAGGAATCCGGGTTCATTCCTTATACAACAGTAATGGCGACAATGGCAGCCCTGGCAGAAAAAGGATTTTTAAGGCAGGATAAAAGCAGCAAAACCTTTATTTACTCAGCGGCTATCGACAACAGGGAGCTTTCAAAAAGCATAATAAGCTCCGTGGCCGAGAAACTGCTGGATGTAACCTCAAAGGAGCTTGTTTATAAATTTATGTCAACCGTCAATGAGGTTCCTGTAGAAAAAATTGACCAGATGCTTGATCAGTTAAACAAAAAGAAACCGCAATAAATGTTTTTCATAAATATTTTGGCCAATTATATAATCCCTATTATATATGACAGCCTTGTATCATTAGTGCTGGTTCTGTCTGTTCTGTTTGTTTTCAGGTTTAAAGATCCCAATATCAGAATAATGTTTTTCTTTCTGCCGCTGATAAGGCCCTTTATTATCATTGCTGAAAAAGTTGATTTCAATCTTCTGTATTTTAATTATAATAAAACATCACTTGGTTTCAGGGTGCCGGATCCGAAAAATATCATTAATATTCCTTTTCAGGATAACTATGCCAGGCTCCTTGCGGCAAATATGGATTATCTTATTATGACAATTATTGCAGCAGCTCTTTTTGTTTTTCTCCTTGCAAGATGGATAAATCTGGCGCTGTTTTACAGAAACCTGGCATATGAGGAAAAAGTTACAAAAAATGACGTCCCGGATATATTCAAAATCATAAGTGATTTCTGTTTAAGAACAAAAATAGCTGCGCCGGATGTGAGCCTTACCCATAAAGTTTACATTTCGCCATTTGTTGTTGGCGTGAGAAAGGCAACTCTTGTTCTTTCCCCAAGATTAATTGAAAATATAAACAACGATGAGAAGGAAGTGCTGATCAGACACGAGCTTTGCCACTTAAAAAGAAAAGACAACCTTACGGGATGGATTGCAATCATACTTAAGGATTTGAGTTTTTTCAATCCTTTCGCATATATCGCATATTACTTAATAAGGGCAGAGCAGGAAAAAATCTGTGATCAGCTGATAATCAAATATTCAAATTACACTCCTCTGGAAGTGGCACAAAACATTTTGAATTCGATTAAAAAGTTGAAGCTCACAATCGGACCAAGCAGCAGACTGCTTCCTGCATTTACTTCTTCTTTTTTTGTCAGCAGATTTATAAGCAGAAAAAGGCTTGAAAACAGGATAAATGTTTTGGTCAACACTGATGTAAATAAAATTTACAGCAGAGTTTTACCAAAAATCCTGATGTATCTTATGTTCATCTTTCTTCTGGTTTTTCAGATTGTTTACACTTTTAAAATCGGAAATGTAGTTTTTGCGTTAAGATAAAAAATCACATTAAACCCTGATACAGTAAAAAAGCGGGGTAAAGTTTGATATTTATGTATAATTATTTTATTTAAACTTTAAATATAATTGTTAAATTTAATTTTTATCAAACAGTGAGGAAAGAAAGGAGTTGCCATGGTTTCTGTCAACAAGACAAAAAAGCTGTGGAACAGGGATAAAAAATTCAGTGTTGCGCGATATGATGCAAGCCCTATGTGCTGCTGGTACTGGTGCATAATTTACGGATGGTGGTAGAATGGCACTGTTTCCAAGCAGGTATACCTATCATTGCAGGATAAATAAAAAGTATTCAATAATGAACAACATGCTGACCGGAGCGGTTGACATTATTGAAAACGATATCCTTAACAGGCTGCAGGGAAACAGTTCTTCATCAGATTTTAAGGCTGGCACGAACCCTCTCTCTGCTCTGGTGGAGAGAGGGTATTACTATGACAATCCGGAAGATGAAGAAAAACTCTTAAATGAACTTTTTGTAAATTACAATAAAAAACTAAAAAAACGTCCGGTAAAAGTCGTTTTTTGCCCTACATATATATGCAACCTTAACTGCACCTACTGTTTTGAAAAAAAACTCAATAAAAATAAAAGTAAGTTTCTTGGCCGGGATGAGCTGACTGCTGCATTTGCTGCAATAGATAATTTTATAAAAACAAAATATGAAATCGGTACGATAGAACTATTTGGCGGTGAACCGCTTCTGCCCAGAACGAAAGAAACTGTAAAGAAAATAATTGACTATTCAGTAGAAAATAAAATAAGGATATCCATCATAACAAACGGCGTAAATGCCGGAGATTTTATCGATATACTGTACCCTGCAAAATCCCTTATCGATATGCTGCAGATAACTGTGGACGGGCCCGAGATCATTCATAATAAAAGAAGAAGATTTTATACTGGCAGAGGAAGTTTTGACAAAATAATGGCAAGCATAGAAGTGCTTCTAAAAAACAAAATAAATACAAATGTCAGGGTTAATGTTGACATGGAAAATGCCGGATGCCTTACAGATCTTTACAATTTTGTTAAAAGCAGAGGGTGGCTCGAGCATCCCAATTTTAAAATTCAGCTTTCGAAAGTTACCGACCACTCAACTTCAGAATGCATATACCCCATATCAGAAGATTATGTTCTTCTTGAAAAACTTATAGAAGTTTACGATGCAATTCCAGAGCTTGAAAAGCTGTTTAAATTATACATGTTTAAGCCTTTAAGGCACATTCTGGATATAACAAATGGTGCTGAAAATGTGGCCCCAAGATACTATAACTGTGAGGCAAATCTTATTGAACTTTTTATATTCTGCCCGGATGGATACATTTACACCTGCCCGGAATCCATCGGAAATCCCGAGGTTGCTATTGGCAGATATTTGCCCCAATTTGAGATCTTCGATGAAAAAAGAAGCAAATGGACCACCAGGAGTATCATGAGTCTTGAGAAATGCCGGAACTGCAAATTTGCCCCTGTCTGCGGAGGAGGCTGCCCTTATGAATCAATGCTGATTCATAAAGACAACCTTCATCCCTCCTGTGAAAATTTCCAGCAGGTGCTTGATACATTTTTTAAGCACCGCGGGGAAACCATTTTGCAGAAGTTTTTGTAAGTATAAATCAATACCTGCTGAGCTTGGCTCCAAAAGCGTTAAGCCAAAAAATAGTGCATTTTTGATCTTGAACTCTTATTCTGATAAAGCTTATGTTCGAACTGGTTTAACAGAAAATATAACTGCTCACTCCAGATAGGTCACAGTAAGAGTTATATCATCAGATGTGTATATTCTTCCCTCTGCATCTCCATCAATGTCCGAGCCCGTATTTTCATATCCTATTCCAAACTGAAGCTGGACATGCGCACTTGCCCTTTCTGCTATCTTATCCTCCAGAAAGCCTGTTGAAAATTTAAGGGGATCCTCATCATTGTCAAATGTTTCGGGACCCGCATATGCGGCACTGAAGTAATCCCCTGCATCCAGAGGCAGGAAATCATTATAAAATATTACGATATCGCCCTTGAATGCACTGTCACCAATAATATCAGGATGTGAAAGTTTCAGCTCTGCAGCAACAATATCTTTACCTGCAAGAGAACTCACATCAAATGCAAACCTGCCTCTCCAGTCTGTATTTATCAGGGAATCTCCAAAAGCTACGATGGTCATGTCCAAAAATCCACCCGGACCGACAGTTCCTATGACATTCGGGTGAAATTGTGCAGTATGCTCTGTTGTAATAGGCCCACATCCCCAGCTAAGGTTAATTGATGCGGTGACTTCCCCTTCAGAATTTTTTGCAGTGGCGGTCAGGGTATAGTTGGGTGAAGACTCAGTTAAATTTATCTGGGCAATGGTTTTTCCCCATGCCCCACTGCTGTCATCTTTGCTCCAAGTAATAGATGGAGCCGGTTTCCCGGTAACTGTTGCTTTAACCCTATAATAGCAGATGTCCCCCTCTTTTGTGGGGCCCTCTGAAATTGAAAGGCTCACAGTGGGTGCAATCTTTTCTTCTGCTGTGGTTTCTTCTTCCTCTTCAGTTGTTTCTTCTTCAGTCTCTTCAGTCTCTTCAGTCTCTTCAGTCTCTTCCGAAGTCACTTTTTCTTCTCCAGTCTCTTCATCAATCCCTATTTTTGTCTCTTCGGAGGGAGTAATACTGCATTGGCCACATATTGCAGAAATACTAAAAAAAATTACAACGGTCAGAAGAGCAATAGTGAGATACAGTTTATTTTTATTCATTTTGGCCTCTTTAATTAAATTTTTAAATCTTTAAATTTACAAACTTATTAAAAACCCCAGGGGAGTTGACAGGAATTAATTAATAATATTATAACACTTTTAAAATAATTCTAATATTTTTATCAATTATTTTTTAAAATAATTAGTTTCTATTGCTATTACAATAGAAATATTTTCAAATGATTAAAAGATTGTATAAATAAAAAAACTGGCTTGATTCAAGGAAATCAAAACCTGAAATTTTCATGCGAACTTATTAGATTAACCGGGAAAAACCGGTGTTGAAGCAAACCATCCATTTTTGAGGTTGAAATCAACCCTGATCCTGAACATCAATAAGATAATCTGTCTTCACTGCCAATTATGCATACCCACGTGGAACCACGGTTAAAAAGCACCTGGGCACCATCTGAATCCTTAAACTCAAATGGCTTGTAAATGCTTTCCCTTGCCCAGCTTCCCTCAACTGCCTTACCGTCCATAAAATAGTATGCTTTGTTCTGCTCAAGTGTCCCGGTTGATCTTACAAGCATATGGCCCGAGCTGTCAATCGGACCATCTATATCGGTGATAAGAACAATAACATTGCTTAAACTGATCTGCTTACCGGTTTCAAAATCAGAGTGGGGTTGACCTGCAAGGAATTTAAGATATTTGTTTGTATCCTTATTATAAGAAAATCCAGCAAGAAAAGTTTCGCTTGAGAAATCAACTGTAATTTCTGAAATACTTCCCCTTTGTTCGACAGGTGCATCTATCTTAAATGACATTGGGGATTGTCCCCCCTGGAGAGAATAGCCATATTTTTCCGAATCTTCTTTGATTCCGTATGTGTCAATAAAAGCAGTATGCTCAAGGGCATCACTCCTGCTTGGATCCCTCCAGCCGGCAGATGTGTAATTAATATATGCAGTGCTGTTTGCATCCAGAGCATCCATATCCATATTTTTAATTGCCTCGTATGCTTCAGGGTATGTTCCCCAGAATGTATAAACAGGATCAAGGCTCCTTGCTATTTCTGCAAAATAAATCCGTCCGCTTCGCACCGGACCGATGATATCAGCATCAAATGATGAAAAAACTGCTATAAACCTTGTTATTCCGCCTTCAGCTACAAGTTCAAAGATCATATCTGCATAAATAAGTCCGGAATGAGGTCTTGCCTTGGGATTATTCTGAACCATTATTGCAATAGGTCTGCTGTTAAGAACCTGGGCTGACAGCTCAAGCCCGCTGAATAAATTAATGTTTTCAGAAATGATATCAGCGGGCACACTGTCGCTTTCGGGCTTTGAAACATCCTGATTTTTAGTTTCGACTGTTGAATCTAAAGAAGTTTCCTCAACAGATTCTTCAGCATCTGTATTTTCTGATTCCGTCTCATCTGAAAGCCGTGTTGTTTCTGTTGAAATCCCATCCGGATTTTGTTTGCTGCAACCCTGAAACACCAAAAGAATTAAAAACAAAATAAATATTGGCAGCAGTACCAGCGCTGCTTTTTTTTCTGAGGCAGGCTTATATTTTTTCAACTGATAATTCTCCTTGCAAGGTTACTGATCACCAAAATGCTCATAAAATTATAAGAATAGTTTCACCCATCCTGTGGAAATTTTCCCAGCAGGTGCCTGATATATTTTTTAAGCACCGCGGCGAAACCATTTTAAAGAAATTTTTATAATTTAAAATAAATTTCTTATTATTGAAAACCTGCCTGCACCTGCAGCTATTTATTTTTTTATCTCAGAACTTTCAGCCTGTTCAAGCGTTGCTGCAAGCTGTGTCCTTTCAGATTTGCTTCTCCAGATTGCCCATATAACAATCACAAGCGATACTCCTCCGGCAATATATGATATATACGGAGAACTTGTCTTAAGCGCAATAATCAATGGAGCCACAAGAAGAGATACCAGGTTTATTACCTTTATCATCGGATTTAAAGCCGGACCTGCTGTATCTTTTAAGGGGTCGCCAACCGTATCACCAATGACTGAGGATTTGTGTTCCTCAGTACCCTTTCCTCCAAACATGCCGTCTTCAATTTTTTTCTTGGCATTGTCCCATGCGCCCCCCGAGTTTGCCATAAAAACTGCAAGCAGCTGTCCTGAAAGAATCGTTCCGGCAAGAAAACCGCCTAAAGCCCTTTCCTGAAGCATAAATCCCACCAGAACCGGGGACAGTATTGCCAGTAACCCCAGAGATAACAGCTCCTTTTGCGCAGCCTTTGTACATATTTCCACTACTCTTCCGTATTTTGGTTTTACCTTTCCTTCCATAACGCCTGGTATCTTAAATTGCTGTCTTACTTCCTCAATTATGACTCCGGAGGCCCGTCCGACAGCTTTTATTGAAAGTGAAGAGAAAAGAAGCGGGACGGCGCCACCGATTAAAAGACCAACAAACACAAGCGGGTCGGCAAGAGAAAGTCCGATATCCTTGAGTCCTGTAATTTCGATAAAGGAACCGAAAAGCGATACTGCAGCTATTACAGCAGATGCAATTGCAATTCCTTTTGTGATTGCCTTTGTTGTATTTCCTGCAGCATCAAGGTCAGCCAGTATCTGCTTTGCTTCTTTTTTAATTCCTGCCATTTCGCCAATGCCATTCGCATTATCGGATATGGGGCCAAATACATCCATCGAGATATTGTTTCCGGTGTGCGTAAGCATTCCGATACCTGTAAGAGAAACTCCATACAGTATGAATGTAAGGCCGGCGCTTTTAAATATCATTATGGATGAGAAGATTGTTACAGCTATTATAAGTATTGCCCATACAGAGCTTTCAAACCCGAGCGACAGGCCGTTTAAAAGAAAAGTTGCGGTCCCTGTTTTGGACGATTTTGCCAGGTTTGTTACAGGCCCATGGTGGGGGTGAGTGAAGTATGAAGTAAATTTATTAAATGCAATTGCCAGCACTATACCGATTGCCGTAACCCAGAATACACGCAGATCCCTTACATAAAAGAATGCTAAAAGAAAAAACGAGGCAATGGATATAACGGATGATAAATCGTATGCATAGTCCATTGCCCGGAAAGGATCTTTTGTCCTCCACCAGGAGACAGAATATGTCCCGACAATTGAACTTAAAACTCCGATTGCCCTTACTATAAGAGGAAATATAAGCCATTTTACATCAAAGGGTTTGATTGCAAGAGCAAGTATAAGCGTGGATACAATAGTGACCTCATATGACTCAAAAATATCTGCAGCCATTCCTGCACAATCCCCGACATTGTCCCCAACAAGATCAGCTATTACTGCAGCATTTCTGGGATCATCTTCAGGTATATTTTTTTCAACTTTACCGACAAGGTCTGCTCCTACATCCGCAGCCTTTGTATATATTCCGCCGCCAACCCTCATAAAGAGTGCGATAAGTGTGCCACCGAATCCGAATCCAAGAAGAACCTCAGGGCTTTGAAGCTTGAATATTATAAAAATTAGAGTGCCCCCCAGAAGACCAAGGCCATCCGTCAGCATTCCTGTTATTGTTCCTGCCCTGTATGCAACTCTTAAAGCATCACGCGAGCTTTTTTCTGCAGCGGCAACAACACGTTTGTTCCCTGCTATTGCCATGTTCATTCCAATATATCCGACCATCGCTGAAAAACCCGAACCTATCAGAAATGCTGCGCCTCTTCCAAGTGAGACGGAAAGGTTAAGATCGGAAAAATAGGCAGTTCCAAATATTGCAGCGGCAAGGATAAATACCAGGTAAAGAACTGTTCTTAGCTGTCTTTTAAGATAGGCCTGCGCTCCTTCCTCTATCGCCTTTGCGATGTCCTGCGCCTTGCTTGAACCCGGACTCTGCCTGAAGGTTTGCCTGGCCAGAAACAACGCATAAAGAAGAGCAAGAACGCTTACAGCCACAACAGCATAAAGCGATATCTCTGCAAATGGGGGCATAATTTTCTCCTTCTGATTTTTTTTATTAAAAAGATTCTGAAAAATATTTTGTTGAAAAATTATATGTTAAAATGAAAAAAATGCAATTGAATTTTGGTAATTTAATAAAAAATTAAGATAAAAATGTAATTAAATGCATTAATGCAAAATACTGCAGCAATGATAACAATAAATATAATATTTACGTGTTAAAAAAATACGGTATAATTACTACGTTGTTTTAGAAAATCCGATTTAAGATATAATAATAAAACCTTTATAAAACAGAAGAAAATAATATGAATTTTCATGAACTCGATAAATCAGGATTGTATAAAGAGCTTGGTACGAGTGACAACGGGCTGACAGAGGCTGAAGCAAAAAAGCGACTTGAGACTTACGGTCCGAATATAATCAAACAAAAGAAAAAAAGGCTGCTTATCCTGCGGCTGCTTGATAATTTTGTGCATCTTCTTGCAATAATTTTATGGGTGGCTGCCGCTTTATGTTTCATTCCAGGTGTTGACATGCCTCAACTCGGTTATGCCATAATACTTGTAATAGTAATAAATGCAGTATTTTCTTTCATTCAGGAATTTAAAGCCGAAAAAGCCCTTGAAGCCCTGAAAAAAATGCTTCCTGCCTTTTCCAAAGTGATGCGCAGCGGCGAAATAAAAGAGGTTGCAGCAAGCGAACTTGTTCCCGGAGACATACTTATACTTTCGGAGGGCGATAATGTTTCAGCAGATGCAAGGCTCATTGAATCTTATAACATAAGTACCAATAACTCGGTTCTGACAGGTGAATCCGATCCCCAGAAAAAAAGCACTGTGCCGATAATAGGAAGGAACGTTGACCTCTTAAGACTTACGAACGTCGTACATGCAGGGACAAGCATTTCTTCGGGAGACGGCAAGGCAGTCGTATATGCCACCGGAATGAATTCAGAGTTTGGCAAAATAGCAAATTTAACACAATCGGTTAAGGAACAATTAAGCCCGATTCAGAAAGAGATAAATAAAGCAAGCAAGCTTTTATCATACATAGCGGTTGGTGTGGGTCTTTTATTCTTTATTCTTTCAATATCAATTGTTAAGATTGGTTTTGTGGGCTCGCTGGTTTTTGCAATTGGAATTATAGTTGCATTCGTACCTGAAGGCCTGCTGCCCACGGTAACACTTGCCCTGGCAATGGGGGTCCAGCGTATGGCCAAAAGACATGCGCTTATTAAAAAACTTTCATCTGTTGAAACTCTGGGTTCAACTACGATAATATGCACAGATAAAACCGGTACACTTACACAGAATGAGATGACAGTCCGGGAAATCTGGGTAAACGGAAACACATATGAAGTATCAGGAGTCGGTTACAATCCGGCAGGTGATTTTTCCCTTAATAATAAGAAATTAAAAGCCGAAGCAGACTCTCCTCTTTTTAAAAATTTTTCAAAAGGCATTTCATACTGCAATAATGCTAGACTTTATATTGATAAAGATACCGGTTCCTGGGCAATTAAAGGTGACCCGACTGAAGCCGCATTGCTTGTAGCGGCAAAAAAGGCCGGATTTGAATTTGAAGCAGAACAGCGAAATGAACCAAGGGTTTTTCTTCTGCCTTTTGATTCCGGCAGGAAAAGAATGAGTTCAATCCATGAAATTAATGATAAAACTATAGCTTTTATTAAAGGCGCTCCCAAAGAAGTTCTGTCTCTTTGTTCAAAAATTGAACTGGACGGAAAAGTCGAAAAACTTGATCACGGACTGATTGATAAAATCATCAGAGTAAATGATGACTATGCCAAGAAAGCGCTGAGGGTGCTGGCAATAGCTTACAGAGATCTGTCAGACTTTAAAGGTGAATACAGCCCTGATTCAGTTGAGAGAGATCTGGTTTTTATCGGACTTGCCGGGATGATAGATCCTCCCAGACCGGAAGTTGAAGCTGCAGTAACGTCATGCTTTAAAGCAGGGATTAAAATCATAATGATCACCGGAGATTATGGGCTCACCGCAGACGCAATTGCAAAAAAAATCGGCATAATCAAAGGTGAGTCAAAAATCTATCTTGGCACCGACCTGGAAAAAATGACTGATGAAAATTTAAAGGAAGTTTTAAAACAGGATAATATTATTTTTGCAAGAGTTTCCCCTGAACACAAGATGAGAATTGCAAATGCACTTAAATCAACTGGACATATTGTTGCAATGACTGGTGACGGGGTAAATGACGCCCCTGCTTTAAAAGCTGCGGATATAGGAATAGCGATGGGAGTCGCAGGAACCGATGTTGCAAGAGAAGCCGCAGATATTATTTTGACCGATGATAACTTTGCCAGCATTGTAAATGCCATTGAAGAAGGAAGGGCAGTATTTGAAAACCTGCGGAAATTCACGTTATACATACTTGCCAGCAACATACCTGAAGCTGTCCCGTTTATAATGATGGTACTGTTTAAGATTCCGCTTCCTCTGACAATAATGCAGATTCTTGCCATAGACCTTGGAACTGATCTTTTACCTGCGCTGGCGCTGGCTGCAGAGCCTCCGGAACCCGGAATAATGAATAAACCTCCAAGACCTGCAAGGGAGCGCCTTCTCACAGGAAAGGGCCTTGCAAAAGCATACTGTTTTCTCGGTCCGATCGAGGCGGTGGTGGCCATGGTTGCATACTTTGTTGTTTATTTTGACAACGGATTTACTTTTTCAAAACTGAGAGAAATAGGAATAAATACCAAAAATTATATTAACGACAGAGTGTATCTTACAGCTACAACTGCTAACCATGCAGCGATTATTATGTCACAGATCGGAAATGCTTTTGCAAACAGAACAAATTATGATTCAGTTTTCAGGGTTGGATTTTTTAAAAACAAACTTTTATTTTGGGGTATTCTGGGCGAAATTTTAATCATCATAGGCCTGATTTATATCCCGGGATTGAATGCAGTGTTTAATCATTATCCGCTTGATTTAAAATATTGGCTGATGCTTATTGCTTTTATACCCTCTGTACTTATTTTTGAAGAATTAAGAAAACTTATTTTAAGAAGAATGCACAGGTCCAGATAATCTGATAAAATAAAAGTGCCTGTATAAATAAAAACTTTATAAATTGTAATCCTTGAAAAGGATGGATAAATGAAAATTGTAATCATGGGATGCGGAAGAGTCGGGTCTCAGCTTGCAAACCTTCTGTCATTGGATGGACATAGCGTCAGTATAATTGATCTGGATGCAGGGTCCTTTAAAAGGCTGGCAAAAAACTTCAAAGGAGAAAAAATTACCGGTTTCGGTTATGACCGCGATACTCTTGAAAAGGCAGGGATTGAAAGCGCTGATGCATTCGCCTCTGTCACTGCAGGGGACAACAGGAATATTATCGGTGCATTAATTGCCAACCGTGAATATAGAGTTCCTATAGTTGTTGCAAGAATCTATGACCCCGTACGGGCGGTTGTATACAACAAGCTTGGAATTGCAACAATTTCACCCACTAGCTGGGGGGCTAATAAAATCAAGGAACTTATATGCCATTCAGACATACACAGCAATATCAGCCTGGGCAACGGGGAAGTTGAGATAGTTGAAGTGGAAGTTCAACCATCAATTGCAGGATATCCCTGTGATAAAATAAATGTACCTGGTGAGATTATGGTGACCTCCATAACAAGACTTGGCAGAGCTTTTATTCCAGTAGTCGGTACAGCGATGAAAACTGGTGACCTGCTGCATATTGCAGTATTGTCAACTTCAATTCCGCAGCTCAGAAGGATCCTGAGCATTTAATCATACGGGAGGATTATGTTATGAATATTTTAATAATAGGAGCCGGAAAAGTAGGGACAAACCTGGCAATAGACCTGTCTTTAAAGGGACACAATGTTAATATTGTTGAAAAGCTTGAAGCAGTCTGTAAAAAATTTGAAACAGAAAAAAAAATAGTTGTGACATGCGGCGACGGTTGCGACCCTCTGGTTCTTGAAGCTGCAGGCATAAAAACTGCCAATGTTATTGCGGCAGTGACAGGCGATGATGAAGATAACCTTGTAGTTGCACAACTGGCCAAACTGCAGCCTAACCGGCCAAAAGTTGTATCAATAATCAACCACCCCCGCAATGAATGGCTTTTTACAAAGAGCTGGGGAGTGGATGCCGCAGAAAGCTCAACCTCAATTATCACAAGGCTGATTGAGGAAGATATAGATAAAAACAGGTAACCAAAGATACATTCTTAAATATATTATAAGCTTCTGGCTATGGAATTAAACAAATTAACTCCTGAGGAAGAAAAAGTCATTAAAAAGAAGGGAACTGAGCCACCTTTCAGCGGTGAATATGAAAACTTTTTTGAAAAAGGCTTCTACTGCTGCAAGCAATGCGGAAATCCTCTTTATACTTCCGAAAGCAAATTTCACTCAGGATGCGGCTGGCCAAGCTTTGATGAAGAAATAAAAAATTCTGTAACAAGACAGACTGATCCGGACGGAAGAAGGACCGAGATTGTCTGTTCAAGATGCGGAGGGCATCTCGGTCATGTATTTACCGGCGAAGGATTTACGTCCAGGAACACAAGGCATTGTGTAAATTCGTTATCCATTACTTTTAAACCGGCTGGTTCCAAACCCGGGAAAAAAGATAATCTGAAATAATAATTTGAATATAAAATCCAGGAGAGTCATTAACTTAAAAAGAAAGCAGGGATAATGCAGAATTTGAATGTTTTAGTTGTTAATGGAAGCCCGAGAAAAAAAGGAAATTGCCACTACCTGATTGAAGCACTGGCTAAAGGAATTAAGGAAAACGGCGGCACTCCAGAAATAATTAATCTTCAGGAACTGAAAATTGCTCCATGTGATGCATGCGAATCATGCCTCAGAAACAAATCCAGAGGATGTATAAAAAATGACGACATGACGGATTTGTATGCAAAAATAAAAAATGCAGGTTCAATAGTATTTGCCTCCCCTACCTACTGGTTCAACATTTCTGCTCAGACCAAATTGTTCATTGACAGGTTATATGCAATCCACGAGAGCGGGCTTAATGGAAAGAAAGTCGGAGTTATTCTAACTTATGGCGACAAAGATGTCTTTGCTTCAGGCGGGGTAAATGCTTTGAGAAGCTTCCAGGATATATGCAATTACGTTAAAGCTGAACTTGTCGGCATGGTTCATGCAAGCGCTGACAAAGCAGGTGAAATAAAAAGCAATTCAAAAATATTAGAGGAAGCATATGACCTGGGTAAAAAATTATTAGATGTTCAGTAAACAAGCCAGGTTTTCCAGAGCTTTACCGCTTAGTTTATAAATGTCCCATTCATCCTTCGGCACTGCACCTAAATTTTTATAGAAATTTATAGACTGCTGATTCCATTTAAGCACTGTCCATTCAAGCCTGCTGCATCCTGAATTTATTGCATACCGGGCAATATAGCTAAAAATACTTTTCCCGATACCTTTATTTCTCAATTCATCCCTGACATACATATCCTCAATATATATTCCACATTTGCCTTCAAAGGTGGACACATTGTAAAAAAACAGTGCAAAACCTGCAGGTTCTTTATTTACCTCAGCAATTACAGCATACGCTTTCTTCCTCGTGAAAAGCAGGTTATAAATATCATTTTCAGTGGCAATTACGGTTTCGAGACGCTTTTCATAGAGGGCAAGTTCTTTTATAAAGTCAAGCAAAAGAGTGCAATCATTTTCTTCAGCCAGCCTTATGTTTAAATTTAGAGATGCCAATATATTTACCCTGACATTAACATAACGATGCAATATAATATATCATATCTTTTTCTTTATATCTCGGCAAATTTCTTATAACATATCCAGCCAAAAACAGCAGCGATGCCTATAATTCCAGTAAATACAATACCCGGTAATAATAATATGCTCATGATTACACCTTCCTTATAATTTGATTTTTAACCTGTAGTTTTTCAATGTTTTTACTGCCGGGTATTGCTGCGAGTGTTCGTTTAAATTTTTATTTTTAAGTATAATCCTGGAGCAATATTACTGTAACAGTATTATGGCCAGTTTTATCCTGGTATTTGGAACAGTTTTTAAATATTACTGTAGAATATTTTGATTAATATTAATAACTGGGAGACATTAAAAGTTAGTAAATTTTCCTCCCCTTTATGATACCGATTGATTCAAAAGAGAATATTGGGAGTTTTTAAATTGGAAATCATTCGGCAGGTATAGAAAGATTTTGCATGTTATATCTCTTCAGCGTAACTTTCAACTTTTAATTTTGAACAGTCTGCGATGAGATTAAAGTGCATGTCTGCATGCAGCAAGACAGATTTTGAATATATGGCAGCAGAGGCAATTAATGTGTCTGTTGCTGGAACTGTTAGACCTTTCCTTCTTAAATCAAATGCCAGCTGGCTTGCTGATTCCCATAATTTATTATCAGCAGAAATTTCATAAATAGCATCAAGCCGTTTTTTTAAACGGTGAAACTCCTCTGATGTTTTTGTTCCTCCTAAAAGTTCCAGTTTTATCATTCCAAATGATAAAATCTCATCAATTTCCAGGAGACGGTCAATCCTGTTTTTTAACCTGGGGTTAGAATTTTTTTTTAATGCAAATATCCATACAGAAGTATCGACAAGAAACATCTATTCCATCTTTCTTAAATTATTTAGCCCCTCACTGGTTACATCAAGGTCATAAGTACCAAGTTCCTTGCGAAGAGCTTCTATATTTTTTTTATGGATAAGCTCTTCCAAACCTTTTATAATGACTTCTTTTTTACTCTTTGCTCTCGTAACCTCAATGGCAGCTTTAAGAAGTTTGTCGTCTATAATAACAGTTGTTTTTCCCATTAATTACTCCAATTTTATACATAACTATTTTATGTATATATTATACATAAAATAATATTATCAGTCAAAAAATTACCTGTAATTAATATCTAACTTTATAGAATACGCCTTATAAATAAAAATACGGCGGCGTCCTACTCTCCCATACAGTTACCCGTAAAGTACCATCGGCGCTGAAGGGCTTTTTTTAAAAATCATTTACAAAATTCGGCATTGTGCCTTCTGTCAGGAAATTTACAGAAAATCCGCCACCTCTAAAATATTGTACATTAATTGATGCTAATAGGATATATAGGTAATAAATTAATATAAAATGATATTTAAAAATTATTAATTGTCTAGAATCCTTTTTCACGAACCTTCTTACCAAAAGTATCTTCAAAATGTGTTTATTGACAGGTAAAGAACATTTTAATATTACATACGTCTAATAAAAAATAAATCATTAATTATCAAACTAAATTAAGGTAGGTAATCATGGATAAGAATATAAGCAAGTCTGCCAGAGTAATACGCTGGGTAGCCCGCATATTGGGTACTGTTTTAGCAATATATTTAGTTTTTACCACAGTTGCCAATTTAATCGTGGATTATGAATCTTGGGATTTTATACCTTATGTCTACTTTGCATTTTTTATAGTATTTGCAATAGGTGTAATTATTGCCTGGTTCAAAGAAAAAACAGGTGGAATAATATTAATAGCAGGTGCTGTAGTGGGTAGTATTTTTAGCATTATTGTTGGTTTAAATAAACCTAATTTTGATCTTTTAGATTTTATTATTCTTGCAGCACTACCTTTCCTTATAGTGGGTATTCTTTTCCTTGTATACCGGTGGAAGTCAAAAAAACAAAGTATTTCACAGTAATTTATAGATTATTTACATTAATAACTTCAGAAAATTCATTACATATATATCCTGTTGCCTACTGCTAACAGGATATATATGTACTGATTTTATAAATATTTTTAAAGGTTTATTAAGAATTAATGAATATATATCAATGCAATAGCCAAGCAAACTGATTGGCTTATTTTACAGTCTTTATCTTTCTGATTTTACCCCATTCTTTATTACAGCTTTTAACTTGGTCCCCAAAGCTAGTGGTGAATGACTACCGGCATAAACAAGCTTATCTGGGCGATTGGAAAATCAGATAATCCTGATGATAAACATTCTGCAAGAGGTTATGGGGAAATAGAAATAAAATAAAGTACCTAATAGTTTATTTGAACTGTTTTTAAAAAATATTTGAATCCCGCAAACCGGGACCATTTAATGTACTGTGTATGCTATTTCATTTCTAATATTTTATTTGCAGCATCATGGTCGGTCACCATTATGTTAATAAGGCCCCCTTCAAGGGCTGCGCGCATTATCTGTGCTTTCCTTTCACCAATAGAAATCCCTATTACGTTTTTAACAGATTTCATAAGCTCTACAGGAAAAATTGTGGTTGTGCGCTCACTTATCTCATTCGGGATATAA
>Ga0233425_10004302_pt1 | contig 24115 bp, 19 predicted proteins | sample Watercolumn_Towu_2_FD_181712 | JGI IMG/M metagenome (GOLD analysis project Ga0233425, IMG submission 181712) | Freshwater microbial communities from Lake Towuti, South Sulawesi, Indonesia - Watercolumn_Towuti2014_140_MG | ecosystem: Environmental > Aquatic > Freshwater > Lake | place... | reverse complement strand
CCAACAAGTGTGCTCGTTTTCCTCTAAGCAATGGCGCGGTGCAGGTTAGCGCACAGTGGTACTTGACAAGTGCGGGCCTAGCACTTACCATTTGCAGGTGGTTGTGGGTTTGAATTTCCTATCCGTAGGACCCGCCTCGCCGACGAGCCAATAAGGTGAAGGGACACGGTACCTGGGATAACGATCGCCCGCCCGTCGCGGGCGTGGTGGGACGTGAGAGCGGCGAGATTCGTTTGGCGGTCTGCCACCACAGTGAGACCCTCCAACCCTTCGTCGAAGAACGCACGGCTGGCACTGCGACGGTGTATACCGACGAATGGCAGGCGTACAACCACTTGCCGGAAAGAGGGCGCGCCCATGCCAGTGTTTGCCATACGCCCGGCCCACGAGAGTGGGCGCGCGATGACGATGGCGACAGCGTGCGTGAAGTGCACTGCAATACGATGGAAGGCATTTGGACGGGTCTACGCAACTTCCTGCGTCTCCTTCGAGGGGTGAACAAAGACTATCTGGGACAGTACACCGCCGTCTTTGAGGTGGGGCATAACCTCAAGGAGGTCACACCTGCTTTGTTACGAGCCATGATGACCCCTTGCACCTCTGGGGCTACATGAGCCTATGTTTCAAGTGGACGGAGTAATAATCACCCATCCCCCTTCTTGTCATACCGCCGGTAGTAGTCGCTTTCCCATGTATCGGCGGCCTCTCGCCCGACGAACCGATTGGCGTCGAACGGACGCAGCAGTGTCGGGTGCGTGCTGGTCGTCATCTCCTCGGCCAGCAGTTCCATGGTGAACGGCGCCAGTAGCATGCCCCGCCCGCTCCAGCCGTTGGCTTGAGAAAACCCTGTCACCTCATTGGACTCACCCACCAGCGGCAGGTGATCCGGCGTCACGTCATACATCCCCGCCCACTGGCGTATCACCGTCAGGCCCGCCAGCGCGGGCATCTTGCGCACGATCAGGCTGGCTGTGCGCGAAAGAAAATCGAAGCTGGACGCCGCAGTCACGCCCGGCGGTTCATGAGGATCGACCACGCCCGCCACCACCTCGCCGCGCAGGGTTTGATTGAACCAGCCCTCGGTGGGGCGATAGAACGTGATGGCGCGATGCAGAAAGGGCTTGACCGGCGCGGTGACCAGCACCTCGCGGCGCAACGGCGTGTTGGGGATCTTGACCCCGGCGAGCGCGGCGATTCGGCCCGACCGTCCCCCCGCGGCGTTGACGGCGCGCGGCGCAGCGATCGCCTCCCCCGAGGCTAGCGCCACGCCTCGCAGACGGCCGCCCACCACGTCGATCCGGGTAACTTCCGTATTCTGCCGGATCTCGACTCCCATCTGCCGCGCCGTTTCGTAGTAGGCCCACACTGCCGCGTCGTGATGGACGATGCCGTCGCGCCTGTGCGTCATCCCGCCCAGCACTGGCTCGCCGCCGCGCAGATGGGGAATCAAGCGGTAAACCTCGTCGGGATTCAGCAACTCGCTCCGCACGCCGAGTCGATGGTGCACCGCCAGCATCTGCCTCATACGCTCGACTTCACTTTGCTCGTACAGCAGCCACATATATCCGGCCCGCCAAAACAGCACGTTGAAGCCGAGTTCGTCGCCCATACGCTCGTATTTGTTCTGGCACAGGATGGCGTATTGGGTTAGGTCTTCAGTGAGTTGCATGGCGCGAATGCGGCCCACATTGCGCCCCGACGCGCCGGAGCCGATGTAGCTACGCTCGATTACCGCCACGCGCCCCATTCCGCGCCGCTTGAGTTCCACGGCCAGCGCCAGCCCAGCAATGCCGCCGCCGATGACGATGACCTCTGCCGTATCACGCGTCATGTGCCGCTTTCCATGACTGTTACATCTCCTAATCGCACCACCTTCGCCGGAGGCCGCGCCGTGGTCCGAGCGTTCGTCCCTGTCTCGCCGATGATCCGCGCAGCATTGGCAGCGCAGAACTTTCCCTGACACGGCCCGGTGAAGATGCCCGTGCGCCGCTTCAGCAATTCATAGTCTCGCCAGCCGCCTTCCAGTTCGGATCGAATTTCGCGCTCGCGCACGTCTTCGCAGAAGCAGACGTGCCCGGCCCCGCCCGAGGATGAAGGCGAAAAGATCGGCTGCGCATCTGGCGCGATTTGAGACACGGCTTGCAGTGCATCCTGGAGATCAGATTCATTACTATTTAAGCCCAGATGCCGCGCAGCGGCCAGCCCGGCCAGCCGCCCCTCTGCCGCGCAAGCTTGCGCGCTGGTGCAGCCGGCGCCCTCACCAACGATGGAGAGGCCTGTCACTGTCGTCGCCAGCGTTTCGTCGCGGCGCGCCACCCAGCCGCCGCGCGCGTCGTCCCACTGCAATTCGCCTCCTGCTTGCGCCACAAGCTCATTGCGTGGTTGCATCGCCACGATCACAATCAGATCGCACGCGGCGCTTCGCCGCCTGCCGTCGGCGCTCTGTATCACAGCGCCGGTCACTTTCCCTCTCCCCCGCGCGGCGATCAGTGTTTCATCGTTGGCTACCCGAGCTACCGTCTTGATGCCCGCGCGCTCCATCAGCGCCATGATTCGATCCGCCGGGCCACCGCCCCACGCGACCGCCTTCGTTCCAGGAGACAGCCCCTCTTCCGCAATCAGCCGCTCCACCAGCCGCCCGCTCATCACGCCGGGCAGATCGTTATTCACGAACAGCGGCGCGGCGTCGAGCGCGCCCGGTGCTAGAATGATCTGATCGGCGTGGAGCGTCACGAGTTTTTCCGGTGTCACCACGCCCAGCGTCTTCGGCCCGTAAAATCCGACGCACAGGGCGCACGGCCAATGTTCAATATTGCTGTGTTCAGAAGCGCGGGCGATCAGGTCTTGCACACGCGCCCCTTCGCCCCGGGCGTGCCAACTTCCGCCCAGCCTTGCGTGATCGTCTATCAAAACTACTCGCGCGCTATTTTCCGCCGCCGCCAAGGCCGCGCTCAAACCGGCGACCCCGCCGCCGACCACCGCGATCGGCCACTCTTCGCGAACTTTGCGCTTTCGCGGCATTGTGCGTCCGCTGTCTGCGGCCCTCAACCGCCCCAGCCCGGTGAACAATCGGAGCGCAGCGAGGTAGCACTGGCGCATGAACTTCGGGCGCAGAAAACGGTGATGGTAAAAGGTGGCGGGGAGAAGTGAGCTGACGATATCGAGCAGTGAAAAAATGTCCCGCTCGGCGGAGGGCCAGGCGTTCTGCGAGCGCGCGATCAACCCGTCGCGGCAGGGTACGGTGCAGGCCGACACGTTCGGCACACCGTCCACTTCGATGGCGCACCAGCCACACTCGCCGCTAGAGCAAAACATCGAGCGTGGGCGGTGGAAGCGCAGCGAGCGCGCCAGCACGGCGCGCCCTGACGCCAAGATCGCCGCCGCCAGGCTTTCGTTGGCAAACCCTTCCAGTGTCTGCCCGTCGAACGTGAATGTGACCTTTTCGCCACGACTGCCGGCGAGGGGAGCGGGGAGTCGCTTCACTTAATGTGGAATTCTGCGCTCGTATCGAAACACACCCGCTTCGTTTCAAGATACGCTTCTACGCCGGCCATGCCCAGCTCGCGCCCAACGCCGGACTCCTTGACCCCGCCGAAGGGGGACTCGGCCAGCCGGATGTAATGCGTGTTCACCCACACGTCGCCGGCGCGAATCCGTTTCACCACGCGGATGGCCCGGTTCACGTCGTTCGTCCACAGCGCCGATCCCAATCCGTAGGGGTTGTCGTTGGCGATGCGGATGGCTTCCTCTTCCGTGTCAAACGGGATCACCGATAACACCGGCCCAAAGATTTCTTCGCACGCAATTCGCATCGTCGGTCTCACCTGATCGAACACGGTCGGCTGCACGTACCAGCCGCGCTCGAAGGGGGCCCCGCGCAGCCGCCCGCCGCCGTGAATCAGCCGCGCGCCTTCGCTCTTTCCGGCCTCCACGTATTCCAACACCATGTTCATTTGGCGCTCGGAGACCATCGGGCCGATATGCACCGTCGGATCGAGCGGATCGCCGATGCGCAGGGAGGCCGTCGCCGCCAGCAGCCGTTCGAGAAATTCTTGTTGGATTTTGCGCTCGACAACCAGCCGCGATCCCGCCGTGCAGCTCTGCCCGGCGTACAAGAAGATTCCGAACTTCACCGCTTCCAGCGCCTTGTCCAGATTCGCGTCCGCGAACACGATGGTCGGCGCTTTGCCGCCACATTCGAGCGACAGCCGTTTGAAATTGCGCGCCCCCAGCGCCATGAGCCGCCGGCCCGTCTCGGTGCTGCCGGTGAAGGAAATCTTGTCCACCAGCGGGTGGGCGGCGAGAGCTTCGCCGACCACGCCGCCGCGCCCGGTAACGCCGTTGGCCACGCCGCGCGGCAGATCCGGAATCTGTTCGAACAGTTTGAACAACTCCATCGTCGCCGCTGGTGAGAGCGTGGACGGCTTGAGGACGAAGGTGCAACCCGCCGCCAGCGCAGCGCCAATCTTCCGCAGGGGCAGATCCACCGGATCGTTCCACGGCGCGATCAGGCCGCACACCCCGACCGGCTCTTTGAGGACCAGATTGAGCAGGGGGTCGGGGGCGGCCATCGTGACCTCGCCCGTGATCAACCGGGCGGCGCCAGCGAAGAATCGCAGGCGATCCACGGCCGCATGCACTTCGCGCTCCAACCCGAACTTCACCGGCTTGCCCATTTCAATCGCGATCAACCGGCCGAACCGTCCAGCGTTGGCTTCGAGCAGGTCGGCCAGCGTGAGCAGAACTTTGGCGCGCTCCTTGCCGGGGCGGCGGCTCCACTCGCCGGAGTCGAACGCTTCGCGCGCGGCGCGTATGGCGCGTTCCACGTCGTCCACGCCGCTGTCGGGCGCGGCCGCCACCTTTTCACCGGTGGCAGGGTTGAAGCTGTCGAACGTCTTCCCCGACGCGGCCGGCGTCCATTCGCCGTTGGTGTAATTCAGAACCGTTTCCGACATGAGAGACCTCGCTCTATCAAGGTTATCGCTAAGCTGAAACCCGGTCGGCTTCGCCGCCGACGATTCAATCGTCCGATAGAACTTCGCCCAGCAGCGAAAGCGCGATTTCAATCTGCTCGCGCGAAATCACCAGCGGCGGCGCGAGTTTGATCACGTTGTTGTGGTAGCCGGAGAGGCCCACGATCAGCCCCGCGTTGCGGGCGCGGTTCTGAATCTCGGCGGCCAGCTTTGCCGCCGGTTCGCGCGTTTTCCGGTCTGCCACCAGTTCCACCCCGACGAACAGCCCCAGCCCGCGCACGTCGCCGACGTGCGGATGATCGGCCAATCGCACGCGCAGGCTCGAAAGCAGCACTTCGCCCAGCGCCCCCGAGCGCCGGCACAGGTCTTCCTCGATCAGCACATCAATGGCGGCGATGGCTGCCGCGTGCGTCAGCGCGTTGGTGAGAAAGGTAGAAGTGTGCTGGCCGGGATCGAGCGCGCCCATCGGTCCCTCGCGCCCCAGCACCGCACTCACCGCCATCCCACCGCCGACCCCTTTTCCAACAGTCATCAGATCGGGGACAACGTTCCAGTGTTCGCTTGCCCACAGCCTGCCGGTGCGACCGAAGCCGGACTGAATCTCGTCGAAGATCAAGAGTATGCCAAATTCGTCGCACAGGCGGCGCAGTCCGGGCAGGAAGGAGGGCGGCGAGACCACCACGCCGCCGTTGCCCTGCACCGGTTCCACCATCACCGCCGCCACCTCGCCCAGCCCGGACGCGGGATCATGCAGGGCGCGTTCGAGGAAAGCCAAGCATTCTCGCGCGCAGTCGTCGGGGTCGTCGTGGCGGTTTCCGAATGGACAGCGGTAAGCGTACGGGAATGGGAAGAAGTGGGCGCCGGGCGGCACGCCCAACCCGCGCCGGAAGCTGGCTTTGGCGTTCAGGCCCAACACGCCTGTGTCGCGCCCGAAATAACTGCCGCGAAACGAAATGATTTCTTCGCGGCCGGTCGCCTTGCGCGCAAGGCGCCGCGCCAGATCGTTGGCCTGTCCGCCGGTGATGGCGAACAGCCCGCGCCTCAGCCCCGGCGGTGCAAGCTCGATCAATTTCTCCATCAACTCGGCGCGGGTGCGGGTCGGATATGCCGACGATACGTGCGTGAGTTTTTCGGCCTGTCCGCGGATGGCGGCGGCCACGCGCGCGTGAGCGTGGCCGATGTTGGCGGCTGCGAACCCCGCATACAGATCGAGATAGCGGTTGCCATCCGGGTCGGTCACCAGCGCGCCACTCGCCGATTCCCATGCCACCAACGGAAATTCGGCGGCCGTGCGCATGCCCGACCCTTCGACGCGGCGCAGGCGTTCCACCAGTTCGCGCGTGCGCGGGCCGGGATAGGGGATGATTATCTGAGGCCCGGCAGTTTCATTATCAGGCATAGGGTCACAGAGCCGGGCCTGCTACCATCCGCCAAGACGGTTGCAACGTCTTCGTTGCGAGCGCCGCAGGCGCGAGCGAAGCAATTCCCGCGCATTGCCTGGGAGAATGCTTCGTCGCCGCGCTTCGCATGACCCCTCGCACTGACATGCCCGGATTAGCCAAGAGGCTTGGCAACAGCCGTCCCATTCTCTGCTCCATCAAAAGAGGAGCTCCCCTCGATCTACGATCTTCTTTCCATCCAACTCTATCGTCACATCCAGAATCATCCCGTCCAAATGCACGTCGCATTCCACACTGCCGCCGTACTCGCGGGCGTTGTCGCCCACGGCGATGTGCGCCGTGCCGAGGCGCTTCTTCGTTTCGGTGATCTGATCGGTGAGCCGCGCTTTGGGGTTCAGCCCGATTCCGATCTCGGCGATGTTCGCTGCGTTGCGTACCGTGCGCAGAATCTCGCGCAGCCGTTCGGCCTGCGCCGGAGCGCCGCCGCGCACTTCCGTCACGTTCCCGTCCTGCACCGTCAGCTCCAGCGGCGTCTCGATCTGGCCGAGATCGCTCATCACCTGCTCGATGACGATCCGGCCCTCGGCCGTGCCTTCGACGGGGGGCAGCGACACCTCGCCGCCGGGCAGGGCAGAGATCTGCCCAGGTTCGCGGCACAAGGCGGTGAGCCAGCCCACCGGCCTGCGCCCCTCCATTGAAGCGGTGAGGTCTGTCCCCGCCAGTGACGTGAGGCGCAGAGTCTTTCCCCCTTTGAGCAGATCGCGCAGGCGCTCAGCCACGGGGCGGATTTCGCGGAAGTCGGCGGTCATCGCGCCGTTGGCCCACGCTTCGGCGGTGAACGGCGCATTCAGCACGCCGCGCGCGCCGGCCTGCTGCGCCTCGGCCTTCGCCTGCGTGTGATACAGCGAGCTGCTGGCGGCGGCTACGATCACCTGCGCCGCCTTCATCGCGGCGGCGCAGTGCGACGGCGGGTTCTCGCCGGATCGGGCGCGTGGTGCGATCGTCATCACCGCCGCGTCACAGCCCAGCGCCAGCGCCTGCGCCATGAGGGCGTCGGGGATCTCCGGCGAGGTGCGCGTGTCGACCACGATCAAGAAATTCTCGCCTGCTTTGGCGGCGAGATAGTCCTCGACGAGGCGGCGGGCGACGGGCGTGATCGAGACCAGCGTCGAGTTCATGTCTGCGCTCCCTGCACCTGCGCGTGGCAGATTTCGGTGAAAACCTTCGCGCCCTGCGCTATCAGCGTCTGCGTGATCGTCCTCATCAATCCTTCTCCCATGCCCGCCATCGGCCCGCCGAGGCGCACGTCCGCGTCGTAAGCGATCATCGTGTTCGCGCCATGTTCGCGCAGGCGGACCCCGCCCGTTCCGGAAAACTCGCCGATACTGCCCCGGCCCTGCATCGTCAGCCTGCACTCCGACGTCGGAACCAGATCGCTCAGCTTCAGCGTGCCGGTGAACGTACCCCGCAACGCGCCGACGCCTATCTGCATCTGCGCCCGAAATTCGCCTGGGCCGACCTCTTCCAGACTGCGGACGCCCGGCACGGCGCGCGCCATTGCCTTCGGGTCCATCAACGTCTGCCAGACCACTTCGCGCGGCGCGGCGATCTCCACTTCGCCTTCGAATTTCATCACCAGGTGCTTTCGTCTGCCGCGCCCACCAACGAGGGCCGACCCAGGCGGAATGGTGCGGCATTGAACGAGGTGGGCGCGCCAGTGACCAGTTCGGAGACCAACATGCCGGTGGCCGGGCCGGAGGCGTTGCCGAAAACATGGCCGGCGGCGACCATCAGCCCATCGTAGCCGGGGGCGAAATCAACGATGGGCAGGTTGTCGAGCGTGAACGGCAGAATGCCGCCCCAGGCCCGCTCCAGGTGCGCCTCGCGCAGCGCCGGAAAATCGCGCAGCATGGCGCGGGTGATCATGGCTACTCCGCGCAGGTCCGGCTCCCAGACAAAGCCGGGGTAGTCCATCGAACAGCCGAGCAGGAAATTGCCGGCCCGCGTCTGGCAGATGCCCTGCAGCAGCAACATTTCGTATTCCCACTCGTAGTCGGCCTCGAAGTATTTGTCGTCGAAACTTGGCAGATCTTGAAAAATCTTATACTGCTTCACCGCCACCGGGCCGTACAGGAGTTTGTCGAGCAGCGGCGGCCTGGGTGCGGTCTGCACGATCTGCAGGCGCATGGCATGGATGGGCACTTCCAAACCGAGCGACTGCGCGAACTGCGGCGTCCATGCGCCGGTCGCCAGCACCACTGTCCCGGCGGTCAGCCGCCCGTCCGAAATTTCCACGCCGCTGACGCGGCCGTTTTCGACGATCAATTTTTGCGCCGGCGTGCCCACGCGCACGTCCGCGCCCAGGCGTTGGGCTGCCACGGCAAAGGCGCGCACGTAGGCGGCCGGGTTCACCTGCGCGTCGAGCGGCGAATACGTTGCGCCCAGCACGGACTCGGGGAGGATCGGCGCCATCTCGCGCGCCTGTCGGCCGTCGAGCAGGTGCATCTCCACGCCGTGCTGGTTGCGCTGAGCGGCGAACTCGCGCATCACGCGCGCCTGATCTTCAGTGTTGAAGAAGATCATACCGCCGTTGCAGCGCAGTTCGAAATCGTAGTCCAGCTCCTCGGGCAGTTGGGCAAGCACCTTACGGGTGGTGAAGGCTAAGTCGAGTTCCGGGCCGGGGCGGCGGTTGTGCAGCCAGATGTATCCCAGATTGCGCCCGGTCGCGCCGTAGGCCAGATCGCGCGCTTCGAGCAGAGTCACGCGCAAGCCGCGCTTCGACAAATAATAGGCCGAGGCCGCGCCGACGATCCCGCCGCCGACGACGATAATGTCCGTGTGGTGGCTCATGGCCGCGCGTCCCTATCTACCAGCTTGTACCGGCGGCGCACCTCTTCATATTCGGCGGCCTGCGGCGGGTGCTGCGTCTGCTTCTGGTAGTAGCCGGCGCGGCTGATGTTGTATTTGTTCATCTTCTTGAGATCGGCCAGCAGCTCAGCCATCTTGAGGGCAGCCAGGTTGGGATTGATCACCGGCACATCGCGGTATTCGCCTGCCAGCACACGCTGTTCGAGACAACCAGCGATGATGGTGCAACCGAGGATCACCACTTCGGTGTGATCTTCGGCCATCGCCTGATTCACCGTCTTCACGGCGTCGGCGGCCACGGCGGCGGGATCATTCACCATGTCGGTCACCCACCAGTTGATGCAGCGCACCGCGCGGCAGTTTGGCTCGTAGCCGTACAGGCGCACCATGTCGCGCAGATAGGGGACGGCTTTGTGGTGATCGGTGACCACAGCGAAGTCGTGGCCGAAGTAGCGCCCCAGCGCCAGCGAGGCCTCCAGCGGCCCGACCACGGGAATATCCACTAGCTCGCGTGCCACCAGCACGCCCGGGTCGTAACAGCAACCGATGATCACGGCGTCGCATCCGCGCTGCTCGGCGGCGATCACTTTGTCGAAGATGGCGACTTCCATCAAATGCTTGGGGTAGTAATAGTCAATGTTGGCAGGGCAGCCGGTGAGGTGCGAGACTTCCACCGCCGTCTCCGGTGCGGCATAAGGAAGCAGCGTCTCTTGAATCAGTTGATCGTAGAGCGGCGTGCCGAAGGGGTTGATGAATTCGATCAGGCGAGACATAGCATGACCCTCCTAGTGCAATCTAACACAAGCGGTAACCCGGCGCAATATTCAGGGTTACAATTATGTGCGGCGGTATTTGTGGAATATTCCTTTTCGCTGGCCTCAAGAGGAAATGATGCATGGGACGACTGAACGGCAAAATCGCATTGATCACCGGCGCGGCCTCGGGTATTGGTGCGGCGACGGTGCGGCTGTTTGCCCGTGAGGGTGCGCGAGTGGCCGTGGCCGATGTGCGGGGCGACGCCGCCGAGGAAACCGCCGCCGGAATCCGCGCAGAGGGTGGGCAGGCCATCGCCGTACAAGCCGACGTGTCCGATTCCCGGCAGGTACAGGCTATGGTCGAGAATACAATGTCGGCGTTCGGCAGCCTGCACATTCTCCATTGCAACGCCGGAGTGCTCCTCCCCGGCGCGGTTCACGATCTCCCTGAGTCCAGCTGGCACAAAACCATCACTGTCAACCTTACCGGTGCGTTCTTGTGCTGCAAATATGCTGTGCCACACATCATCGCCTCCGGCGGCGGCAGTATTCTGATCACCGCGTCGAGCGCCGGGCTGGTCGCCGAGAAAAACATTGCAGCGTACTGTGCCTCGAAAGGCGGACTGGTCATGCTCGCCAAGCAGATGGCACTCGACTACGCGCGGCAGGGGATCCGCGTGAACTGCCTATGCCCCGGCTGGATTGATACGCCGTTCAACGATCCGGTGATCGACAGCGCCGAATCGCTGGCGGCGGCAATCGATACATGGGTGCCGATGGGGCGGCAGGGCACCCCCGAAGAAGTGGCGTACGCCGCGCTTTATCTGGTGTCCGACGAGGCCTCGCTGGTGACTGGACACACGATGGTCATCGACGGCGGTTTGACAGCGCACTAAAGGGGGTGTTGCGAGGCCCCTTGACCGCTGCAGATTAATCTTCACCCACAATAAACGAAGCCGCCCTCCGGCGGCTGAAAACCAGTCTGCGAAGGCGGACCTCGCCGTGTGTTGCCGCGATTTCCAATCGCCGTGGCATAGTAAAGGACGATATGGAAGAAAACCTTTCTACCTCTTACAACGCCTCCACAACCAGCCTCGCCGCGCTCGACGGCGAAATCTCCGGCCTGCCGCGCCAACCGATCTCTACGTCAGCCGAGCGCCTGAACCGTCTGATCGCCACGATCAAAATCGTCGCCCAATCGCTAGAACTTGCCGAGATTCTTCCGGAGATCGTCCAAGACGCCAGCCAACTGCTCAACGCCGAGTCGGGCGACATTCTGCTCTGGGATCGCCAGCACAATGTGCTGAAAGTGGTGGCGGTCTACAACTTTCCCGCCGACATGCTCAACTTTGAAATGCCGATGGGCGAAGGTTTGAGTAGCCAGGCGATGGCCAGCCGCTGTCCAGTGATGGTTCCCGACTACCTGGCCTACCCGCGCCGCGTTCGGGCGCTCGACCACTATCGCTTCAAAGCCGTGTTGTCCGTGCCGCTTATTGCGCGCGGCGAAGCTCTGGGCGCGATCAACGTCCATGCCGACCGGATCGGATACACGTATGCGGAAGACGACATCAACCTGCTGGCCGCTTTTGCCGACCACGCGGCGGTCGCCATCGACAATGCGCAGCGCTACGAAAACGAGAAGCGCATGGTGGCCGATCTGCGAAGCCTGAACGACGTGATCCAGAAGCAGAATGAGGGGCTATCACAATCGCTGTCGATTCAGGGTCAGTTCACTCAGCAGGCGCTGCACGGGCGCGGGCTGAGCGGCCTGGCGCAAATGCTGGCGGCTCTGGTCCGCCGCCCCACGGTGATCGAAGACCCGTTCTTCCGCCTGCTGGTCTCGGCCGACGCCGCTGGGCAGGCCTGCCCCGACTGCGCCACGCCGTCTGCGTTGCACCACCAGCCGCAGTTCAGAGCGGCGCTGGCCGAGTTGGCGCAGACGCGCCAGCCGAAAGTGATAGCACAGAATCCGCGGCGGCTGATCGCACCTCTGCTCGCCGCCGACGACGTGCTGGGGTATCTCACGCTGGTGCTCGACGCCGCGCCGCTGTCCGATGTCGATCAGGTGGCAGTGGAGCTCGCGGCGACGAACTGCGCCCTCGAATTGCTTAAACAGCGCGCGGCCTTCGAAGCCGAAGCCCGCCTGCGCGGTGATTTCGTGCTGGACCTGATCAGCGGCAATTTCCGCGATGCCGAATCCGCCCTCGCCCGCGGCTCGTTTCTGGGAAACAACTTGAATCACCCCTTTGAAGTGGCCGTGTTCGATCACCGCCTGCCGCACGCGACAGAGCGGGATACAGCGAATCTGCGCCGCCGCATCTTCGAGACCGCACACCGTTTCTTAGCTCGAAAATCGCCGCAGAGTCTAATCGCCGCGCAGAGCGACGCGCTGATCGTTCTGCTCTCACGCGCGCCGGCGGCCGCGGGCGGCATCGGCGATGCCCCGGCGCGGCAGACTGCGGCGGCGCTCCTTCGCGAACTTTCAGAAGCCTTTCCTCAGGCCGTGCTCTCGGCGGCCATCGGCGAAAGCTGCCGTGCGCCGGGCGATTTCAAGCGCGGCTACGAGGCGGCACGTTCGGCGCTCGATCTCATGAAGTCGCTGGGCAAAAGCGGTGAACTGATCGAGAGCGCCGCTCTCGGCTTCTATGGGCTGCTGCTTCAGTCCAACGCGCCGGAGAAGCTAGGCGCCTACGCCCGCCGAACGCTTCAACCCCTACGCGACTACGATCAACGCCACCACACTGAGCTGGTCCGCACCCTGCAGCTGTATTTCCAGCACGGGGGACACAAGCAGCGCGCGGCGGAAGCCGCCTTCCTGCATGTCAACACGCTCACCTACCGCCTGCGCCGGGCGCAGGAAGTGCTGGGCGTTGACCTGCGCTCCCCCGACGATCTGCTGCAGATCCAATTTGCGTTCAAGGTGCTGGACACCATCAAGGTTTGGGACTGATCAGGTCTCGTTTCCCACAAAACCCGGACGCTCATTTTGTGCCATCCTTTATTGCGCCCGTGATTGCGTGGGTGCTATAGTGAAACGAGTGGCGGAATCCCCGCCTGCCGTCCTGTGCTTCGATCCGCCAATTCACTGCAAGGAGAAAACCTATGGCCGCAAGTTCATCCACCCCCGCCCTGCAGATTTGGTCGCGCGATTCGACCGGCTTGGTGAAGCTCGGCACGCCCTACCGTGCGCTGGTGCTGAACTTCGCCAACATCGGGCTGACGTATATCATGTTCACCTACTGGCTGCACCCGGCGTTTTTCCCGGCCAGCAACCTGCTGCTGTCCATCATCGTGGCGGAACTGGTGATCCTGCCCTTCATGTTCCTCTACGCCCTGTTCGCCACCGCCATGCCGCGCACGGGTAGCGAATACATCTACATTTCGCGCACGCTCCATCCGGCTGTCGGGTTTGCGTGCAGCTTCGCCGCCGCCCTGTCGCAGAGCTTCTGGACAGGCGTGGGCGGCTACTGGATTTCCACCTTCGTTCTCTCGCCGATGCTCACCTCCTTCGGGGCCACCTCAGGCAACGCCGCGCTGACCGCATGGGGCGCCAGGTTTGCTGAGCCGACCACGGCGCTGATCATTGCCTCGGTGTTCCTGTGGTTGATGGTGCTGCTCAACATCACCGGCCTGCGCGGTTATTTCCGTTTTCAGGAAATCAACTGGTGGGTCGGCATCGCTACCCTGCTGGTAATGTTAGGGGTGCTGCTAGTCTCATCACGGCAAGATTTCGTCAACAGCTTCAACACCTACGCCCAGAGCGCGGCCGGCTTGAGCAACGGCTACAACACGGTGATCAACGACGCGCGCGCTGCCGGCATGCCCTCCGGCATCACCCTGCGCGACACGCTGGGCATCTTCCCCATCATCTGGCTGGTGGCGTGGGCGTCCACGTACATCGGCGGCGAAGTGCAGACTCCGCGCAAGACCCAGTTGTGGGGAACCGTAGGCGGATCGCTGATGTACGCCACCGCTGTCTTTGTCATCGCCGCCCTGCTGGCGAAGACCGTCGGCTTCGAGTTCAACACCGCCGCATCCTATCTCTCGTATCAGGCGGCGGGCTGGTGGGACCGCTTCGCCGACTGGCCTACATTCGTGTTCTGGACCGGCCTGCTGATCCGCAATCCCATCGTGCTGCTCCTGGTGGGGCTGGGCATGGTGTTGTGGAGCTACTTCTGGATTCCCTCGGCGATGATCATCGCCACGCGCGCCATCTTCGCCTGGTCGTTCGACCGCCTGGTGCCGGAGAAGCTGTCGGACGTGCATCCGCGATTCCACTCGCCTTACATCGCGGTCATCCTCGTCGGCGTGGTAGGGCAGATTTTCGTGGCGCTGTACGCATTCGGGGTCTTCAATCTGCTTCTGCCCAGCGTCGCCTACATGATCGTCTTTCTGGTCGTGAGCCTCTCGGGCATCGTCTTCCCCTATCTCAAGAAGACGGAGAGCCTATACAACCAGCCGGGCGTCAACACGAAGATCGCCGGCCTGCCGGTGATGACGCTGTGCGGGATCGCCGGCGTGGTGTATTTTGGCATCGCCTTCTACTACATGCTCACGGTCCAAGGGCTAACGACCGCGGTGTTCGGGGTGGACTTGCGCGCCGGAGCGGCGGTGCTGGCCCTGCAGTTCCTCATTCCGCTGGCGCTCTTCTTCGGCCTGCGCTGGTGGCGCGCCCGTCAGGGGCTGGCAGTGGATACCGCTTTTCAAAGGCTGCCTCCCGACTAAGCCCCATCCTGCCCGGCGCTTTCCTTCAACTCGATGGGGTAATGCGGCGCTTTGGCTGCATTACCCCATCGAAGATTAATCTGCCCTATGGCCGAACTCACCCTCTTCTTCGCCACCGACATTCATGGCTCCGAAACATGCTGGCGCAAATTCCTGAACGCCGCCAAAGTCTACAAGGCCGACGTGATGGTACTGGGGGGTGACATGACCGGCAAGGTCATTGTGCCAATCTACACGACACAAAATGGATGGCAGGCGACGTGGAAAGAGCAGGATTACAACATCAATACGAAAGCGGAGCTGGACGAACTCGTGCCCGCTATCCGTGGTCCGGGCGCGTATCCTTACGTGACCACACGGGAAGAGATCGATGCGGTGGTGGGGGACGCTGAAGCAGAACACGCGCTGTTTACGAAACTGAAGATGGACGTCCTGCGCGGCTGGATGGCCTTGGCCGACGAGCGGTTGGCTGGCACCGGCGTGCGCTGTTTCGTGATGGCCGGGAACGACGACCCCTACGAAATTGACGAGGCGCTGGGCAGCGCGCGCACGGTGGTCAACACCGACCGCCTCATTGTGCAGTTGACGGATCGTATCGCCATGCTCTCTTTCGGGGCCAGCACCGTTACCCCGTGGCATTCGCCACGCGAATTGAGCGAAGATGAATATCTGCGGCAGGTGGAGCCGCTCGTGGGTCAACTCGCTGCGCCGGAGCGCGCCATCTTCAATTTTCACGATCCGCCGTACAATAGCGATATTGACGTCGCGCCGCAGATTGACGACTTGCTGCGTGTGCAGTACCGTGCCACTGGCGAGCCGATCTACGCGCCAGTGGGCAGCCGTTCGGTACGGGCGCTCGTTGAAAAGTATCAGCCCATGCTCGGCCTGCATGGCCACGTGCACGAAGGACGCGGGCGGTATAAGATGGGGCGGACGGTTGGGTTCAACCCCGGGAGCGATTACACCGAGGGCATGCTCCGCGGCGTCTTGATCAAGCTCTCAGACCATAAAGGCGTGCGCGAATATTCATTCACGATGGGCTGACCGCTTATGTCCCCTATCCCTGAGCCGCCCGCCGCGGCCGAGCGCATTCTAGCCGCCGCTCGCGAAAAAGCCCTGTTGCTGCGCTTAATGGGCGGTGTGGCGGTCTATCTGCGCTGCCCCAGCATTCGCGGCGCGGGGCGCGCCTACCGCGACCTCGACTTTGTCGCCGCCTCCGGCCTTGGCCGCCGCATCGAAGCGTTGTTCTCGTCGCTCGGTTATCTGGCCGATAAGACTTTCAACAAGCTGAACGGGGCGGACCGGCTGATGTTCTGGGACGACGCCAGTGGGCAGCGGGTGGACGTGCTGATTGACCGGCTAACCATGAGCCATGAGATCGACCTGCGCCGCCGCCTCGAGTGCGATGAGCGCACGCTCTCTCTCGCCGACCTGTTGCTATCGAAACTTCAGATTCACCAGATCAGCGACCGCGATCTGTTGGACATCGCCGCGCTGCTGGCGGATCATTCGCTGGCCGAGGACGACGCTGGCGGTATCAACGTCCTGTACCTCACCACCTTGTGCGCCGATGACTGGGGATTGTTCCGCACCTGCCAGATCAATTTGGAGCGGCTGTGCCAGTTCGATGCTTCGGCGCTGAGCCGGGCGCCGCACGACCCCTGCCAGCAAAGCACGGAATTGCTGCGCCGCCTGGAGGGCGCGCCGAAATCGCTGAAGTGGAAGGCGCGTGCTGCCATCGGCGAGCGTGTGCAGTGGTACAAAGTGCCGGAAGAAGTCGGCCGTTGACACGGCAGGGCCCTACGTCACTGTACGTCGTCAGACGAAGGATTCGGGAGTGCCTAAGATATCAGGACGAACGATCGTCTGTCTGCAGGCTGGGAATGAACACCGGGGCACTTGACCCGGCGATGGAAATTTGCGCGCATGCACATGAAGCCAGCGCGTGGGTTCATGTAGATGGCGCTTTTGGATTATGGGCGGCAGCGGCGCCGGCCCGCGCCCACCTTGTTTCAGGGTTTGCCGGTGCAGATTCGTGAGCCGCCGGTGCGCTTGAGCATGAGAATTTCAGATGCTGATTCATGCGGGCGCAACGTCGTCCCGCACGGACACCCGAACTCACCGCTCGGGCGTTGATGTTCTCGAACTTCTCCCAGCCGGGAAGTCGTGATTACGGCAGTGGCGCGACTCTGTCGGCCACCACAGTGATGCTCACACCGGATTTTCTCAACACCCCGTCAACCACGATGAAGGCGGAGCGCAAGGCCTCCCGGCACTCTGCGTAGACTTGCGGTGGGACGACCGCATCCGCGATCCCGTCTGGGGTATCGAGCCGGATGAATCCGACTCCCTTCGCCGTCGGGGGACGACGCAGGCCGTCGGCGACCAGCCCGCCGACTTTGACCTTTGCCCCATTCCGCATCTTGAGCAGTTCAGGATAGGGGATGCACCCCGCCCGCGTGAACGCATCGCGCCGGATCTCGACCAAGTGCGGCCCTGCTGTCACACCTGTCGTGGCAAACGTCAACGCCAGTTTCTGCTCCGGCGGCATCGGCAGCAGGCTGGCCTGCTCATCGGGAATGTCGAGTGGCAGGGGCGCAGGACGACGGGCGATCTCAAACGCTTCGGCCAAATCCCACAGCAACTGCCGCCTGTCTGCCCTGTCTGCCGACAGGCAGGTCGGACAGGCGGGCCGCTCGCCGAAGGTGTCGAATGCCCCAGCCAGTATGAGCGACTCAATCGCGCGACGTTCGAGCTCTGTACGCTGGATAAAATCGGCCAGCGAGTGGAAAGGCTTGTTCCCACAGATTTGCACAATCGCTTCGGCCCGCTCTTCGCCAATCCCCTTGACATACTCCAGCCCGAAACGAATCGCGTCACTCTCGACGGTTGCCTTCGCCTGTGAGCGGTTGACGTCGAACGGCAGGAACTTGATCCCGCTCCGCCGCGCCTCGGACTCGAGCACGTTCGCCGGGTACGTCCCGAGCGGCGCGTGACGCAGCAGCCCGCAGAAATACTCGACCGGGTGATACACCCGCAGCCACGCCGACCAGTAGACAATCACCGCGAATGCGGCGGCGTGGGCTTTGCTGAACGAGTAGCCCGCAAACCCCGCAATCATCTGCCAGACGTTCTGGGCGGTCTTGGGATGGACGCCGCGCCCCAGCGCGCCTTCGACGAACTCCGCCCGGAACTTCTGGAGCTCTTCGCCCGCATCCTTATGCCCAAGCGCGCGGCGCAAGAGTTCTCCCCGCCCGGCCGTGAACCCGGCGAAGTCGCGGGCAATCTTGATGACTTGCTCTTGAAAGACGATCACGCCCAACGTCTCATCGAGCGCGGGCCTGAGTGATGGGTGAAGGTATGTGACCGGCTCCACCCCCTGCCGGCGGCGGATGTACGGGCGCACCATGTTGCCCTGAAGCGGCCCGGGGCGGATCAGGCTCACTTCGACGACCAAATCCTGAAAGCAGCGCGGCTGCAAGTGCGGGATGACCGAGACCTGGGCTCCGGATTCAACCTGAAAAATTCCGACAGTCTGAGCCGAGCAAATACGGTCGTATACGCGCCGGTCACGGAAGTCCAGCCGGTCGAGATGCACCGTCTTGCCCTGTTGCTTGAGCGCGCTCACTGTATCTGCAATCGCAGACAGCATCCGCAAGCCGAGCAGGTCAATCTTCACGATCCCCAACTGCTCCAGCCCTTCTTTGTCGAACTGCGTAACGGTCCTTCCTTCCATCGCCGCCGGTTCGATGGGGATCAGGTGCGAGATGGGGTCGCCCGTGATGATCATTCCCCCGTTATGCAGGCCCAGATGCCGGGGGCGCTTCCGCAGGCGCTCGGCCATCGAGACGAGCTGCTGCCATTCCGTGGTTTGTAGTCGGGTGGTCAGACGGTCGGGTAGTCGAGTGGTCAGATCAGGGATAGGGGCATCGGGCACTTCGACGCGGCCATCTTGGTCAGGTTGCTCGGCGTGACGCTGGGTCTCCACCGCCTGTGCGATTTCTTCGATCACGTCCGGCTTGAAGCCCAGGGCAAAGCCCGCGTCGCGGATCGCGCTGGCCGAACGGTAGGTCACATACGTGCAGGCCATCGCGGCGTGGTCACGTCCCCAGCGGTTATAGACGTACTGGATCACCGACTCCCTGCGCGCCGCGTCAATGTCCAAATCAATATCCGGCGTGCCACCGTGCTCGACCGAGATGAACCGCTCGATGACCAGTCCCTGCGCGATGGGGTCCACCGTGCTGATGCCGAGCAGGCGGGCAACCAAACTGTTCGCCGCCGAGCCGCGCCCGTGGCACAGGATGCCACGGCGCTTGCAAAAGTTCACGATGTCCCAGACGACCAGAAAGTAGTTCGCCAACTCGAGTTGCGCGATGATGGCCAGCTCCTTCTCCAGCAGTTCGGCGGCGCGCGGAAGGTTGCGGGGGTAGTAGACGCGCAACTGCTCCCGGCACAACTGGCGCAGGTAGGCTTCTGCGTCTGTGCCTGCCGGGGTGGGATAGACCGGCAAGACCTGCAACCCGACGGGGAGCGCGACGTTGCAGCGTTCGGCGACTTCGAGCGTGTTGGAAATCGCGTCGGGCAGGTCGGGATAGAATGCATCCATCGTCGCCGCCGAACGCAGGAAGTATTCGTGGTTAGGTCGTTGTAGGGGCGAAACACGCTTCGCCCCAACAGGCAGTGGCACGCGCTCGCGGACGCTGACCAGCACGCTTTGCAGATCGGCGTCGTCGCGGGAGAGGTAGTGGACGTCCCCGGTGGCGACGCACTTGATCCGGAATTCAATCGCGAGCGCGGCCAACCACCGGCTGAGCCGCCCGTCATCCCGGCGCAGGTTACGCTGGAGTTCGACGTAGACGTTCGCTGGGCCAAAGATTTCCAGCAGACTGCGGAGCGCCTGACGCGCTCCATCCCAGTCGCGGGCCAACAACCGGCTCGCCACCGGCCCGCGGCGGCAGCCCGTCAGGCAAATCAGGCCGTGCGCGTGTCCGGGGAGTTCGGCCCACGGGAGCGCCGACTGCCCCTTAGGCCTCTGCGCGCGGCCCTTCGTGATCAACTGGCAGAGATTGCGGTAGCCGCTCTGCGTCTCGGCCAGCAGGGTGAGATGACCGTCATCTTCCAGCGTGATCTCCGCGCCAACGATGGGTTTAATCCCGCACGCCTGCGCGCGCGTGTAGAACGGAACCAGGCCATAGAGCGCATCATGGTCGGTGAGCGCAACCGCAGGCAAGCCGAGTTCGGCGGCGCGCACGGCCAGCTCTTCGGGGAACGGCACGCCGTCGAGCAGGCTGAAGCAACTGTGCGCGTGCAGCTCACAGTAGCGGCCAGGCCCGGTCGAGAAACCATTCGCCATTGATCAGATTTTGAAAGATGTTGCGCAGTGACCCATCCGCCAGGAGCACGCGGAAGTAGTCGCGCTGGACAGGCCTGTCCCACCAGAACTTCTCCTCGCGCCAGTATTCGTCCACTCCGACGACGACGCGGCTCTCGCCCCCAAACGCCAGCCGCGCCGGGAGGCCCTCGGCGTTCAACGCCACCCGCACCTTGAGCGGCACGGGCGGGCCGAGCAGCGCGGCGAGGCGGATCACGGCCTGGCCGAAGCGGTGATAGAGCAGTTGTAGGGTCTCTTCGAGCCGAGTCTGTTTAGCCGAGACACCCGCCTCTACTAACGCCATCTGATGCATTCCCAAATGCCACGAGCGGAGGGGATAGGCACTCAAGACCACGCTCATCACAGGCACTTTGAGTTGGAGCCGCCCGAGCATTTGCGCCGCCAGCCGGCTCAAGCGAGCTTCGTCAGATGTAGGCGGCTTGAGCGCCTGCCCGATCTCCATCGGCTGCCCGTCTTCACCGACTAATGACAGTTTGATGGCTTCGGCGTGGTAGCCCTTCTCGGCGAGCGCCTTGCCGAGTTGCCAGCACAGGCGGTGGGTCGCGTTGAGGAGGATCTGGCGCTCGGCGACCGAGCTGGTCAGGCGCAGTGAGCGGACGATCCGCAGTGGGGGGACATCTGGATTGAGCGGGCGCGGGTCGTGGCCCCGCGCGAGTTCATATAAGCCAGACATCTCCGGCCCGAACTGGCGGAGCACCGCAGGCTTTTTGATCGCAACCAGATCGCCAAGCGTGTACAGGTCAAACAGGTGCAGGCGCCGTCGCATCTCGCCGGGGAGGTTGGGCAGGATGGTGATGGGCAGCGGCGCGAGAAAGCGCGACTCGGTTCCGGGCGCGACCACGCAGACTCCAGAGCGCGCGGCCTGTTGGGCGGTGAATTTTCCGGATGCCATTCCGACCTGAGCAGCGAGTCCGCTGGCGGAGTGCGCCGCAGAGCACATCGCCTCGGCGAGCGCCTGATCGCTCCTGTGGATTCGCTCCAAACCACGAACGTCCACCAGGAATTCGCCCAAACCCACCGTCTCAATCGCGGGCGAGAAAGCCCGGAGCGCGGCTTCCATCGCGCCGTGACAGGCGTGGTAGGTCATCTCATCCGGCTCGACCACGAGTGCGGACGGCACCACCTGTCGGGCCTGATAAAGGGACATCCCGGCCTGCACCCCGGCATCCGCAACATCGTCGGACATCGCGAACACGGTCGCGCCATCCACCGGATGGGCGATGAGAAGAGAGCCTTCCACTCTTCGTCTTCGGCGCTCGACCTGGATGGGCAGGTTGGGGGCGAGCACGCAGGCGATTTTCATTCCGGTCTTGACTTTATGGAAAAAATGTTCTACAAGCAATGTTCGTGCCAACCGACCTGTGTGGGGTTGTGTTGGAGTTGGGTTAGATCAGAGCCGGAGTACCATTTATGGGCGACGAATTCATCCCGATTGAACAGGCCGCGCAGCAGAGCGGGCTACACATCAACACTCTGAAGCGTCTTCTGCGAGAAGGGGTAATCGAGGGCTACAAGGCCATCCATCAGCGCAAGCGCCGCTGGATGGTGTCCGTGGCATCACTCAAGCAATACACGGATCCGGTCTACGGTTTTCTACTCGACCTGCCGGGGCCGAAATTGTTTTTGAGGCGAATGGATGAGGAAGACGACGAAGAAGAGTGATCCGTCCCCTGTATCACGGGAATGACTGGCGCGTCCACTGGAGCGGGTCGACCTGCACGCCGCCCACGAACATCTCCCAGTGCAGGTGCGGCCCGGTCGCCAGGCCGGTGCCCCCGATCTTGCCGATCAACTGTCCCGCCTGAACCACGTCGCCCACGTGTACCAGAATCTCGGATTGATGCCAGAAGCCGGAATACACTCCCCAGCCGTGGTCAATGATGGTCGCATTCCCGCGCACGATGAGCGGCTCGGCCAGCACCACCACGCCCGCCGCGGGCGCGCGGATGTCCAGCCCGCCGGAGAACGAGAAATCCACGCCGCCATGAAAGGAACTGTATGGCCCGCCGTTGTAGCTTCGGCGCGTGCCGAAGACCGACGTGATGCGGCCCACTGCCGGGAGTTGGAACGTGCCCTGCCAGTAGCGCGTCGGGGTGATGGGCGCGACGACAGCGGCGATGCGTTCGCGCTCTGGGAGTGTGAGTTGCGGGTCGAGCAGTTGGGTCTTGTCCGGCGTGAGATCGAGACGTTCACGCGCATAGCCGCCATTGGCGACAGCGATGGATTGATTGTATGTCGTCGCGTTCCCGGCCTGATCCGTCAGGGTGAGCGTCAGAGAATACGCGCCCGGATCGGCGAGCGCATAGATGCCGACCAGCCCTACAAACCTATCGCCTTCACGAAAGAACTGAATCGGCCATGCGCCGAGTGCGCCAGCGACGGCCGAACGACCTTCTGCCGGGAGCGAGATGGAAACTGTGCGCCCCTGCTCGGGCGGATTCGGGGAGAGTTGCAGGCCGGGCAGTTGTGCGGATGCAAGAGCCGGAGCCGTCGATGCGCCCGGGATGACGAGTGTTTGCCCGGCGTAGATGCGCGACGGGTTGGCGATCCCGTTTGCGGTGGCAATCGCGGCAACCGTCGTGCCGTAGCGCGCCGCGATGCGCGAGAGCGTCTCCCCGCGCTGGACGACATGGAGTTGCGTTCCAGTGGGTGTGCTTGTCGGCTGGCAATTGCCGCCTGCCCGGATGGACAGAACCTGCCCGGTGTAGATGCGATTAGGGTTGGCAAGGCTGTTGAGGCGGGAGAGTTCAGCCGTCGTCGTGCCGAAGAGGCGCGCGATCTTGAACAGGGTGTCGCCCCGCTGCACGGCATAGGTGGTCGGCGACGAACAATCGCCCGCGCTGACCGGGGCGGGTATGGACAGCGCCGTGATCAGCGTGGCAATGAGCATCCAGCGGGCGAAGAGCGATTCCTTCATCGCTTTGCAACAAACCAGAGCCGGTCGACAGGGCCGTGGCTCCGTAGCTCAGACCCAGCGAGCACCGGCTATTCGACCGGCGACACGGTATCGTCAAGCCCCAAGTCCCGCAGCGCAGCTTTTGTCTCCGATGCCTTCTGTGGGGACACGCCTTCCGGCGGTTTGATCTCCGCTTTCACTGTGAGCTTTACTCCGCCAAGAGGCGTGAATCGCGACAGCACTTTGTTGTAGAACTGCATCCACTTTCCCCACGGCACCTCGCCTTCCCAGAGCAGGCCGCGCAGGCCAACTGGTTGGGCAGCAGCCTCGGTCTTCAGCCAGTCTTCGTCAGGTGTCACTGTCTCGCGCCCGACAGCAGTTTCTGGCTGGGGTTTCTGGTACTCCGGCGGTTGAGCGCCGGAGGCCAGCGCCTCGGCTGTTTCCTTCGGGAGAAGCATCACACCTTCGGAAATCTCGACGTCGGCCTCGGAGGTGGGCCGCTTGAACCGCAGGCCAACATAGTTGCCGCCAGCATCTTTGCCGGCATAGCCGAACAGACCTTCGCCGACGCCTTTGGCGATTGTGCGGCGGACAGCGTCCGGGTCAATGAGCCGCGGGAATAACGGCGAAGCAAAGAAGGCATCGCGCACGGCCTTCGTGGGCCACTCGGCCAGGGCGGTGGGCCAGTTGCGGGCAAGGAAGCCGGCGCTAGGCTCCGGTTCTATTTCGCCATCCTGCTTGAGCCGGGAGATGATCAGACCAACGAGACCATCAGTCGCAGAACTGGAATGAATCAGGCCCAGGTCGAGATGGCGCAGCGCGCCATCTTTGCCGAGAAAGACGACGTGTCGGTAGGCATTCCACACTGCCTCTTTCAGGTCCAACGCCGAGCGGCGTTTTTGTTCGCCCAACTGACGTTGCTGGCTCTCGTCGAGCTGCAGATCATCCTTCTCGTCGTTGAGCGCTTCCCAGGCCAACAGCAGCCCTGCTGGGGTGCCGGGGACAAGCTTAGGCAGTAACTGCAAGCGGAAGCGGGCTGCGGTGTATGTACGCCGGCGGCCGGAACGGAGTGCGGCGTATCAAGTGGTGCGTGAGAATTTGGA
>Ga0233425_10004301_pt1 | contig 24128 bp, 18 predicted proteins | sample Watercolumn_Towu_2_FD_181712 | JGI IMG/M metagenome (GOLD analysis project Ga0233425, IMG submission 181712) | Freshwater microbial communities from Lake Towuti, South Sulawesi, Indonesia - Watercolumn_Towuti2014_140_MG | ecosystem: Environmental > Aquatic > Freshwater > Lake | place... | reverse complement strand
TGTTCGGCGCTCTCCTCGGCGATGGCCGCCAGCCGGTCCATGCGCAGGTGCTGCGGCTGCGTCCGCGCCGTGGTCACCAGGCCGATCCGCGCCGCCCCCAGCTCGGTGGCCTTCTCCACGGCGAACTCCAGCGCCGACTTCTTCACCGGGGCGATCAGCAGGTGCACGTCCGGCGGCGTGACCTGCTCGCGGACCCGCTCCCCGGCCCGCAGCACCACCCCCTTCTTCAGCACCTCGCCCACGACGCAGCGCCACTCGCCGTCGGTCCCGTTGAAGACGAGCAGCGGATCGCCCGCCTTCAGGCGCATCACCTGGGTCAGGTAGCGCGACTGCTCGAGCGTGGGCGCGAGCGCCGCGCCGGCGGACAGGGGCTGGGGGACGTAGAGGCGGATCACCCGTCGATTCTAGTGCGCCGACTCCGGACTGGATAGGCCCGCCGCCGGCCGGCCGGCGGTCGTGTCGAGCCTCTCCTCCAGATCGCGGACCATGGCGCGCCACGCCTCGCCCGTCCGGTGCAGGGCCTCGTCCAGCACGGCCGGCGGCGCGGCGTGCGCGACCCCGGCCTGCTCGGCCCGGGTCGGCGTCGGCGTCCAGCCGGTCAGGTGCAGCATGACCGCGAAACCGGCGACATAGGCGAGGGGGACGTACCAGCCCCGCCGGAGCCATTCGACCACCGATCGGGTCTCCGGAAACTGCGCCGACACCGCCACCCCGGCCGACGAGCCGAACCACATCATCGAGCCGCCGAAGCCGACGGCGAAGGCCAGCACGCCCCAGTCATAGCCGCCCTGCTTGAGCGCCAGCGCGGTCAGCGGGATGTTGTCGAACACCGAGGACAGCACGCCGAGACCCAGGGCCGTGCGCCAGCCGGCCTCGGGCAGCCGGTCGACCGGCATCAGCGAGGCGGTGGCCACGAGCGCCGTCAGGAACAGGGCGCTCTTCGCCGCCCCGCCCAGCACCGACAGCTTCGGCATGCGGACCGGCGCGGTCAGGACCAGGGCCGCCCACAGGCTCAGGCCCAGCCACGGCGCCCGGTCCTGGTGCTGCGGATACCAGGCGTTGCCGGCGAAATTCACCGCCAGCAGGGTCAGCAGGATGAACAGGACGACGCCCGCCCGCACCCGGTCGATGCGCGGGGCGTCGGGCGCGACGTGGCGCTGGATCGGCGCATGCCGTTGCTGCTGCAGGGCGGCGGGCAGGCCGAAGATCAGCAGGGCGACGCCCGCGGCGACGAAGGCCTTCACCACCGCCAGCGGCGAGACGCCGCTGATCCACATCATGGTGGTGGTCGTGTCGCCCAGCACGCTGCCCGCGCCGCCCGCATTGGCCGCCGCCACGATCGCGGCCAGATAGCCGACGCCCACCTTGCCGTGGAACACATGGCGCGCGGCCACCGCGCCGATGACGGCGGCGGCGATGTTGTCGAGGAAGATCGACATGACGAAGACCAGGCCCAGCAGGGCCAGGCCGCCGGTCCAGCCGTCCGGCAGGATGCGCGGCATGGCCTCAGGAATGTTGCTGCGCTCGAACTGGCTGGCCAGCAGGGCGAAGCCCAGCAGCAGCAGGGCCAGGTTGCCGAGCAGCACCGCCTCGTGCGCCGCGTGGGCGAGCAGTCCGTCCACCCCGGTTCCGTGGGCGAAGCCCGAAACCAGAAGCTTGAATCCGACGGTCGCCGCCAGCCCCGCCAGGGCGACCAGCAGCGGTCGCCGGTGGAAGACGGCGACGCCTGCCAGCGTCAGTCCGAAGATCAGAAACTCGACCGGCGTCGAATGCAGGCCGGCCGCCGCCGCAAGGGCGGCTTCCCCAAACGAACTCATGAAACAGCATCCCCCGATGTCGGAGGCAGACTGCAAAGCTTGACCGTTAACCGTCTACCGCGAGGCCGCGACGCCCGCCGGATTTCCGGAACGCTGTTGCGCGGACGATGCTATTGGTTCGTGATCGGATCGTCTCCCGGGCGGCAGGGCGGATCAGGCCGGCGGCCGCCGCGTTGGTTTCCCCGGATGACTGCGGGAGGCCCGGGATGCCGTGGCTGAAGACCTGGGCCGACGAGGGCCGGACGACGGCCGCGGCCCTGGACGCCTTCGACGCCCTGCCCGCCGTGACGCCCGACGTCATGATCGGGACCTGGCGCGGTTCGGAGCTGCCCACGGGCCACCCGCTGGACGGCCTGCTGGCCTTCTACGGCTGGCGCGGCAAACGGTTCGTCGACGCCGACCGGGTCGATCCGCTGCTGTTTGGCCGCGACAACGAGGTCCTGGCCCTCGATCCGGCCCGCCTGCCTCTGGGCCTGGCCCTGGCCCTGCCGCGGATCGCCCGGACCGACGCCGCCCGCGGCCTGTTCAGCCTCGTCCAGCCGCTGATCAGCACCCGGAAGCCCAAGGCCCGCCTGCGATCCGTGGCCCATCGCGGCCGGGTGTCGGCGGCGATGATCTACGACGACCTGCCGATCATCGATCACTTCCGCCAGATCGACGCCGACCGGGTGCTGGGCCTGATGGACCTGCGCCCGACGCCGCAGCCCTTCTTCTTTCTGCTGACCCGCGAGCGCTAGAGCGTCCGCGCGATCAGCAGCTTCATGATCTCGTTGGTGCCGCCGTAGATCCGCTGCACCCGGGCGTCCTTGTACAGCTGGGCGATCGGGTACTCGTTCATGTAGCCGTAGCCGCCGTGCAGCTGCAGCATCTCGTCGATGGTCTCGCCCTGGATGTCCGTCACCCAGTACTTGGCCATCGAGGCGGTCGCCGCGTCCAGCTCGCCCTTCAGGTGGCGCTCGATGCAGTGGTCGACGAAGACCTTGGCCACCGTCAGCTTGGTCTTCACCTCGGCCAGTTTGAACTGGGTGTTCTGGAAGTCGAGGATGCGCTTGCCGAAGGCCTTGCGCTCCTTGACGTAGGCCAGGGTGTGCTCCAGCCCGCGCTCGGCCGCGGCCACGCCCTGTACGGCGATGTTGAGCCGCTCCTGCGGCAGCTGCTGCATCAGCTGGATGAAGCCCTGGCCCTCGCCGCCGCCGATGATGTTCTCGCCCGGGACCTTCACGTCGTTGAAGAACAGCTCGGAGGTGTCGTTGGCCTCCATGCCGATCTTGTGCAGGTTGCGGCCCCGCTCGAAGCCTTCGGCCCCGTCGGTCTCGACCACGATCAGGCTGGTGCCCTTGGCGCCTTCCGCCGGGTCGGTCTTGGCCACCACGATGATGAAGTTGGCCAGCTGGCCGTTGGTGATGAAGGTCTTGGACCCGTTCACCACATACTGGCCGCCGGTCTTGATGGCGGTGGTCTTGACCCCCTGCAGGTCCGAGCCGGCGCCCGGCTCGGTCATGGCGATGGCGCCGACCAGTTCGCCCGACTGCAGCCGCGGCAGCCAGCGCGCCTTCTGCTCCTCGGTGCCGTAGTGCCAGATGTAGGGCATCACGATCGCATTGTGCAGCGAGATGCCGAAGTGATCCGCGCCCTTCCAGCCCAGCTGGCGCATCAGCACCACCTCGTGCCGGTAGTCGCCGCCCATGCCGCCGTCGGCCTCGGGCATGGAGATGCCCAGCAGCCCCGCCTCGCCGGCGTCGTTCCACAGCTGGCGCGGCACCGAGCTGTCGGCGATCCACTGCGTCACCTTCTCCGGCGGCGCGTGCTCGTCGATCCACTTGCCGACGCTGTCGGAGAAGAGGGTGATCTCCTCTTCCTGCATGAAGGCGGGGTCGGGGGCGTTGAGGACGTTCATGCTCAGAACGCCTCCGCCGGCAGGGTCATCAGCACGTCCGCGCCGGTCTTCAGCTTGGCCAGATGCGCGCCCGTGTCCGGGAGCATGCGCTCGACGAAATAGCGGCCGGTGGCGATCTTGTGGGCGTAGAACGGGTCGTCCGAGCCGCCGTCGATCGCCTTCTGGGCCGCAAGCGCCATCTGCGCCCACATATAGGCCAGGGCCGTCAGGCCGAAGATGTGCAGGTAGTCGGTGCTCGCCGCCCCGGCGTTGTCCGGGTTCTGCATGCCGTTCTGCATCAGCCACATGGTGGCTTCCTGCAGCTTCTTCTTGGCGTCGGCCAGGCCGTCGATGAAGGGCTTCTGCGGGCCCTCGCCGCCATGCTCCGCCACGAAGGCGTCGATCTCGCCGAACCAGGTCATGATCGCCCGGCCGCCGTTGGCCGGCAGCTTGCGGCCGACGAGGTCCAGCGCCTGGATGCCGTTGGCGCCCTCGTAGATCATGGTGATGCGCGCGTCGCGCAGGTACTGCGACGCCGGGAAGTGCTCGGTGTAGCCGGAGCCGCCGTGCACCTGCATCGCCAGCGAGGCGGCGTGGAAGCCGCGATCGGTCAGATAGGCCTTCAGCACCGGGGTGATCAGCCCCATGTAGTCGCGCGCCTTGGTGGCCGTCGCCTCGTCGTTCGACCGCTGCAGGTCCGCCTGCAGCGCGGTCCACAGGATGAAGGCCTGGCCGCCCTCGACGATGGCCTTCGCCTCCAGCAGCATGCGCCGCACGTCCGGGTGCACCACGATCGGATCGGCCGGGCCGTCCGGGTTCTTCGGCCCGGTCAGCGACCGACCCTGCAGCCGGTCCCTGGCGAACTCCGCCGCCGCCTGGTAGGCCGCCGTGCCGATGGCCAGCCCCTGCAGGCCGGTGCCGAGGCGGGCCTCGTTCATCATGACGAACATCGCCGCCATGCCCTTGTTCTCGGTCCCGACCAGCCAGCCCTTCGCGTTCTCGTAGGACATCACGCAGGTGGCGTTGCCGTGGATGCCCATCTTGTGCTCGAGGCCCGCGCACTGGACGCCCTCGTTGCGCGCGCCCGCCGAGCCGTCCTCGTTGACGAAGAACTTGGGCACCACGAACAGGCTGATGCCCTTGATCCCCGCCGGCGCGCCCTCGATGCGGGCCAGCACCAGGTGGATGATGTTGTCGGTGAAGTCGTGCTCGCCCGACGAGATCCAGATCTTCTGGCCGGTGATCGAATAGCTGCCGTCGCCGTTCGGGACCGCCTTGGTGCGGATCATGCCCAGGTCGGTGCCGCACTGCGGCTCGGTCAGGTTCATGGTCCCGCCCCATTCGCCGGTGGCCAGCTTGGGCAGGTAGGTCGCCTTCTGCTCGTCCGAGCCGTTGGCGTGCAGCGCCTCGTAGCAGCCGTGGGTCAGGCCCGGGTACATCGAGAAGGCCGGCGAGGCGGCGGCGGTGAACTGGCCGAAGGCCATGCCCACGATGGCCGGCATGCCCTGGCCGCCGAACTCCGGATCCGAGCTCAGGCCCGGCCAGCCGGCGGCCACCATCTGCTGGTAGGCCTCCTTCCAGCCGGTCGGACCGGTCACCTTTCCATTGTCGAACTTGCAGCCCTCCTGGTCGCCGACCCGGTTCAGCGGGGCGATGACCTCCTCGGCGAATTTCGCCCCCTCCTCGAGGATCTGGCCGACCAGTTCCGACGACACGTCGGTGAAGCCGGGCTGGTTGGCGTAACGGTCGATCTCCAGCACCTCGTTGAGGACGAAGGTCAGGTCTCGGACAGGCGCCTTGTAGGCCATGGGACTACGCTCTCGCTTTGAAGGGCTGGTGATGGTGGTCGGGGTTCAGGCGCTCGCGCAGCAGCGAGGCGTATTCCTCGGCGCCGGGCAGCAGGTCGGGACGGTGCTCGCCCAGCTTCTGCTCCATCCACTGGCAGGCCTCCTCGGCCGTCTGGATGGCGCCTTCGATGTCTTCCAGCTGCTGCTTCAGCGCCGCGATCTGGGCGCGGTGGCGGCGCAGGGCCACCGCCATCTGATGGGCGTTGTGATCCTTGCGGTCGTACAGATCCAGCATCTCCTGGATCTCCTGCAGGCTGAAGCCGATGCGTCGGCCGCGCAGGATCAGCTTCAGCCGCGCGCGGTCACGGGCGTCATAGACCCGCGTCTGGCCCTTGCGGGCCGGGGTCAGCAGCCCCTTGTCCTCGTAGAAGCGCAGCGCCCGCGCCGTCGCCCCGAACTCGCGGCACAGCTGGCGGATCGAATAGGTGCGATGATCGTCGGCGGTCGCCATGGCCGCCAGATAAGCCGAACTTTACGTGCACGTAAAGGGAAGGTTCGGGAGGGATGAGGGATGAGGGATGAGGAATGATGGAACGGGGATCGGCGGGCGCTTGGCGCGTCGGCGGGAGAAGGCGGCCCCGCCACGGGACGCCCCTCATCCCTCATCCCTCATCCCTCATCCCTCGCCTTCAGCGCACTTCCCGCGCCCGCATCCACAGCACCGGCGCGGTGATGGCGATCAGCGCCAGGTTGGTCGCGGCCAGCCCGAACTCCAGGCCGAGCGCATGCAGCGCCAGCATGATCACCTCCAGCGCCAGCAGGCCGGCGGCGGCCACCACCAGCAGCGGCCGCCCCTGCTTCCACGACACCAGCGGCGCCAGGACCAGAACCGCCAGCACGATCTCGGCCACGCCCAGGCCGCGCACCAGGTTCTCCGGCGCGAACGCCGGCCAGCGCATCAGTTCGACGAGGTTGGTCATCGGCTCGCTGAGCTTGGCGTAGCCGGCGGCGATGAAGAACATCGCGATCCAGCCCTGCAGGGTCCACAGGGTCAGGTTGCGGTAGCTCGCATTCAGCCGCGAGCGGGCGGGGGACAGGGCCTGGGAAGTCATATGTGCGACGCCCGGGGAGGGGCGCTCTTCTTGATTGGTAACAGTGGTGAGATCGGTTTGCCCGGCCGTCTCCGCAAGGGGGCGGCCGGAAGCGTAACCATCCGTGACCGCCTTGTGCGGAGCGCCGGCGGCCAAAGCGTGGCCGTACTTATAATTCGCTGTAATGCGCCGCGGGCCGGCGGCGGGCGCCGGCCGGCGCCGGAGCAGGGGGAGGCGGGGCAGGTCATCGGCTCACCGGGGCAGCGCTTCGGACCCCTCCCGTCTACTGCCAGCCTGCTGCCGCCCTGCTGTCAGCAGCGGCTCAGCGGCGGGCGGCGCCGGCCGCCCGGACCCGGTCGATCTTCGCTTCGAACGGCCCCCAGTCGTCCCCGGCGTCGATCGCCGCCCAGATCGCCTCGACCTCGTCGATCAGCATCTCCTCCGGCTCGGGCCGGGCGAAGACCGGATGCTCCAGCCGCTCGGGCCGGTCCGGCTCGTGCTCGAACAGGGCGAAGCGGAAGGCGTCGAAGGCCTCCCCCTGGTAGGTCTTCGCCCGCGGCCCCTGCAGCGCCCGCGCCGAGGAGGCGAAGCCGCCGAACCAGTCGTGGAACAGCGGCTCCCAGCGCAGCCCCTCGCCGCCCTCGCGCAGCAGCGCCAGGGTCGTGTCCAGCAGCCGCTGGTCGGCCGCCTCGCCGAGGCTCTTCACCCCCAGCCGCTTGAGGAAGGCGGCCCGCAGCTCGCGGATGTAGGCCGGCCCGAAGCCGTTCAGGGCCGCGGTCAGCGGCTCCGCCCCGGCGACCGTCTTCAGCGCCCCGCCCAGCTGGGTCAGGGCCCAGAACACCGCCTCGGGCTGCCGGGCGAAGGCGTACAGCCCGGTCTGGTCGAAATAGGCCGCCGTGAACCCCGGCTCGTACCACGGCAGGAAGCGCCACGGCCCGTAGTCGAAGCTTTCGCCGGTGACGTTCAGGTTGTCGGTGTTCAGCACCCCGTGCACGAAGCCCGCCGCGATCCATCGCGCCGTCAGCCGGGCCGAGGCCGCCACGACCGCCGCGAGGAAGCCGGGGACGTCCCCGCCCTCCACCTCCGGGTGGTAGAGCGCCCGGGCATGCTCGACCAGGGCCTCGATCATGTCGGTGCGGCCGAAGTAGGCGGCGCGCTGGAAGGTGCCGAAGCGGATGTGGCTGTGCGACAGCCGCACCAGCACCGCCGAGCGGGTCGGGGAGGGCTCGTCCCCCCGCTCCAGCGCCTCGCCGGTCTCGATCAGGCTGAAGGCGCGGCTGGTCGGGACGCCGAGCGCCTCCAGCATCTCCGCCGCCAGCACCTCGCGCACCCCGCCCTTCAGCGTCAGCCGCCCGTCGGCCCCGCGCGACCACGGGGTCTGCCCCGAGCCCTTGGTGCCGAGGTCCAGCAGCCGCCCGTCGTCCGCCCGCAGCTGCGCCGCCAGAAAGCCGCGCCCGTCGCCGAGGTCGGGATTGTAGGTGCGGAACTGGTGGCCATGATAGCGCATCGCCACCGGTCCCGGCTGGCCGGGCAGGGGCTCGAAGCGGCCGAAGGCGGCGATCCAGCCGGCGTCGTCCAGCGTCTCCAGCCCCACCGTCGCCGCCGCCCGGTCGTTGCGGAAGCGCAGGATCGTCTGCGGGAAGGCGGCCGGCCGGACGGCGTCCCCATAGTCCTCCCCGAGATCGAAGAAGCGCGGCTCGGGGCGGTAGGCGGGGGACACGGGCATGGCGGGCAAATGCGCCCGCCGGCCGAAGGCTGCAACCTCGACGGCCGCCTCAGGAGGCCGCGGCGTCGCCGTGCGCCGGCGGCGCGTCGTCGTCCTCCGCCGCCCCGTGGAAGGTCGCCCAGTCGCCGCCCGACGGCGGCGCCGGCAGGCCGCTGACGATGCCGTCGGCCGGATTGGGATCGATGCCGTGCCCCTGGCGGTGCAGGTGGGCCTTGGCGATCATGTTGGCCGACACCGGCGCGGTCAGGAACAGGAAGATGGTGATCAGCAGCTCGTGGGCGGACCAGGTGGCGCCCGAGGCGGGGAAGTAGATCATCGAGCCGATCAGGCAGGCCCCGACGCCCAGGGTGCTGGCCTTGGTCGGCCCGTGCAGCCGGGTCATCAGCGACGGCAGCCGGGCCAGCCCCCAGGAGCCGATCAGGATGAAGGCGCCGCCCAGGACCAGCAGGCCGGCGACGAGGAGTTCGGCGGCGAGGCTCATTCGACGATGTCTCCCCGCAGCAGGAATTTGCAGTAGGCCACCGTGCCCACGAAGGCGACCATGGCCAGCAGCAGGGCCGCCTCGAAATAGGTTTCCGTGGCGTGGGCCACGCCGAACACGACGATCAGGGCGATGGCGTTGATGGTCAGGGTGTCGACCGCGAGGATGCGGTCGCCCGAGGTCGGTCCCCGCACCAGCCGGAACAGGTTGAGGAGGATGGCCAGGCTGATGCACGCCAGCGCGAAGCCCAGCCCCGCCGACAGGATCGTCATGGGAACACCTCCAGCAGGCGCGCCTCGTAGCGCGTCTTGATGCGGGCGATCTCCGCCTCCGGATCCGCCACGTCGAGCGCGTGCACCAGCAGGGCCCGCCCGTCGGCGGAGACGTCGCTGCTGACGGTGCCGGGGGTCAGGCTGATCGTGCCGGCCAGCACGGTGATCGCCTCCGGCGACCGCAGCGCCAGCGGGACCACCAGCCAGCGGGCGCGCAGGTCGCGGTTGCGCCGGGTCAGGATCACCCAGGCGACCTGGAAGTTGGCGATGAGGATGTCGAGCAGGACGATCCCCAGATAGGCCATCGCGGCCCGGCCGAAGCGGATCCTCGGCCGGTCCGGCCAGAACCGGCTGGTCGCCAGCGGCACGAGCACGGCGACGACCGCCGCGAGAAACAGGCCGCCGGAGGAAGGCTCGTTGACCAGCAGCATCCAGACGACGCCGACGAGCACGCTCAGGGCCGGGTGGGGCAGAAGGCGGCGGATCATCGGACGCCTCCCGCGGTCCCGCCCAGCACCGCCTCGACGTAGGTCTGCGGCGCGAACAGCTGGGCGGCGGCCGCCCCGGTGTAGGCGCTGACCGGCCCGCCGAGGACGGTCAGCGCGACGAGGGCGGCGAGCAGGGCCGCCGCCGCGGCCGGACCGGCGACGGGCCCGCGCAGGGCGCGCATCTCGATCTCGCCGCCGACCTCCGCGCTCCTCCAGAACAGCCGGCTGCCGGCCCGGGCGAAGGCCAGCACGGCGAGCAGGGTGGTGACCAGCACCGTGGCCCAGATCCACGCCGCCCCCGGCGCCGCCCGCACCCCGTCGAGGATCAGCAGCTTGCCGACGAAGCCGGACAGCGGCGGCAGGCCGGCGACGGCGATCGCCGCGAGGAAGAACAGGCCCGACAGCAGCTCGCACTGGCGGAAGCGCGGCGCGACGGTCAGGGCGTCCCGGTGCGCGCCGCGACGCGCGGCGATCAGGTCGACCACGAGGAACAGGGCCGCCCCGGCCAGGGTCGAGTGCAGCAGGTAGTAGAGCGCCGGGCCCATGGCCTCGACCCGGAACACGGCGATGGCCGCCAGCAGCACGCCCATCGAGCCGACCACCGCCCAGGCCGCCATCTCGCGCAGGGCCCGGGCGGCGAACAGGCCGATGAAGCCGATGGCCGCCGTCGCCAGCGCCGCCGGCAGCAGCCACGGCCCGGTCAGGAAGGCCAGCGGCCCGGCGTCAGCGCCGAAGATCAGCGTGCCCGTGCGGATCAGGGCGTAGGCCCCGACCTTGGTCATGACCGCGAACAGGGCGGCCACCGCGCCGGTGCTGGCGGCGTAGGCGCCGGGCAGCCAGAAGTGCAGCGGCGCCACCGCCGCCTTGAGGCCGAACACCACCGCCAGCACGAGGGCCGAGGCGGCGATCAGGCCGTGGTCGGCCGGCGGGGCGGCGGCCACGCGGACCGCCAGATCGGCCATGTTGAGGGTGCCGGTCACGCCGTACAGCAGGCCTACCCCGATCAGGAACAGGGTCGAGCCGACGAGGTTGATCACCACATACTGCACCCCCGCCTTCAGCCGCAGCGGCCCCTGCCCGTGCAGCAGCAGGCCGTAGGAGGCGATCAGCAGCACCTCGAAGAAGACGAACAGGTTGAACAGGTCGCCGGTCAGGAAGGCCCCGTTCAGGCCGAGCAGCTGGAACTGGAACAGCGGGTGGAAGTGCCAGCCCTTCCGGTCGATCCCCGTGGACGCCGCATAGACCATCACGACCAGGGCCAGCACCGAGGTCAGCAGCAGCATCATCGCCGACAGCCGGTCCAGCACCAGCACGATGCCGAACGGCGCCGGCCAGTCGCCGAGCTCGTAGCTGGTGATCCCGCCCCCGGAGGCCTCGACGACCAGCGCCGCGGCGATCAGGACCAGCGTCAGGCACGAGGCCAGGGAAGCGACGCGCGAGGCGTCCAGCCGATGGCGCAGCGCCAGCAGGATGCCGGCCCCCATCACCGCCGGCAGCACCACAGCGGCCGCGATCAGCCAGGGAACGAAGGCGGTCACGAGCCGGCCTCCGCATCCTCGCGGCCGTCCACGTGATCGGAGCCGGTCTCGAGGAAGGTCCGCAGCGCCAGCACGACCACGAAGGCGGTCATGCCGAAGGCGATGACGATGGCGGTCAGCACCAGGGCCTGGGGCAGGGGGTCGGTGTAGGCCTCGGCCGCCTTGTCGTAGATCGGCGGCCGGTTCACCACCAGCCGGCCCATGGCGAACAGGAACAGGTTGATCGCATAGGACAGGAAGGCCAGCCCCAGCACCACCGGGAAGGTCCGCCCGCGCAGCACCAGATAGACGCCGGCGGCGGTCAGAATGGCGATCGACGAGGCGACCAGCATCTCGAGGGTCATCGGCCGGCCTCCTTCGGCGACGGGACGGGCGGCGCGCGCGACGGGTCGACGTCCATCGCCTCCAGCGTCTCCGGCGGCGGCGCCTTCTCGGCCCGCTGCGCCACCTGGGACAGCTGCGCGAGGGCCAGCATCACCGCCCCGATCACCGTCAGGGCCACCCCGATGTCGAACAGCATGGCCGTGGCCAGCTCGAACTCGCCGATCAGCGGCAGGGTGAAATAGTCGAAGGCGCTGGTCAGGAACGGCTGGCCGAACGCCAGCGCCCCCAGGCCGGTGGCGGCGGCGACCAGCACCCCGGCCCCGATCAGGCTGTGGTGGTCGGCGCGCAGCCTCTGGTCGGCGAAGGTGAAGCCCGAGGCCATGTACTGCATCAGGATGGCGATCGAGACGACGAGGCCGGCGATGAAGCCGCCGCCCGGCTGGTTGTGACCGCGCAGGAAGATGTACAGCCCCACCGCCACCGCCAGCGGCAGCAGCAGGCGGGTGGCGACCACCAGCATCATCGGGTGGTGCTCGGGCGAGCGCACCGTATCCGGCTTCCACAGCGCCAGCCGCCGCCCGCTGGCCCCGGTGGCCACCGTCTCCAGCAGCGAGAAGATGCCGAGCGCCGCGACGCCCAGCACGATGATCTCGCCGAAGGTGTCGAAGCCGCGGAAGTCGACGAGGATCACATTGACCACGTTCGTCCCGCCGCCGCCCGAATAGGCGTTGTCCCAGAAATAGCCGGAAATGCTGTCGAGCGGCCGGGTCATCACCGCCCAGGCCGCCCCGCCGGCGCCGAGGCCGGCGGCGCACGCCAGCGCCCCGTCGCGCGCCCGCCGCCACGGCCGGCTCTCCGCCGGCGTGGTCTTCGGCAGCAGATTGAGCGCCAGCAGCATCAGCAGGATCGTCACCACCTCGACCGAGATCTGGGTCAGGGCGAGGTCCGGCGCGGACAGGTGGGCGAAGGCCAGCGAGATCACCAGGCCGACGATCCCGACGTAGATCAGCGACAGGTAGCGGGCGCGGTGGTTGACGACCACCAGGGCGGTCGCCGCCACCAGCGCCGCCCAGGCCGCTACCGCCGCCGGCGAGGCCTCGACCCCCGGCCGGCCGCCGACGCTGAAGCCGCCGCCCAGCACGCCGGCGAAGCCGACGCCGACGCAGGTCGCGATCAGGGCCGCCATCGCCCGCTGCAGCGAGCCGTTGTGCGTCGTCTCCACGAACCGCCGGGCCAGCGCGGCGCCGCCGTCCACCGCCGCCTCGAACAGCGCCTTCGCCGCGGGCAGGCCGACGGCGGCGAAGAGGCGCTCCAGCCGTCCGTGCGCGACCAGCGCCGCCGCCCCCAGGGCGATGGCGGCGAGGCTCATGAACAGCGCCGGCTTGAACCCGTGCCAGAGCGCCAGATGCACGTGCGGCGCGGCGCCGCCGATCACCGCCCCGGCGACCGCGTCCACCAGCGGCCCCGCGGTCAGCGCCGGGAACAGGCCGATGATCACGACCAGCGCGGTCAGCACCGCCGGCGGCCCCCACAGGCCGACGCCCGGATCGTGCGGCGTCTTCGGATAGTCGTCGCGGCGCGGGCCGAAATAGACGTGGACGATGTAGCGCAGCGAATAGGCGACCGACAGCAGCGCCCCCAGGGTCGCCAGCGCCGGGAACACCCACGGCTGGCCCAGCCAGACGGTGTGCGCCGCCTCCTCCAGCATCATCTCCTTGGAGATGAAGCCGTTCAGCGGCGGGATTCCCGCCATCGACAGGCCGGCGATCAGGGCCAGGGTCCCGGCGATCGGCATCAGGCCGAACAGCCCGCCCAGACGCTTGATGTCGCGCGTCCCCGCCTCGTGGTCGACGATGCCGGCGTTGAGGAACAGCGCCGCCTTGAAGGTCGCGTGGTTGAGGATGTGGAACACCCCGACCACGGCCGCCATCGGCGTGCCGATGCCGAACAGCATGGTCAGAAAGCCCAGGTGGCTGATCGTCGAATAGGCCAGCAGCCCCTTCAGGTCGTCCTTGAACAGGGCCACCCAGGCGGCGAACACCATGGTGACCAGGCCGGTGGTGGCGACGATCAGGAACCAGGCCTCGGTCCCCGCCAGCACCGGCCACAGCCGCGCCAGCATGAACACCCCGGCCTTCACCATGGTCGCCGAGTGCAGATAGGCGCTGACCGGCGTCGGCGCGGCCATGGCGTGCGGCAGCCAGAAGTGGAACGGAAACTGCGCCGACTTGGTGAAACAGCCGCCGAGGATCAGCAGCAGGGCCGGCAGGTACAGGGGCGAGGCCTGGATCGCCTCCCTCTGCTGCAGGATCACCGTCAGGTCGTAGGAGCCGGCGATGTTCCCGAGGATCAGCAGCCCCCCGATCAGGGCCAGGCCGCCGCCGCCGGTGATGGTCAGCGCCATCCGCGCCCCCTGCCGCGCCTCGGCCGACTGACGCCAGAAGCCGATCAGCAGGAAGGACGAGAGGCTGGTCAGCTCCCAGAAGACCAGCAGCAGCAGGACGTTGTCCGACAGCACGATGCCCAGCATCGCGCCCTGGAACAGCAGCAGATAGCTGAAGAACCGGCCCGGCGGATCGGCCGCCGCCAGGTAGAAGCGCGCGTAGATGATGACAAGCAGGCCGATGCCCAGGATCATCCCGGCGAACATCAGGCCCAGCGGGTCGAGGAACAGGTTGAGGTTCAGCCCGAGGGCGGGAATCCAGGCGACCCCCGCCCGCAGCGTCTCGCCGGCCATCACGGCGGGGGCCAGCGCGGCGAGCGTCGCCAGCGCCGCCAGCGTCACCGTCCCGGCCGCCAGGGCCGCCGCATTGCGGCCGTTGCGCATGGCGAGCGCCGGCGCGGCGGCGCCGATCAGCGGAAGCAGGGCGAGCAGAAACAGCAACAGTCGGCCTCGGAAGCGGGGGACAGGCGGGGCGCGGCCCGCCTTGATAGAGGGGCTTGGCGCGGATTTCTCCCCCTTTCGGCCCAATTCGGTCGCGCGATCGGTCGCAGCCGGCCCCCGCCCGGGCTTCGCCGCCGTCCGACCGGCGCGGCGCCGAACACTGCCCGCCGGCGCAACGATCCTGTCGCCGGCGATCCATTACTGCCGCCCGATCGGCACGAATATTGACGTAAGGTCATCGATTTCTGTCGCTTTTGCGTCACAGTCCGGGCCTGCCCACGGTTGAAATACGGCGTGACCGGTCGCCGCTCCTTGTCGCTGACTCCGGCTTGGATTACCCCGGATGCTGGAGTTTCGCGCTCCATGTAAGGGCGCGGACCAGGGACCAGGAAACGCCGGGCGTCCGCGGACGCCCGACCAACGTCGGGGAGCCGTGCATGCGCCTTACCAATCTTCTTCGCACCACCGTTTCGGCGTCCGTCGTCGGCGCCTGCGCCTTCGGCTTCGCCGGCGTCGCCGCCGCCCAGGACCAGCAGGGGCCGACGACGATCGACGACATCATCGTCACCGCCCAGAAGCGCGAGCAGAACCTGCAGGACGTGCCGATCGTGGTCACCAGCCTCTCGGCGGAGACCCTCGACGACGCCGGCGTCCGCGACATCAAGGATCTGCAGATCCTGACGCCGGGCATGACCGTCACCTCCACCCAGTCGGAAGCCTCGACCACCGCCCGCATCCGCGGCGTCGGCACGGTCGGCGACAACCCCGGCCTGGAGAGCTCGGTCGGCGTGGTGATCGACGGCGTCTACCGTTCGCGCAACTCGGTCGGCTTCGGCGACCTGGGCGAGCTGCAGCGCATCGAGGTGCTGAAGGGGCCGCAGGGCACCCTGTTCGGCAAGAACACCTCGGCCGGCGTCATTAACATCATCACCGAAGCCCCCTCCTTCACCCCCGGGGCCTCGGCCGAACTGACCGGCGGGAACTACGGCGCCCTCGGCGTGTCGGGCTCGGTGACCGGTCCGCTGACCGACCAGCTGGCCTTCCGTCTGTACGCCGGCCACCGCGTGCGCGACGGCTTCTACGGCGTGGACCTGGGCGACGGGCCGCGCACCGAGCTGGACGACCAGAACCAGGACTTCATGACCACCCGCGGCCAGCTGCTCTGGCTGCCGAACGACAACACCTCGGTCCGGATCATCGCCGACTACACGACGCGTGACGAGTACTGCTGCACCGGCGTGCAGATCCGCACCGGCCCGACCTATCCGTTCATCGACGCCCTGTCGGCCGGCCCCGGCCAGCGCCCGCCGGCGCCGGGCTTCGGGCCGCTGCCGTTCTCGCGTCAGGCCTACGCCAACCGCGGCACCGGCCAGGACATCGAGGACAGGGGCCTCTCGGCCGAGGCCAACATCGACATCCCGTCGATGAACGCCACCCTCACCTCGATCACCTCGTGGCGCGACTGGTCCGGCGACATCGGCATGGACGTCGACTACACCGGCGCGGACATCGCCTACCGCGAGCAGAACGGCGGCTACGGGTACACGGTCGAGAACCTGACCCAGGAGCTGCGCCTCGCCGGCCAGACCGACCGCTTCGACTGGCTGGTCGGCCTGTTCGCCACCAAGGAGGACATCGGCCGCACCGACAGCTGGTACTACGGCGCGGACTACACCCCGTTCATGTCGTTCCTGCTGAGCTCGCGCTTCAACGCCGCGAACCCGGCGTTCGCGATCAGCCCCTCGATCATCGGCTGTCTGACCCGCCCGGGCACGACCGCCCCGCAGATCCAGGGCTGTCTGGCCACCGGCGGAACCCAGCCGGCCGCCAGCCCGCTGGCCGCCACCGGCCCGGTCTTCACGGTCGGCTACGGCTATCAGGACGCCTACGAGCAGGAATCGACCTCGTACGCGATCTTCACCAACAACACCTGGCGCGTGACCGACCAGTTCGACCTGACGTTCGGCCTGCGCTACACCATGGACGAGAAGAGCCTCGACGGGCGGCAGCAGAACCTGAACGGCAACGGCACGACCTGCGCCGCCGCCATCGCCAACGCCACGGCTCTCGGCACCGCCTTCCTCAGCGCCAGCACCGCCTCGACGGTCATCGGCAACATCTGTCTGCCGTGGGCCAACGCCGCCTTCAACAACCGGGTCATCAGCGAGTCCTTCGACGACGGCGAGCTGAGCGGCACGATCAAGGGCTCCTACCGCTTCAGCGACGCGGTCATGGCCTACGTCTCGTACGCCCGCGGCTACAAGAGCTTCGGCTACAACCTCGATCGCGTGCAGTCGGGCATCACCCCGACCGCCTCCCTGCTGTTCCCGTCGGAAGTCGTGGACAGCTACGAGGCGGGGGTGAAGATGACCCTGCTCAACCGCTCCCTGCTGCTGAACGCGACCTACTTCGACCAGACCTTCTCGGACTTCCAGCTCAACACCTTCCTCGGCACCGCCTTCGTGGTGGAGTCGATCCCCGAGCTGACCTCGCGCGGCGTCGACGCCGACTTCCTGTGGTTCACCCCGATGGAGGGGCTGAGCCTGCAGGGCGGCGTCACCTGGACGAACACCGAGTACGGCGAGTTCACCGCCGCGGACCTGACCAACCCGGGCAACTTCCCGCAGCTGTCGCTGCTGCCGGGCGCCACGGCCTCGTTCGCGCCGGAATGGTCGGCGACCGCCTCGATCAACTACGATCGCGACTTCGCCAACAACATGCGCGCCGGCTTCTCCCTGGCCGCCAAGTACATGTCGGACTACAACACCGGCTCCGACCTGCTGCCCTACAAGCAGCAGGACGCCTTCACGACCTTCAACGGCCGCATCTCCTTCGGTCCGACGGACGAGCACTGGACCGTCGAGATCTGGGGGCAGAACCTGACCGACGAGGAGTACGTGCAGGTCGCCTACAACGGTCCGCTGCAGGGCTCGGCCTTCCAGACCACGGTCCAGCCGAACGGCACCTACTACAACCCGGCGCTGGATACCCAGACCTACGACGCCTACCTCGGCCAGCCGCGCACCTACGGCGTGACCCTGCGCCTGAAGTACTGAGTCCCTGTCTCCCTGCGGGAGGCGGCAGCCGGCCGGGGCGACCCGGCCGGCTTTCTCTTTGCGGCGAGGGCGACCGCGCCGGGCGCGTCAGACCGTCGTGGCGCGGCCGACGAGGGTGAGTCGCTGCGGGGCCCCGGGCGCCATCTCCGTCAGCACCGGATCCGCGCCGCGCCACAGGGTCAGGGCGCCCGCCTCGGCGCGCCAGCCCTCGGCCCGGCCGTCCCCGTCGACGAACAGCAGCAGGCCGCCGTCGAGGGTCCGGCGCGCGTCCGTCAGGTCGATGGCGAAGGCGTAGCCGTCGCCTCCCGCCAGCGGCGGCAGGCCGTGGTCGCCCGGGCCATGACGGAGCAGAACCGGCGGGTCCTTCAGCCGGAGGCCCTCGGCGGCGAGGGCCGAGGCGGCGTAGGCGACCAGATCCGCAGGCGCCCCGCTCCGGGCGTGGCCCTCCGCCGCCTCCCAGGCGAGCGGCGTCCCGATCGCCGGCGGCGCGGAGATCCGCAGGCGGCGCCCGTTTCCGGACGACCTCGGCTCCACCTGGACATCGGCATGCGCGCGCATGACCGGACCTTACCGGACTGTAACGCTTCGCCGCAAGTTCGCCGCAATCGCCCTCAGGCCGCGGCGTGGATCCAGCCGGTGATCGACAGCCGCGGCGTCCGCGCCAGCCGGCTGACCATGGAGACGGCGTGGGTCTGCGGGACCGCGAACAGGTTCAGCGCATTGTAGGCGGGGACGTACCCCTCGGCGACGTGGCCGTCGTCGTCCAGGAACATCAGCACGCCGCCCCAGTCCGCGCGCCAGCCGGGCGTGAGATTGAGCACATAGGCGTACAGCCGGCGCTCCAGCGGATTCTCGTCGCCGTGCGCGGTGAGAAAGTGGCCCGGCAGGTACCGGGTGGCCATCACGTCGGCGAAAGCCAGGCGGTCGTCGCCGGTCAGCTCCGCCGCCATGCCGAGAAAGGCGGGACCGTTGATGAAGTCGTGGATCGCCCGCATCGGCGCCGCGACGGGGCGACCTGCGCCGAGTTCGGCCGAGATGCGCACGGTGTCGAAGACGTACTGCAGCCGGTCCGTGCTCGAATCGGCGAGCGCCCGCTCGAGCTCGATCCGCTCGGGATCGGGCAGCGCCTCCAGCTCCTCCACGCTGAGGTCGACGTCCCGGCCGTCCTCGAGGTGGATCGAACGGGTCCAGCCGCCCGCTTCCCGCAGGGCGGCGTGCAGCGCGGCCGCGCTGGCGGCCTCGAGGATCCCGGGGATGTGCAGCCGCCGATGGCGCTGGAACACCGGCCGAAGAGCCGCGGCCCTCAACGTCGGGTCGAGGCGAAGGGAGAGGGCAGGGGACACGTGCGGCCTCGAGGATCAGGCCCGCACAAAGGCCGCCGTGGCCGCGCCCCGCAAGTTAAACTTTTGCAATTCCCGCGTTTTCGGCGGGAAAGGCCGTCGGCGCGATCAGGCCTGTTCCTGCGCCGCCGGCCGCTCCGCCGTCTGCATCCGCCGCGCCGCCAGCCGGCCGCCCAGCCGCCGCTTCACCCACCCCGCCAGGTCGTCGACGATGGTGAAGATCGACGGGATGTAGAGCAGCGACAGGAAGGTCGACGAGATCAGCCCGCCCAGCACGGCGATGGCCATCGGGGCGCGGAATTCCACGTCGGCGCCCCAGCCGATCGCCACCGGCACCATGCCCGCGCCCATGGCGAAGGTGGTCATCAGGATCGGCCGGGCCCGCTTGTGGGCGGCGTCGAGGATCGCGTCGTACCGCGGCATCCCGTCCTTCTCGGCCATGATCACATAGTCGACCAGCAGGATGGAGTTCTTGGCCGCGATGCCCATCAGCATCAGCACGCCGATGAGGGCCGACATGGAGAAGCTGGTCCCCGAGATCGCCAGGGCGATGATCGCCCCGCCGACGGCCAGCGGCAGGGCCGCCATGATGGTCACCGGATAGGCGAAGCTTTTGAACAGCAGCACCAGCACCGCGTACATCAGCAGGATGCCCGAGCTGAAGGCGATGGCGAAGCCGGTGATCATCTCCTGGATGAACTCGGCGTCCCCGGCCGGCACCTGCCGCACCCCGGCGGGCAGGTTCTGCACCGAAGGCAGCTGCTGCACCCGCTGCGACGCCGCGCCGGTGGTGATCCCTTCCAGCTCCGCCGTGATCGAGGCGATGCGCGAGCGGTCCTGACGGCTGACCGTCGCCGGCCCCGCCCCGAACTGGATGTCGGCCACCGACCCCAGCGGCACCGTTCCGCCGGTGGCGGTCGGCACCTGCAGGGTCTCCAGCACCGACAGCTCGTTGCGCGCCTCCTCGGTCAGCTGCAGCCGGATCGGCACCTGGCGGTCGCCGAGATTGTACTTGGGCAGCGCCTGCTCGACGTCCCCGATGGTGGCGACGCGGATCGCCTGGGAGATGTCCGCCGTGGACACCCCGGCCAGCGCGGCCCGGTCCGCGCGCGGCGTGATCAGGATCTCGGGCCGGGCGATGGCGGCGGTGTTGACCACATTGGCCAGCCCCTCCACCCCGCGCATGTCGCGCTCGACCGCGCGCGCGGCGGCGTTCAGCGTCTGCGGATTGTCGCCGAGGATGGCGAAGGTGTAGCTGGTCCCGTCGCTGGGGCCGCCGCCCTGCTGGGCGATGCCGGCCCGCACCCGGATGCCGGGGATGCCCTTGAACTCGTCGACCATGACCCGCTGGAATTCCTGCTGGCTCAGGTCGCGGTCCCCCTTGGGCACCATGTCCGCATAGACGTTGGCCTGGTTGACGTCCTGGCCGCCGATGGCGGCGTACACCGAGGTCACCTCCGGCCGGGCCCGCAGCTCGCGCGTCACCCGCTGCACGACGGCGTCGGTCTGGCGCAGGGTCGAACCCGGCGGCAGCTCGACCTGGAAGGCCGCGCGCGACTCGTCCGCCGGCGACATGAACTCGAACGACAGCTGCGCCACCCCGGCCAGCACGAAGGAGGACACCAGGAAGGCGATCCCGGCCACGAACACCTTCCACCGGTTGCCCAGGGTCCACTTCAGCGCCCGCAGATAGTTGGCCATCCACGGCGGATCGCGGTCCTCGTGCTTGCTGTGCTTGAGCATGTAGGCCGCCATCAGCGGCGTCAGCGTTCGCGCCACCAGCAGGGAGAACAGCACCGACACGCAGGCGGCGAGGGCGAAGGCCTTGAAGAACTGGCCGATGATCCCCGGCATGAAGCCCACCGGGGCGAACACCGCGACGATCGTCGAGGTGGTCGCCAGCACGGCCAGGCCGATCTCGTCGGCGGCCTCCATGGCGGCGGGGTAGGGCGGTTTGCCGTCCCGCATGTGCCGGACGATGTTCTCGATCTCCACGATGGCGTCGTCGACGAGGATGCCGATGGTCAGCGACAGGGCCAGCAGGGTCACGCCGTTCAGCGACTGCCCCATCGGCGCCAGCACCGCGAAGGTCGGGATCAGCGACATCGGCATGGCCGTCGCCGCGATCACCGTCGCCCGCCAGTCGCGCAGGAAGATGAACACCACCACCACGGCGAGGGCCGCGCCCAGGGCCAGCGCCTCCAGCGAGGCGAGGTAGCTCTCCTCGATGTACTTCACGCTCGAGGTGACCTGGGAGATCTCCAGCTCCGGGTGGGCCTCGTCGATGCGCGCCACCTCGGCCCGGACCTTCTTCGCCAGGTCGACCTCCGACGCCTCGCGCGAGCGCAGGAAGTTGAAGGTCACCGCCTCCTGGCCGTTGTAGCGGGCCAGCCGGCGCGGCTCGGTCCACTTGTCCTCGACCGTGCCGAGGTCGCCCAGCCGCACGGTGCGGCCGCCGCCCAGCGGGATCAAGGTCTCGCGCAGCTGATCGACCGAGCCGGCCGCGCCGAGGGTGCGGATGGACCGCTCCGAGCCCGACACCGTCACCCGGCCGCCGGGCATGTCGCTATTCACCGCGGTCAGGGCCTGGCTCACCGACTGGGCGGTGACGCCGAAGGCCGCGAGGCGGTCGGGGTCCAGTTCGACCCGGATCTCGCGATCCACCCCGCCGGAGCGATTGACCTCGCCGACGCCGCCGAGGCCGAGCAGGGCGCGGCTGACCTCGTTGTCGACGAACCAGCTGATCTCCTCCGGCGTCATGGTCGGCGAGCGCACCACCCAGGTGATCAGGGCGTCGCCGGTGATGTCGATGCGCTGGACCGTCGGCTCCTGCATGTCCTGCGGCAGCGACGCCCGCACGCTGCTCATGGCGTTGCGGACGTCGTTCGTCGCCCGCTCGGTGTCCGTCGACAGCTCGAATTCGATGGTCGTCGAGGACACCCCGTCCGAGATGTTCGAATAGATGTGCCGGACGCCGGACAGGCCCGAGATCGAATCCTCGATCAGCCGGGTGACCTGCACCTCCATCTCGCTCGGCGCGGCCCCGGGGCGCACCGCCGTCACCGCCACCAGCGGGAAGTCGATGTCGGGGTTGTTGTTCACCCGCATGCCCATGAAGCCGACCACCCCGGCGAGGGTCAGCAGCACGAACAGCAGGATGATCGGGATCGGATTCCGGATCGACCAGGACGAGATGTTGCGCATGCCTCGCCCCTACTTCTTCGCGGCGGGGGCGGCGGCCGGCGCGGCCGCCGGCGCGCGGGCCGGCGCGGCCGCGGCCGCCACCTGCACCCGGTCGCCGTCGGCGAGGAAGCCGGCCCCCTCGACCACCACCCGCACGCCTGCGGGCAGGCCCTCCACCGCGGTGCGCTGCTCCGCCCGCGACAGCACGGTGACCGGCTGGAAGCGAACCACGCCCCCGTCGGCCAGCACGAACACCCCGGCGCGGTTCTCGCGGTACAGCACCGCCGCCGTCGGCACCGTCAGGGCCGGCCGGCTGCCGGCCTCGATGCGGGCGCGGGCGAACATCCCGGGGCGGAAGCCGCCGGCGCCGTTCAGGGCGATGCGGGCGACGCCCAGCCGCGTCTCGGCGTCGACCTCGGGGGTGACGATCCGCACCCGCCCGGTGGTCTGGCCGACCTCGTCCGAGGAGATGGTCGCGCCCTGTCCGGCCTGCACCAGCCCCAGCTCGGTCTCCGGCACCCGGGCGTCCAGCTCCAGCCGGCCGTCGCGGACGATGCGGAACAGCTCGGTCCCGGCCGCCACGATCTGTCCGCGGGTGACGCTGCGGCTGATCACCAGCCCCGACACCGGGGCCCGCAGGGTGGCCTGCGACAGCCGCGTCTGCGTCTCCCCCAGCGCCGCCCGGGCCGCCGCCAGATTGGCCTGCGAGGCCCGCTGGTTGGCCAGGGCCGTGTCCAGCGAGGCCTGGCTCAGGAAGCCGCGCTCCTTCAGCTCCTGCGCCCGCGCCAGCGCCGCGTCGTCGCGCGCCGCGTTGGCCTCGGCCGTCTGCACCGCCGCCTGCTGCTGCCGCACCTGGGCGCGCAGCAGGGCGTCGTTCATCTGCACCAGCGGCTGCCCCTGCCGCACGTACGAACCCTCGTCGACCAGCACCGAGGTGGCGGTCAGGCCGCCCGTCTCGGCCCCGACGGGCACCTCCTCCCAGGCCGAGATCGTGCCGGAGGCGTTCACCACCCGCGGCAGGTCCTGCAGCGTCGGCGAGATCACCGTCACCGTCTGCCCGCCGGCGGGGGCCTTCTCGGCGCCTGTGTCGCCGTGCCCGCCGCAGGCGGCGAGAGCGCCGAGGCCGGCGGTCAGGGCGAGGGTCGCCAGGGTCCGGTGGAGGCGGAGGCTGATGGCCACGGTGTATCCCCTTGGGCCGGCGGAGGAGGGCGCCGGCGCGCGCGATGGGCCGCCGCTCGGGCGCCCGGTTGTCATCCGCCGGTGAATAGCGTTTCCCGCGCTCCGGCGAAACCCGCCTTGCGGGCCCTTACGACGAAGTAATCCGTAACAAAATCAGTAGCCGTCGGTTGCATCGCGGAGCGGCCGTTGGCGCTTTTCCTGCGCCCGTGCTAGGCGCCGCGCCATGCCGACCCCGCCCATCGACCGCATCCGCAACTTCTCCGTCGTCGCCCACATCGATCACGGCAAGTCGACCCTGTCCGACCGGCTGATCCAGTTCACCGGCGGCCTGACCGCGCGCGAGATGCGCGAGCAGGTCCTCGACAACATGGAGATCGAGCAGGAGCGGGGCATCACCATCAAGGCCCAGACCGTGCGCCTGACCTACAAGGCGAAGGACGGTCACGACTACGTCCTCAACCTGATGGACACCCCCGGCCACGTCGACTTCGCCTATGAGGTCAGCCGCTCGCTCGCCGCCTGCGAGGGTTCGCTGCTGGTCGTCGACGCCTCCCAGGGCGTGGAGGCCCAGACCCTGGCCAACGTCTACCAGGCCATCGACAACAACCACGAGATCGTCCCGGTCCTCAACAAGATCGACCTGCCCGCCGCCGAGCCCGAGCGGGTCAAGGCCCAGATCGAGGAGGTCATCGGCCTCGACGCCTCCGACGCCGTGCTGTGCTCGGCCAAGTCCGGCATCGGCATCGAGGACGTGCTGGAGGCCATCGTCACCCGCCTGCCGCCGCCGAAGGGCGACGCCGCCGCCCCGCTGAAGGCCATGCTGGTCGACGCCTGGTACGACCCCTACCTCGGCGTGGTGCTGCTGGTCCGCGTCTTCGACGGCGTGCTCAAGGCCGGCCAGCGGGTCAAGTTCATGCAGAACGGCTCGACCCACCTGGTCGACCGCGTCGGCGTCTTCCTGCCCAAGAACACCCCGGTCGACCAGCTCGGCCCGGGCGAGGTCGGCTTCATCACCGCCCAGATCAAGGAGGTCGCCCACGCCGCCGTCGGCGACACCATCACCGACGAGAAGCGCCCCACCGCCGA
>Ga0233425_10004300_pt1 | contig 24135 bp, 18 predicted proteins | sample Watercolumn_Towu_2_FD_181712 | JGI IMG/M metagenome (GOLD analysis project Ga0233425, IMG submission 181712) | Freshwater microbial communities from Lake Towuti, South Sulawesi, Indonesia - Watercolumn_Towuti2014_140_MG | ecosystem: Environmental > Aquatic > Freshwater > Lake | place... | reverse complement strand
ATCTGCGAGATCGAGGTCGAGCAGATCGGGCTCCGCACCGGCATCGCTGCCGCCCGAGCTCGGGATTGGCGGTGGCGCCGCAGGTTCGTCATCAAACTTGAGTTCATCCAGAACTGCGCTGCCTGAATTCTCGTTCAAGTCGAGATCGAGTTCGAGAGGTAGCGGCGGGGGCGAGTTGTCGTCTTTGAGTGCGAGTTCAATGTTGCCGAGGTCGTCTAAAACGAGCTGGTCAATGACCGCTTTCTTGAAGTGGGTCACTTCATGCATCTTGAACTCTTCCAACTGTCCCGAGTCGACCATGGCACGCAACTCCGCCTGCGACTTCTGGAGTTTCGCCGCAGCCTCGTCGATGGTGTAGAAGAGCTTGGCCATGGAAGCCCGCCGGACCCCCTACGCTACGGGCGGAATGCGTTCTGCGCAAGATGCTGGCGGAGTTGCGGTTGGGGGCGATGGGCTTCCACTGCGTGTCGAGCGATGGTTCAAGGTGAACGCCCGTGACCTGCCATGGCGGCGGCGGCGCACTGCATATGGGACCGTTGTCAGCGAGTTCATGCTGCAGCAGACACAGGTCGTGCGTGTCTGCGATGCCTGGCGGCGATTTTTGCGGCAATTCCCCTCCGTGGCGAGCCTCGCGCGCGCGCGCGAGCAGGATGTGCTCGCTGCATGGGCCGGGCTGGGGTATTACCGCCGCGCGCGTCATCTGCATGCCGCTGCGAAGGCGATCGTCGTGCATCATGGCGGGCGCATTCCGCGGGCGCGGCACGATTTGGAGGCACTTCCGGGAATCGGCCCTTACTGCGCCGGGGCGATCGCATCGATTGCGCTCGGTCAGCGCGAGGCGATCGTCGATGGGAATGTGGCGCGCGTGATGATGCGTGTCCACGGTCGCGCGGTGGATGTCACCAAGCGCGATGGCAAGCGATGGCTGTGGGAGTGTGCGCAGCAGTATGTCAATGCGGCCGGCGATCCGAGTTGCGCGAACGAGGGACTGATGGAACTTGGTGCGACCATCTGCACTCCGCGCCAGCCGCGGTGTGAGCAGTGCCCGCTGCGTGCATCGTGTACGGCGCGGCGTATGCAGAGTCAGCATCGCATTCCCAAGGCGAAGTCTGGGCCGAAGCGATCACGGGTTTACCGTGCGGCGATCATTGCAGTGTCGGCCGGATGGATGGCGCAGCGCGTTCTTCCGGAGCGCGGCTTGTGGGGCGGATTGCCGTTTCCTCCGATGGAGAAGAGCGCGCGGTGTCTCGCCGCGGCGACGCTCGCGGCGCGGATTGGAGTGGATGAAAGCGCGCTTGCTCGCTGCGGCTCGTTCGTGTTTCAGACCTCGCACCGCGCGGTGCACTTTGCCGTGTGGCGATTGGATGAAAGAGTTGCCCGCGGTTTGCGCCGCGCGGGGCGCAATGGTTGGTCCTGGCGCCGTGTCCGTGCCGTTGCGACAGCGCCCTCGACTGGTGCTGTGCGTCGGATTCTGCAGTGCTGGGGTACGCTTTGAGCCGTCTCATGAACGCGCCCCATCGACGACATGGTTCAGACGGTCGCCCTCAGCGACAGTTGTTCACTGCGGCGTTCCTGTGCGTTTGCGCATGTGCTGTGGGAGGCTGTCAGCCGAAACAGAATCCGGTTCTGTCGAACACGCAGTTTGAGGGGGAGAAGTATCCCGCGAATGCGCTCTACTCGCCGACGCAGGAGGCGCAGATGGTGCAGGCGATGCAGGCGACTGCGCAAGGCATGCCTGTCACGCCGCTGACGAGCGCGCCGGATGCCGTGCGCTGGTCGGATGTGCCCGCGGCTGCGAGCGAGGCAATCGAACGCGCCGAGATGGGCGTTGTGAGTTCATCGCTCGATGGCGACACTTGGATCTTCGTCATTCGTACGCAAGGCGGCGGACCGGGCTCACTGACGGTCACGAAGAAGCCGGCGCCCGCCATGTTTCTCGCGAGGGCAACGATCGGCACCTTTGGTGAGCGCGAAGTGGAGGCCGAGCGCGTGGTGCGAGAGTTTCGGATGGCGATGCGCCGATTCGGCGCGCTGAAGCGTCCATCCTGAGTTGCGTCGAATTCGCCGCGCGGTGCGCGAGCGACTGCGTTACGGCGGATGCTGGCGTCCGCCGTGAGCGCGTTCAAATGCATGCGCGATGTGCAGCAGGCGCGCGTCGGCAAACGCGGGCGCTTGCAGCTGAATGCCGACGGGCAGGCGCGCGCCTGTGCTGTCGTCGAATCCAGCAGGCAGGGAAATGCCGCAGATTCCAGCGATGTTTGTGTTCACGGTGTAGACATCGCAGAGGTACATCGAGAGTGGATCGGTCACGCCACCAATCGGAAACGCGGCTGTCGGCGCGGTGGGTCCGAGGATCGCATCGCACTGCTCGAAGGCAGTGTCGAACTCATTCTTGATGAGTCGGCGCACCTGCAGTGCGCGGCGGTAGTACGCGTCGTAGTAGCCCGCACTCAGCACATAGGTGCCAAGCATGATTCGCCGCTGCACTTCCGCGCCAAAGCCCTCGGCACGGCTTGCGGATAAGAGTGCGTTCACATCGGGAAAGTTGCCGCTGGCGCGGTGCCCGTAACGGATGCCGTCGAAGCGCGCAAGATTGCTCGATGCTTCGGCGGGCGCGATCACATAGTAAGTGGAGATGCCGACATCGGTGAGCGGGAGTTCGACATCGACAAGTTGTGCGCCGATCGATCGGAATGATTCGCATGCACGGTTGAGTGCAGCATCCACGGCAGGGCTGTTTCCCTTGCGGTACTGCGTTGGAATGCCGATGCGAAGTCCCTTGATCGGTTGCTCAAGCAGCGGCATCGGGTCTTCAACCGCTTTGGGTGCGCAGGTGGAGTCGAGTGGGTCGTCACCCGCCATGATTCGGTAGAGCAGTGCTGCATCACGAACACTGTGCGTGATCGGGCCGATCTGATCGAGGCTGCTGCCGAACGCCACCAGCCCGTGGCGTGAGATGCGGCCGTAACTGGGCTTGAACCCGACAACGCCGCAGAGCGCAGCGGGCTGTCGGATCGATCCACCCGTGTCCGAGCCGAGCGCAGCGGCGCAGAGATTCGCCGCGACCGCGACTGCGCTGCCGCCCGAGCTGCCGCCCGGAATGCGATCGGTCTGCCACGGATTTCGCACGCTGCCCCAGGCGCAGGTCTCGCACGACGAGCCCATCGCAAACTCATCCATGTTGGTCTTGCCGATCATGATCGCGCCCGCGCGCTCGAGGCGTTCCACCGCTGTTGCATCGAAGGGTGATCGGTAAGTCTCCAGCATGCGCGAGGAGCAGGTGGTTCGTCCCGCCCGAGTTGCGATGTTGTCCTTGATCGCAATGGGAACGCCAGCCAACTCCCCGATGGGGCGCCCAGCCTTGATGTCCGCGTCAACTCGATCGGCCGCCGCGAGAGCGGTCTCGGCGAGAACTTCGTGGAAACTGCGAAGCTCCTGATCGACTGACGCGATGCGATCGATCGTGGATTGCACCACAGCGCGTGCGGTTGTCTCACGGCGCGCGATCTTGTCACGAGTGTCGATGAGATCGCTGCTCATGCGGAGTCTCCGCCGAGCACCTTCGGGACTGCGATGAAATCGCCTTCAACCTTCGGCGCGTTCGCAAGCAAGTCGGCGGTGGAGAGTGCTGCACCCGACTCGTCGGAGCGAAGGCGGTTGCGCATGGGCAGGGGCTGTGCCATGGGCTCGAGGTTCTTCGTGTCGATGGCTTGCAACTGGGAGATGTGTCCGAGAATTGACACGAGTGAATCGCGCATCGCTGGGAGGCGATCTTCTGCCATTGCGAGGCGTGCAAGGCGCGCCACATGGCGGACATCGTTGACCGTCAATGTTTCAGCGGGATTCGGCATCGGTGAGGAGTCTAGGGGCTTGATGTATTCCGTTCGGCGAAAGTGCGGTGAGTGGAATAACATGAGCGACCTTCTATGCGGTCTCCACGCCCCTCCTTGGCAGTCCGTCTCACACGGGCGCTCTTTGCGATTGCCTGCATCGCGGGGTCGATCGGTTTGCTGGTCCTCTTCGCGTTGACGCGCCCACTTCCTTCCATGGCGGTCGGATCTGGTCCCGAGCAGCCCATCGCGGTGTTCCGAGTCAGGTCTGTGCAGGTCCCGCGTCAGTGGATGGGGTACGGGATTGTTCGCGCTTCGGACAGTGCCGATGTGCCTGCTCGTGTGGGAGGCGTCGTCATGGAAGTCAATCCCGTGATGCGCGAGGGAGTCGCAGTGGAGGCCGGTGCGTTCCTGCTGCAACTGGATGATCAGGATTTTCGCCGCGCGCAGACGGCTGCGGAGCAGCAATTGGCTGCGATTGATGCGCAAATGCAGTCGCTCGCTGTCGAGGAGTCTGCGCTGCGAGATCGAGTTCGGCTTTCGCAGGAGGAAACGGATCTAGTTCGGGCAGATGAACAGCGCGTCCGCGATGCGGTGCAGTCCGGTGCGGCGGTGCAGCGGGAGTTGGATCGTGCACGCCAGGTGGTGATTGTTGCGGAGCGGGCGCTGCTGTTGCTGCGAGAGGCCGCGGATCAGATTGTTCCTCGCCGTGCTGCACTGCTTGCGCAGGAGGAAATGCAGCGCACGATGCGTGATACGGCGAGCAGGAATGTCGAACGCTGTCGCATCACATCGCCCATCGCGGGCTTTGTGCAGCGCTTCGATCTTGAGATTGGCGAGAATGTCATGCCGGGTCAAGTTGTGGCGCGCATCGTGGATCCTCGGCGGCTTGAGATTCCGATCCGCCTTCCGTCATCCGCGCGCGGATTTGTTGCGGTTGGCGATCCCGTCCAAGTTGAGACAGTGGGGCAGGAGCCGCGTCGCGTGTCGGCGTCGATTTCTCGCATCGAGCCTGAGGACAATGCGCTCGAACGCACGCTGGTCGTTCATGTGGATGTGCCGCGGTCCGATGAAGCAAACGGATTGGCGCCGGGTGAGTTCGTGGAAGCGGCAGTCAATGCCGCGGATCCGAAGTCTCATTCGGTCGTGCCGCGTCGCTCGGTGCGGAGTGATCGAGTTATGGCAGTTTGCGAGGGAAAGTTGGTTGGAACGCCGGTCGTGGTGTCGCACTCGTTCGTCGGCCCCATCGCGGGGAGCGGAGTGGGCGACACGGAATGGGTGGTGCTGCACGATCCGCTTCCTGAGGGCCTCGTGATTTCGCTGGAGGGCGGCCGGAGTATCGCGCCGGGCGCGCGCGTCCGAGCAGCAGAGTCAAACACAACTTCCGCTGCATCGGCGCAACCCGCGCGGACATCGGGCGGAGTTGAGGCAGAGACACGATGATTGGCATCGTCCGTTTCTTCGTTCGAAATCCAGTACCGTCGAACCTGATCACGGTTGGCGTGATCATTGGCGGAATCACTGCGGCGTTTCATATCCGCCGTGAGTTTTTCCCAGACATCGAGCCTGACATGGCGCGGGTCGTCATGTCGTTCCCCGGTGCATCGCCCGCGGAGGTCGAGGAGTCGCTTGCGCGGCGAGTGGAGGATGTGGCAGTAGAGGTTGAAGGGGTCTCGCGTCTCGTTACGGCGATCTTCGAGGGAGGCGGGGCGACCATGGTGCAGTTCGACGATGGCGTCGATGTCCGCAAACGGACCGAGAACTTGCGCGAACGCATTGAGGCGCTGGCGGATCTGCCCCCTGAGGCAGAGCGCATCCGAGTGGTGGAGTTTGAGCCGAATCTCCCGGTGATTCAGGTCACGATCGCGGGCGAAGCCGATCTGCAGACAATGAAGCAAACGATTCGGCAAGTATCCGATGATCTCAAGACATTTCCCGGGATGGGGCAAGTGGTAGTAAGTGGTACGCGCGACGATGAGCTTCGTGTGGAGGTGAACTTCGCTGAAGCTGTTCGTCATGGCATCTCGGTGACTCGCGTTGCCGACTCGATTTCGGCATGGATGCGCGAAGTGCCTGGCGGAACAGTGCGCGGCATCGACGGCGAGGTGAAGGTGCGCACGCTCGGTGTGGAGGAACGAAGCGACCGCGTTCGTGGAATCGTGGTGAAGGGGAGTGATCAGGGTGCGATCGTGAAGGTGGGAGACATTGCCACCGTACGCGAGGGTTATGTAGAGGACGATGTCTCCCGGCGTTTCAACGGCATGCCATCTGCCAATTGCACCGTGTTCCGAAAGTCAGGGCAGGATGCGGTTGACATGGCGCAGTTCACGCGAGGTTATGTGGCTGCGCGCCGCGGCGATCCGTTGAATCCAACTTGGAGGGAGCGTCTGTTCGGGTCACCGCGACTGCAGGGGTATGAACTTGGCGCAACCCGCGGGCCGCCCGATTTCCAGATTCACGCACACAACGATCTCGCGCGTTTGATCGAGGGGCGACTCGAGTTACTAACGAGCAATGCGCTGCAGGGCGGGATTCTGGTGTTCGTTGTGCTGCTGCTTGGCTTGCACTGGCGAGCGGCGTGTTTTGTCACGCTGGGCATCGTCGTGGCAATTTTTGGTTCGCTGCTCGTGATGGATTCCGTCGGAATCTCACTCAACCTGCTGACGATGTTCGCACTGTTGATCGCTTTAGGGATGTTGGCAGACGATGCCATCGTGTTCTCCGAGAGCATCGAGACAGAAGCGCAACGCGGTGGTGATGTGGAGGAGGTCGTGATCCGCGGGGTGAAACTGGTGCTCTGGCCCGTGGTTGCGAGCGTGACAACAACAATCGTTGCGTTCGTGCCATTGCTCCTGTTGCGCGGGCGGGTCGGTGACATCATGGGTGAGTTGCCGATCGTCGTCTCGCTCGCGTTGCTGTGCAGCCTTGCAGAGGCCATCTTTCTGCTGCCTGGTCACCTGGCTGAAAGTATCTCGAGCGAGCGTCGCAAGGAACTCACCTGGCTCGACAAACGACTTCGCGGTCTCGATCGCTGGCGCGAGCAAACGCTGTGGCCGAGGCTTGAGGCGGGCTTCGAGCGCGTATCTCGCTGGTCGATAGATCGCCGCTATGTGACGGTATCCATTGGGATCTCGCTGTTCATTCTGTCCGCGGCATGTGTGATCGGTGGAAGGCTGCCCTTCACATTTCTTCCGACCGACGATGCGGAGACAGCGGTTGTTGATATTCGATTGCCGCTGGGTGTTCCGTCAAGCCTGACGAAGGAGGTCGGGGCACGGTTGGAGCGAGCTGCGCGCGAACAGTCTGAAGTGCGGGCGATTACATCGATCTATGGCGTTCGTCTGAACTATGAGACAGCGGTCGCCGACAACGCCTCGAGCAATCTCGCGCAGATTTTCATCGAACTAGCACCCGTTGAGGATCGCGAACGCAGGTCGGGGGAGATCCTCGATTCGATCATTCGCGGTGCGGGACCGCTCAATGAGGTGGAGTCGCTCAGTGTGCGGGAGATTTCCGGCGGTCCCTCTGGCGCAGATGTCACCTATGAAGTGGGGGGTGAAAACATCGATGAGATTCGTGAGGTCGTGGAGGGAGTCAAGTCTTCCCTGATCGCAGTCGATGGAGTGATCAGTGTTGCGGACAACGACTTTGATGCCCAGCCCGAGTTGCAGATTGAACCGCACCCCGGAGCTGCGGCGATTGGGCTGTCTGCTATGGAGATTGCGCGACAAGTTCGCGGCGCCCTGTTCGGTATCGATGCGCACATTTACAGCGACAATCGCGAGGACATCGATGTGCGGGTTCGAATGGACAGTGGGATGCGCGCCGCCACCAACTTCGGCGAACGGTTGTGGATCATCTCTCCCAGCGGCGCCGCGGTTCCGCTGCAGGAGGTGGCGAAGGTGCGCGAGCGGACATCACCCAGCTCCATTTCGCGAATCGATCGACTCCGAACGGTCGTTGTGACAGCCGATACAGCACAGGGAACTCGACCCGAGGGCGTCGTGGAGCGCATCGCCCCAGACCTCCGAGAGCTTGCCGCGAAGTATCCGGGCGTGGTGATTCGTGAGGGTGGTCGGCAGCAGGATTTGAACGAGGCGTTGGCGGCACTTCCCTACGCTGGCGTTGCTGCACTGCTCATGATCTATGCGATTCTCGCTTGGATGTTCAGCAGTTACCTCCAGCCCATTGGTGTGATGTTCTCGATTCCATTCGGAGTCATCGGCATGGTGTTTGGACATCTGCTGTTTGGTACTGATCTCACCTTCCTCAGCATCATCGGACTTGTAGCGCTTGCCGGGATCGTGGTGAACAACGCGATCGTGCTGATTGACTTTGCCAATACTGAGGTCGCGGCGGGAGTGGATCTGCATGATGCGCTCATCTCAGCGGGAACACGCCGCCTCCGTGCCATCTTGCTGACATCGATCACGACCATCTTCGGACTCGGCCCGCTGATCTTGGAACAGTCATTTCAGGCGAGGTTTTTAGCGCCGATGGCGATCACGATCGCGGGTGGGCTTGCGAGCGCGACCGCACTGACTTTGCTGCTGCTGCCTGCGGTGATCCTCATCATTGATGATCTCAAGAGGCTGATGGGCTGGGTCACAGAACCCGCGAACGCCTTAGTCGGAGCAGAACCAGCGCAAGAGGCGATTGACCATGGCTCGACGACCTAAGCGAAGCGGTCTTGTGGCCGGGGTCGATCTTGGGGGTACCAAGGTCACTATTGGCATTGTGAGTGGGGACGGCAAGATCCTCGCGACGGAGAAGCGCAAGACCAAGGCAACAACGGGGATGGAGGGCGTGCTTGACCGCGTGGTGGATGGGCTCGAGCGCGCGTGCAAGGAGGCAGGGTGCGAGTTGGGCGATCTCGATGCAGTCGGTATCGGCGCTCCAAGCGCAGTGGACTTCGATGAAGGCCTGGTCATTCATGCAGGCAACCTTGGCTGGAAGAATGTGCCGCTCCGTGCGCTGCTGGAGGATCGCCTTGATCTTCCAGTGTTGGTCGACAACGATGTGAATGTTGCCGCGTGGGGCGAGTTCACCGCGGGGGCGGCGCGCGGTTGGTCGGATGCGCTGGGCGTATGGGTCGGAACGGGTATCGGCAGCGGTCTCATTTTGGGTGGCAAAGTGTGGCGTGGTGGGTTCCACACGGCTGGCGAGTTGGGGCAGATGGTCTTGCAGCCGCGAGGTGGGCTTGGGCGGCGCACTGTCGAAGAGCACTGCAGCCGACTGGCGATGATTCGATCGATGGAGACTCTGATCGGGAGCAATCCACAGAGTCGCATGCGAACAGTCCTGCAGCGAACACCGGAAGAGGGTCCCCTGGGAAGTTCCGGGATTGCCGCTGCATATGAAGCGGGGGATGAGCTCGTGCTGCGTGTTGTCGATGATGCGGCTGATCTGCTTGGGCTCGCGATTGCGAATGCGGTGACATTGCTTTCGGTGCGTGGCGTGGTGCTTGGTGGTGGCGTGACCGATGCGCTGGGCAAGCCGTTTGTGGAACGAGTTCGTGAGTCGTTCGAGTGGCATGTTTTCCCCGCAACGCTTCGCAAGTGCCGCGTTGTGGCCGCAGAGCTGGGCGACTCGGCGGGAATCGTTGGTGCGGCGGCGCTTGCTCGCGCGCACATCGTGGGCGGCGGGTGATCGCCGCTGTTAGGCGTCGACGAGCGGGTGTCGATCGGCCTTCGACAAGGTGAACGAAGTACCAGTTGTTTCGCGCGCAAGACGCTCGGCGAGCCGCGGGAGATAGCCGCGTTCGCTGACTGTGTGTCCGCTCAGCAGGAGCGAGCAACCCTGCCGGAGTGCGGAGAGTTGTTCGTGATGTCGGGCTTCGCCCGTGAAGAACAGCGTGGCGCCTGCTTCGAGAGCGCTTCGCATCAGACCCATGCCAGCGCCTGCGCACACCGCGACCACTTCATGCCGATGATGCTCGCTGCCACTGACGATGGCTGCCTCAAGTCTGCGCGTGGGTAAGTGGCGGCGAAGGCGCTGCGCGATCTCCGCTGTTGTCTGTGGTTCGCTGAGATGCACTGCCCGCCCTTGTCCCTGAAACGCATCGGGCTGCTGAGTGAGCGCGTGCACTTCAATTGCGGGGGTTTCGTAGGGATGGGCCGAGCGCGCGGCTTCGAGCGCTGCGGGGAGCGCCTTCGCGCCGCACACCATCTCGAGACGCAGTTCGGGAACGCGCTCAAGCCGTCCTCGCCGACCGACTCGCGGGCGCGTGGTTGCGCTGCCGAAGAAAGTGCCCTCGACCGCGGTCGTTGTCGAGCACTGCGAGTACGCGCCAATGCGCCCGGCCCCCGCGATCGACATGGCACCACGGATGCGTTCGATCGCATCGCTCGGAGCAAAGACAACGATCTTGAACGCCTCATGTCCGGAGAGTGAACTGCTCGCTTTCAGGGGACGAACGAGACCATCGCCGATGCCCTCGATGAGCCAGTCATTGATGCCGCCGGTGACCGCATCGAGTGCAGTGTGCGGCGAGAGCAGGGCGACACCCTTGAGTACGAGAGCAGCGACTGCGCCGGTGGCCGCATCCTGTCGGACGAGACGCTTGATCGGATCGAAAATGGGGGGGTGGTACGCAACCACCGCTTGCACGCCAAGATCGAGTGCCTCCGCCGCGACTTGATCGGTGAGATCGATCGTGAGCAGCACGCGTTCGCAGCGGGAATTGGCGTCGCCTGCGAGGAGGCCGACATTGTCCCATTCGGCGGCGAGGGACGGGGGGGCAACCTGCGCGAGGGCGCGGGCAAGGTCTCCAACGCTGCGAGCCTTCCGTGGCATGGAGGAACGGTACTCGCCGTCGGGATTTCATGCATCCTAAAAGTGAAACTGCACTGAGGAAACCTAGACTGTGGGTACATGGCTCACGGCACGCAGGCGGGTTCGGTTCCCGAACAGTCCAAGCGATCGGAGGATTCGAGTTCGAGTGGAGAGCGAGTGCGCAAGCATTTCGTGCTCGACACGAATGTGCTGCTCCACAATCCGCAGTCACTATTCAAGTTCGAAGAGCATGAGGTGGTCATTCCACTTGCGGTTCTCGAGGAGCTCGACACCTTCAAGAAGAACAATGATGAGAAGGGGCGAAATGCACGCCAGGTGATTCGATCGCTCGATCGCCTGCGCGGCATGGGGCATCTCTTTGACGGCGTGGTGTGGAACGAGCAGAAGGGATGCGTCAAGGTGGTGCGGCTGAAGCCTGCCGAGTCGTTCGATCTCGACCTCGCCATCGCAGACAATCGCATCATCGCAGTCGCCCATGCTTTGAACGCATCCGGGCTGCGCACCATCTTCGTGTCGAAGGACATCAACGCGCGAGTGAAGTGCGATGCGATTGGCGTGACGGCCGAGGATTTTGAGGCAGACCGCGTGGATGCCGACTGGCTCGACACGGGCTTCTGTGTCAGTCGCGTTCCGCGCGAGGTGATCGACGATCTGTACTCAGAGCGGCAGTTGCCGCTCAGTCGGTTGGAGGAAGTGCCGAATGCAATCCCAACGACCGATGGCGAACAACAAGGCATCCTGCCGAACCACTTTGTCTCGCTGATCGACGAGAGCGATCCGTCGCACACGGGGCTCGCGCGCCGACTCGGGGATACTGGGCATCTCATCCCGGTGACGGGTCCGCGCAAGCCGATTTATGGAGTCATTGCGCGCAATGTGCAGCAGACGATGGCACTCGATCTGCTGCTCGATGATGAAGTGAAGTTGGTGACGCTGATCGGCCCTGCAGGAACGGGGAAGACGCTGATGGCGATCGCGGCTGGCATGCACAAGGTGTTCAAGGAGGAGCGCTTTGACAAGTTGCTTGTCGCACGACCGATCATGCCGCTGGGGCGAGACATCGGTTACTTGCCCGGCGATAAGGATGAGAAGTTGTCGATGTGGATGCAGCCGATTTTTGACAACATTGCCTATCTGCTATCGACGCGCGGCGGGCACACGAGCGGTGAGCCGGACAGCAAGTCAACAGAGCAGCGAATTGATCAGTTGGTGGCGTCGCGCAAGTTGGTGCTCGAGCCGATCACCTACATCCGTGGGCGCAGCATCCCACACCAATTCATCATCGTGGATGAGGCACAGAACCTTTCGCCGCACGAAGTGAAGACGATCGTGTCACGAGTTGGCGACGGAACCAAGATCGTGCTGTGCGGCGACATCGGGCAGATCGACAACCCCTACCTCGACGCCTCCAGCAATGGACTGTCGCATCTCATCGAGCGCATGAAGGGTCATCGGATCGCAGGTCATGTCACTCTCTCCAAGACGGAGCGGAGCGAGCTCGCGAGCATCGCCGCCGAAATGCTCTGACGATCGCTGCGATGCCGGTGTGAGTGCGTTCACGAAGACCTGTGTCTTGGCGATGCACTCGAGGTGCTCGTCCGCTGCATTGCTCTCTGCAACGATGCCGCAGCCAGCGTGGTAATCAATGTCCCAGCGATCGCCCGCATCGCGAGTGAGTCGTGCGGTTCGGATCGCGACGGAGAAATGGGAGCTGCCGCAGCGGCTCGCCATTCCGATCGCGCCGCAGTACGCACTGCGCGGTCCCGCTTCAAGCGCATCGATCACCTGCATCGCGCGGACCTTCGGCGCACCGGTTACCGATCCCGGAGGAAAGCATGCGGCAAAGGTGCTGGAGAGCGGCAAGTGTCTGGGCAGTCTGCCTGAGATCTCGGCCACCGACTGCAGCACCGTGGAGTGATGCTCGATCGTGCGCTGCTCAGCGACAGTGACCGATCCGATTTCGCAGACTCGACCAAGATCATTTCGCATGAGATCCACAATCATGTGGAGCTCTGCTGCGTCTTTGGTGCTCGTGCGAAGTTCTTCTGGGTCTTGCCCAGCGGGACGCGTGCCCTTCATCGGGCGCGTTGCGATGCGTCGCGATGCGCCGTCGATGGACAGGAAGAGTTCAGGACTGAGAGAAAGCAGCGCGGTGTGCGCGTCCAGTTCCAGAAATGCGCCGTGGCGCGGCGAGGCATCGGCTAAAGCGTGCAGTGCGAGAGCGCGGGGAGAGCCGGCGATTCCCGCGCGGAATCCGCGGGTGATGTTGGCTTGGAAGATATCGCCGGCGAGAATCAATTCGCGGGTGCGTTCCACCATGCTCTCGAACGACGCGCGACCTGCAGCGCTATCTCGGTCGAGCGCGCGGCGCACTTCGAAGCGAAGTGGCCGCATGGCTGCGGAGGTGTCAATCCAGTCGTTCGGCCCCTCGCCCCGTGACTCGCCAACATCGAACCAACGCTCGGATGTGTGGCAATAGACGGCAGCGCGCGGGACATCGCAGAGGACGGCATCGGACCACAGTGAACCAGCTGACAGCGATCCGGCGCCATCGCGCAGTCGAGCGGTCGGTTCGAACATCGCACCGCATTCGTAGCCGACGAAGCCGATCCAGCCGCCTGCGAAAGGCAGCGTGGTCTCGCCGCACTGAATGGGTTCACAAGGGCTTCCAACATTGTCGAGTGCGGTGCTCAGGTGCGCACAGCCATGCTGTTGCCGATTCACGCGAACGCACTCGCGTCGGGGAGCGAACACACTAAATCGAGAGTGAGCGGTCGGCTCGCCGCCGCTCACAAGCGACAACAGCGGCAGATCTGTGCGCCAGAAACGCATGAGGTGCAGCGGGGCGCAGCGCCACGACAGCGGGCGAACGAGATGCGTTTCGGACATGCGCCCATGGTAGGGCGCGCGCGAGCGATTCCCAGGATTTCCCGGCCGTGTTTCGATTGGGTAGACGCGATCGCTAGACTTTTGAACTCTCAACAGGAAACCTGACATGCCAGCCGTGACCACCCGCCGGACCAAACCTTCCCGCAATCAGAGTGCTCGCAAGAGCGAGGCGAAGAAGAATCGACCCACTGCAAGTGCTCGTGGTCGGGCGACGAAGCGCGTGTACTACTTCGGTGCGTCGAAAACGGAAGGGCGAGTGGATCAGAAGATGCTGCTTGGCGGCAAGGGCGCAAACCTTGCGGACATGACATCGATCGGCCTGCCCGTGCCGCCAGGGTTCACCATCACGACAGAGACATGCGCTGAGTATTCGCGTGGCGGGAATCGCCTGCCCAAAGGGCTTTTGGATGAGGTGCGTCGAAACATCACACTGCTTGAGCGCGAGCTCGGCAAGAAGTTTGGCGACCGGCGCAATCCACTTCTCGTGTCTGTGCGATCGGGTGCCGCGGTGAGCATGCCGGGGATGATGGACACGGTGCTGAATCTGGGCCTGACCGACGAAGTGGTTGCTGGTCTTGCAGCAAGGACGGGCAATCCGCGGTTTGCCTACGACGCGTATCGGCGGCTGATCAACATGTTCGGCGATGTGGTGATGGGTGTCGATCATCACCACTTTGAGCATGCGTTCAATTCGGTCAAGTCGCGCTACGGAGTGACGGAGGACACGGCTGTCCCCGAGGACGGGCTGAAGGAACTCTGCATCGCGTATCAATCGGTGTATCGGCAGTATGTCGGCGAGCCCTTCCCGCAGGATCCACTTCGGCAACTTGAGCAGGCAGTGCAGGCCGTGTTCCGCAGTTGGAATGGCGAGCGTGCCGTGGCGTATCGCCGCATCAACGAGATCAAGGGGCTGGTAGGCACGGCCGTGAATGTGCAGGCGATGGCGTATGGCAACATGGGCGAGGATTCAGGGACGGGCGTGGCGTTCACTCGCGATCCGTCCACCGGGGAAAATGTGTTTTACGGCGAGTTCCTGGTGAACGCGCAAGGCGAGGATGTGGTCGCGGGCATCCGTACTCCGCGGCCGATCAGTGAAATGCAGGCGTGGAATGCGAAGGTTTGGAAGCAGTTGCTGGCGGTCCGCAAGAAGTTGGAGCGCCACTACCGCGACATGCAGGACATCGAGTTCACGGTCGAGCGCGGTCGCTTGTTCATGCTGCAGACGCGCAGTGGCAAGCGAAATGGTGTGGCTGCCGTTCGGACCGCGGTCGAGATGGTGAAGGAGCGGCTGATAGATGAACGCACTGCGCTGAAGCGGATTCCCGCGGGGGATCTCGTGCAGCTGCTGCTTCCATATTTCTCCGTGCAGGACAAGCGCGGTGCCGAGGTGCTGACACGCGGGATTGCAGCGAGCCCCGGAGCTGCTTCGGGCAAGTTGGCATTCACGGCATCGGAGGCAGTCGATCGAACGAACGCCGGCGAGTCTGTGCTGCTGATCCGCCGCGAAACTTCTCCTGAGGATGTCGCTGGCATGCATAAAGCGGTCGGCATTCTGACTTCGACGGGTGGCAAGACGAGCCACGCGGCCGTGGTGGCGGTTGGATGGGGCAAGTGCTGTGTGGTCGGTGCGGGTGAGTTGTCGATCGATGCAGACGCGGGGACTGTCACGATCCGCGGACGCACCTTTGGGCGCTCCGACACGCTGTCGATCGACGGTTCAACGGGCGAGGTGATTGTGGGAGCGATTCCTCGCACTGTGCCGCAGTCAATCTCGGGTGACTTCGCGCAGGTGATGAAGTGGTCGCAGAAGTACGCGACGATGGGTGTTCGGGCGAACGCGGATACACCCGCGGATGCGCGGCGCGCGCGCGACTTCGGTGCGATCGGCATCGGCCTCTGCCGCACCGAGCACATGTTCTTCGAAGCCGATCGCATTCAGGCTGTGCGTCAGATGATTCTTTCTGAGCGCCTGAGCGACCGCGAGAGTGCCCTTGCGCGGCTCTTGCCATTCCAACGCGCGGATTTCGTCGGCATCTTTACTGCGATGGATGGATTGCCAGTCACGGTTCGCCTTCTCGATCCGCCTCTCCACGAATTCGTGCCGCATGACGAGGGGGCTCAGCAGGCGCTGGCGGATGCTGCGGGTGTCGCGCTAGGCGATGTTCAACGGCGAGTGGCTCAACTGCACGAAGCGAACCCGATGCTTGGTCACCGCGGGTGTCGTTTGGCTGTGACCTATCCCGAGATCCTGGTGATGCAGGTTCGTGCGATTGTCGAGGCGGCAGCGGATTGCCACGCCGAAGGAATCGATGCTCGCCCCGAGATCATGATTCCGCTCGTCGGCACGCGCCGTGAGTTGGCGATCCTGCGCGAGTTGACCGAGCGCACTGTTGCCGAGGTGCGTGCCGAGCGCAACCTTCGAAAACTGCAGATCCCAATCGGAACCATGATCGAGATTCCGCGCGCCGCTGTCACGGCGGATGAGATTGCCGAGGTGGCGGAGTTCTTCTCATTCGGAACGAATGACCTCACTCAGATGACCTTCGGATTCAGTCGCGATGACATTGGGTCGTTCATGCCCGCTTACCTCGAGAAGGGCATTGTGGAGAAGGATCCTTTCCAATCCATCGATGTCGACGGGGTGGGATCGCTTGTGTCGATGGCATGCGCGAAGGGGCGGGCGCGGCGCGCCAAGCTCAAGCTCGGAGTGTGCGGTGAACATGGAGGCGACCCTGCATCGATCCACTTCTTCCAGAAGTGCGGGTTGGACTATGTGTCGTGTTCGCCATTCCGCGTTCCCGTTGCCAGGCTGTCTGCGGCACAGGCGGCGCTCGGTTGACGAGAGGATCGGTGGATCCGGTGCGGTGCGTGGCACGCCTCGCGGCCGCCGTTCTGGCGTTGGCTGGGGCGGTCGGGTGCTCGACGCCACGCAGCATTCATGCGCCGTTCGCCGAAGTGGATCCCGTTCTTGACGGCCGTGGTGATGATGCGGTCTGGAAGCGTGCCAAGTGGAGCGAGGACTTCGTCGACATTGAAGGGCCCGCGCGCAAAGCGCCGTCGCAGCGCACGCGAGTCAAGGTGGCTTGGAGCGATAGCGCGCTCTTCATTCTTGCCGAGCTCGACGAGACAGACCTGTGGGCAACGCTTCGCACACACGATGAGGTTGTCTTTCACGACAACGACTTCGAGGTGTTCATCGACCCTGACGGGGATTGCTGCGAGTACTACGAGATCGAAGTGAATGCATACGGCACAGTGTTCGACCTGTATCTGCCCGCGCCGTACCGCGCGGGCGGACGGGCGAATCACGGCTGGAATGCGCGCGGCTTGCAGGTGGCGATTGCACTCAATGGCACATTGAACGACAACCGCGATCGAGATGTGGGATGGACGGTGGAGATGGCGCTGCCGTGGTCGGTGTTCGAACCAGTCGCTGTCGATGAGCGCGGTGCGCGTGTCATCACCAAGCAGCGCTGCCGGCGTCCGCCGACCACGGGCGATGTCTGGCGAGTCAACTTCTCACGAGTGCAGTGGCAACTTGATCGTGTCGATGGCGGATATCGCAAAGTGCCAGGGCGAGCGGAAGACAACTGGGTGTGGACACCGCAGTGGATGATCGACATGCATGCGCCACAGTGGTGGGGGCGTGTGGTGTTTGACGCGCCTCCGAAGCCGTAGTGGGTGAAGCGCAGTAGGCTGCGGTGCATGCCGAGCATCTTCACGCGCATCATTCGCCATGAGATTCCAGCGCACTTCGTGCTTGAGGAGCCGCATGTGGTGGCCTTTCTCGATATCGCGCCGCTGTCGCGAGGGCATGTGCTGGTCGTTCCGGTCGAGGAGCGAGAGTTCCTGCATCAGTTGAGCGACGCTTCCGCTGAAGCGGTCGGGCGTGCGTTGCGGCGGGTCGCGGCTGCCGTCGTCCATGCGACTGGGACGCGCGACTACAACATTCTGCAGAACAATGGCGCGGCTGCTCATCAAGCCGTCCCTCATGTGCACTTTCATGTGATCCCGAAACAGAGCGATGGTGCAGGGCTTGGCATTCAGTGGCGCGCCGGTGGGCTCGAAGCGTCTGATGCCGCAGCGCTCGTTGCCGCGATCCGCCAACACATTGGTGCGTGAGTGCGATGAATCGACCGCTTGATGCGTGGCCCGATGTGCTGGAGGCGGAGTGTGCTGCGAATGCGCACTTCAAGTGGGTGAAGGTGGTCCGAAGTACAGCGTCGACACAGGACATCGCGCGAGATGCCCAAGTGGGAACGGTCATCGTCGCAGGTCGACAGACCGCCGGTCGTGGTCGTCAGGGGAGAGCGTGGGCGGACACGGGTGATGCGGGACTTGCGGTTAGCTTCGCGGCACCGAACCAGGTGCATGCCTGGGCGTCGCTTGCGACCGCGCTTGCCGCTGCCGAAGCGAGCGAGGATGTGTGTATCGACACATGCGGCACGGCGCCGATCGTTCAAGTGAAGTTCCCGAACGATCTGCTGATTGCGGGGCGCAAGTTCGGCGGCATCTTGGTGGAGCGCAGTGGCGGGAAGACCATCATCGGCGTCGGGATCAACTGCGGGCAGCTGATGTTCCCGACTGCACTGGCGCAGCGGGCAACGAGCCTCGCGTTGCAGGGATTCACCGTGGACCGCTGCGATCTTGCTTGCAGACTGATTGCACGGGTTGATCAGTGGTTGCAAGCGAGCGCGGAGGTGGTTGCACGAAGCTATCGCGAACGCGATGCACTTCGCGGGCGGGTCATGCGCTTTGTGACAGCAGCGGGGATGGTTGAGGGACTCGTGATCGATGTCGATCCGATGCGCGGCATCGTGGTGCGAACAAGTCGCGGGGATCAAGTGCTTCCGCCTGAACAGACAAGCGTTTTCGTGGAAGAGGATCGGTATGGGAGCGCACAAGGCCCCTGAAATGGTTGGGGAAAGCGCCAGAATGATTGATGCCCCCGCTACAAAGTGCCGATGCAGGCGTATCCTCTTGCGTCCAATGCTGCGGTCGCCGCTGAACATGTTTGCCCTACCGCTCGTGCTTTGCGCGGCGGCAACGGTGCATGCCCAGCGAAATGCACCAATGCAGCAGAATCACTCGACGCGCGACATCGACACATCGATGAACTATCCCGTGGAGCCGCGGGTCGCCGATCGAGGAGGTCTGTGCACGACGACGCGGCAGATGCCGATGGAGTTGGCGGAACCGCAGGGGTTTGATCGCCTGTATGAGGTTCCAGGGAAGTCGGGGGTGTTCTACCGAGCGAACGGCGGCTTGTTCTTGGTGTTCGAGCGCGGCACCTATGCGCAGGTTCAGGACAAGCAGAAGCGAACTTGGTCGATTCCAACCGTTCCCCCAGGCGGGCAGTACTACATCGGCAAGCCCGACTGGTCTTCGATTCGCAGAATCGGTTCGCTCGCTGCGGGAAGTCTTGGTGTTCAACAAGACGCGCGACTTGAACGCAGTCGGGCCGCGGGTGAGCCAACGCCGGTCGAGGTGCGCGAGGTGGATCTTCGCGTCGACGCCCGTGTGGATACGGAGATGGTTCCCGAGATCGCCGATTCCACGCAAAGTCAGGGTGGGAACCGCGCCATGATCGGTCGCGCCTCGGCGTCGCGAGCGAAGGACAAGGTCGCTGCGCCTGAGTTGTCGAGCGACAGTGAGGCATCGGAGGGAACGGCCGAGGGAGAAGTGCCAGCCCAAGCCGCTGTGTTTGCGAGCAAGGCACCCGATGCAGCGGCGTGGGCTCGCACTCTGCCAGGGGGAGTAGACCGTTCATTCCTGATCGAACGCGGTGATGATGTGCAGCCGCGAATGGTGGCAGATTTCCTCTACCGCCAACGCAGGCTGGATGGAATGTTCGGGCGCGCGATGGAATCCGAGGGTTCGTGATGCGTTCGCGCGCACTGCGCGCAGGTGGCGCACTCATGTCGGTGGTCTTGATTTCCGCTGCATGGTCGGCTGTTTGTCCGCAGGATGTCGCGAGTCAGAAGAGCACTCACTTGCCGCTGACGCAGCGAGTTGTGGCGCGTGATGCACAACCGGTGGCGGTGCGTGGCACCGTGCTGATCGTTCCAGTTGCACTCCAAGACAGCAGCGGTGAGTGGCCTCCTTCCGTGACGATTCGTATGCAGGATGGCCGAACGATTGCCGCGCGCACGGCGGGCATCGAGCCTCGAGTGGGTTCCATGACGACTTGGACCGGCATCCGAAGTGGAACTGGGACATCGGCACCGGAGAGCGGAAAGCCTGTGGTCCTGCTCGCGCCGCTGCCGAGCGATGGCGACGGACCACTTTGGATCGGCGATCAGAGGCTCGATCCCCTGTGGCTGAGTCCTTGGCGCGCGCCCGAGCGTGCGGCGGCGGAGTTGTCGCTCCGCGCGGAGGATCTTCCCGATGGATCACTTCCCGATCAACACTTCCGTACGGCGCTGATGGCGCAGTGGTTTGGAAGCGAGGTGCCCGAGTGGGAAGGCGGAGATGTCGACCGGCTTTACGCGCGGGCTATCGCAGGTTTATGGTCGGCGGCCATTGCGCGTCTGTACGAGAACGATGCACGACTTGCCGAGTGCGTGATTGCTGCAGTGGGTGGGCGCTGCCACGGGGTGCTCGATGGCGAGGAGACATCGCTTGGGGCGTGGGAGACGCGCTCGGAACGATTGGACGACTTGCTGCGGACATTGCTTGATGCGCGCGCGAATGGCCTCGTGTTAGTCGAGGGCGCGCGGCTCTGGTTGGACACGCGAGCGGAGCCGCTGTGCTGGCTCGAACACGATGATGGCGAGCGGGTTCATGTGTGTGTTGCCAACCCTCGGAGCGAACCACTCGCCGTTGCATTTCGCTGGCCGAACATTCGGACGCCATCTCTTGAGGCAGAAGTTGCACCCGAGTCGTTCCAGTCATTCTCGGTTCCGCGCGAGCAGATCGAGACGGAGCAGCTGCGACTGATTGATCCGAAACTTCGTGAGGCAATCGAAGCGCATGGTCTTGCGGAACTCTTGCCACCCGGAGAGCGCAGTGATGCATCGGCTGCGCGCACTTCGATGGAGCGGCAGATCCAGAGCATGCCTGTGCTGCTTGTGGACTGTGCGCAGGCGACGGCCTATCTGCCGGTTGGTTTTGGCAGAGTCGCCGCGCGCCCGCCCGGTGTGGACTTCGGCGCGTTTCTTCCGGCTGTCACGCTTGCGGAGATGCGTGCGGGTGCATCGGCGCCGCTGCCGCCGGAGTGGGGCACATCGGCCGTGTTGCGCCGTCGACCGACTGGCTGGGAGCTTCTCATCGAGGCCAGCTTCGATCCTGCTGCGACTGTTCAGTCGGATCGAATCACGGTGACAGTGGAGAGCGATCAGGTTCGGACGCTTACGGTCTCGCGCGATGGAAGCGTGCGTGCCAGCGGCGGCGATTTCAGCGAGCAAGTGGGCTTCCATGTGTCGGCGGATCGGTGGCGCGTTCGAATCCCGCTGCCCCCGTCATGGGTTTCGCAGGGTGGTGCAGCACCTTCCAAGATTGGGCTCGCCATTGAACGGTCGTTTGATTGTCAGGGGAGCGCGGTTCCTGCGCGGGCGCGCCGCCAGTTTGCCGGATTCTCGCCGCCATGCGCTCGCATGGGGGCACGGCGAATCCCCATTGACCTGTCGAGTTGGGACCTGACGAGCGTTACACTTGGGCCATGAGTCGTGCCAAGGGCGCCAAGGTTGGAGCCTCGACAGTGGCGGCGAATGATTCGCCGAAGCCGCGTGCTCGGGTCATTGCGCTCCTCAATCAAAAGGGTGGTGTGGGGAAGACCACATCGACGGCGAATCTCGGCGCTGCGTTTGCGCTCGATGGTCTGCGCACGCTTGTCGTTGATCTCGATCCGCAGTCGAATCTGTCGCTGCACTTTGGGCATGAGCCGGCGCCGGATCAGCCAACGGTGCGCGACCTGTTCATGGATGCGAGCGCGCCCGCGCAGTCGCTCGTTCACGAGGCGCGTTCCAATCTCTGGTTCATCCCAAGCGATACGGAACTGGCGCTCGTCGAGGGTGAGTTGGCGTTGCAACCTGACATGCAGCATCTGCTGTCGAGGCGGTTGGAGGAGGTCATCGAGTCATTCGATGTGATTCTGCTCGATTGCCCGCCGAGTCTGGGCGTGTTGACGGTCAACGCGCTGACGGTCGCGGACGAAGTGGTCGTGCCGATGCAGGCGCAGTACTTGGCGCTTCGCGGGCTGGAAAAGTTGCTTGAGACGGTGCTGCTGGTGCAGCGCGCACTGAACCCGCGACTGCAGGTTGCCGGTGTGCTGCTGTGCATGCATGAGTCGCAGTCGAGCCACGGGCGTGCGGTGGTCGAGGAGATGGATGGTTATTTCGAACGCTTCCGCGCGAGCGGACTGCCGTGGCAAGATGCACGCGTACTGCGACCGGCGGTGCGGCGGAACATCAAGCTGGCAGAGGCGCCCAGCTTCGGAAAGACAATCTTTGACTACGCGCCGCAGTGTGCGGGAGCGGCGGATTACAAGGCGCTCGCGAGTGTGCTCCGCGCACGATGGCCTGCCGCGGCCGATGCGGTTGCAACGGCTGCGGTTCCAGTTGCCTGATCGTCGGCTTCATTCGATGCAACTCCGGACTGCACAGCGGCGGCTGGGGGATCGCGGCCTTCGGATGTGGCGTGTGCTCGCGTTGGTTGGCGCACTGGTAACGCTGGTGGCCACCCATTGGCCGCGCCTGCGGCTGAGTAGCGAAGCGCCAAGCGACAAGGTGCTGCACGCCGTGACATTTGGAGTGCTGACCCTGCTTGTTGCTCGAACGGGCTGGTTTGTTCGCCGATGGAAGCTCGTTGCTGTGATGATTCTGTTTGCGTCGTTCGATGAGTGGACGCAGTCGCTGGCGCCGTTCTATCGCCACACATCATGGAATGATTGGACTGCAGATCAGGTGGGAATCACCGTGTGCGTCTTCCTTCTCGCGTGTGCAGAGCCGCAGCAGCGACAGACGACGGAACTTCGGAGTGCTCTTCGCGTCGCCGCGGATCGCCGTCTCTTTGATCGCCCCTTCACATGGCTCGCGCTTGCGACCTCGGGTGTGCTTGGCGCCCTTGTGGGCGGCTTCATCACCATAACCATCTCTCGGCTCTTGCTCGACGATGCGCGGCCCTTTCAGACGCTCTTTCTTGGGGCGATGTTCTTCGCGGCTGCCGCAATGGACTGGACTCTGCGCGCCGGGATGCGGGCGATGATGAAACAGATCAGCGAAATGCGGACATGCTTTCGGTGCGGCTGCAGCTTGTGTGCCGAGAGTGGCGGAGCAGGGCAGTGTGCGGCGTGCAGCGAGCCCTGGGTGCGCGCGCAGTGGGTTGCCGATCCGCCGCTCTGGAGTCGTGACCGCGCACGCTTGCGTCGCTTCCTGCTTCTGCACGGCGCGCGCGCCGCAGCGGTTTCGTGTGTGGCCATTGGCTCGCTTGGCGTTCTTGCATGGGCTGCACTGATGCTGCTTGATGTGTGGCGTGGAGAACGACTGGCAGTATCGGGAGACATGCGCGACCTCTTCGCATACGCCTATTCGCTCGCATGGATTGCTCTCACGATCCGTATGGTGCGATCGGCCGTTGCGCGCGCTCATGCTGTGGAAGGTCGAGAGTGCTTGGCGTGTGGATATGCACTCGTCGGCGTTCAGTCGTTCGACTGCGTCGGTCGATGCCCGGAGTGCGGGACAGAATTCGTTGCAGCTCCGCGGTCGTAGCGTGTGCCGATTCCTGCATCGACGACCTAGGATCAAAACATGGTCATGCCTCAAGTGATCATTGTTGGTGGGGGTGTTGCAGGGCTGTGCGCCGCGATTGTGTGTGAACGCGCTCGCGTGAGTTGGCGATTGCTGGAGTCGGGCGAGCGGGTGGGCGGGCGAGTGTCGAGTCGCATGGTGGATGGCTGCACGATTGACCGCGGGTTTGCGGTGCTCCTGTCGTCGTACTCCGAAATCGCCCGCTTTATCGATTGGAATGATCTGGATGTGCGTGCGCTTCGTGCGAGTGCCCGCGTGTGGACAGGCGATCGCTTCCGCGGCATCGCGCATCCGCTCGCGCACCCTGCAGGTGGTGTAGCGGGGCTTTTCAGCGGACTTGTATCGCTGCGTGATGTCGCTGCGTCTTTGCCGATGGCGCTCGGCGCTGCATGGGGGGTTCATACACCTGATCCGAATGCAATGAGCAGTCTGAGCACGGAACAACTGCTCCTGAAGCGCGGGGTGTCGCGCTCGCTGATGGACTCGTTCTTTCGCCCCTTCTTCGGCGGTGTCTTTCTTGATCCCACGCTTGGCTATGACGCAGCGCCCTTTGCATGGCGACTGTCGATGTTTGCGCGCGGCCGCGCGACTCTGCCACGGCGCGGGATGGGGGCGATCTCCGAGCAGCTTGCACGGGCACTGCCACGGGACGCGCAAGCGGGCATCGCGCTTCGCTATGGCGCGCAGTCGATTGATCTTGCGCGGGACGGCGCAAGTTGGAGTGTGATGGATTCTGCGGGGCAGTCGCACTCGGCGAAGCATGTCATCGTCGCATGCGATGCACACTCCGCGCGGAAACTCCTGCCATCGTTGCCTACGCGGCGCTGGTGCAGCACGGTCACGCTGACTTGGAGAGTGAAGACAGCAGTTTGCCC
>Ga0233425_10004299_pt1 | contig 24138 bp, 11 predicted proteins | sample Watercolumn_Towu_2_FD_181712 | JGI IMG/M metagenome (GOLD analysis project Ga0233425, IMG submission 181712) | Freshwater microbial communities from Lake Towuti, South Sulawesi, Indonesia - Watercolumn_Towuti2014_140_MG | ecosystem: Environmental > Aquatic > Freshwater > Lake | place... | reverse complement strand
TGCCTGTCGACTCGGACGGTGCGGGCGAGGGTCGGTCGGGATGACGGGTGCCTGTCGACTCGGACGGTGCGGGCGAGGGTCGGTCGGGGGATGCGGGAGACGTGGCCAACGGTGCGGCCGCGGTCAAGGGCAAAGCCGCGGCGGGGGCAGCGGCGGGGGCAGCGGCGGGGGCAGCGGGGCCGGCAGGGGCCGGCGGACCCGCATCGGGGCCAGCCTGCCAGGGCGCCCAGACCAGCAGCGCCGCGGCCAGCACGCATGCGGTTGCCCCGCCGGCAATGAGCATCCGCGTGCGCGACCTTGCGGGCCGCACGACCGCGGCGGGACCGGTCGCGGGCAGGGAAGGCTGGATCTGCGGCACGCCGAAGGGCTGCACCCGGGTGCTGTCCGATGCCGGTCCCGTGGACATGCCCGCGGCCATGACCGCGGTCTGACGCACCGCATCCGACGCCTGGAGCGCCTGCTTGAGCGCCTCGCGAAAGGCGGCTGCGGAGGGGAACCGGTCCTCCGCGTTCTTCTCCAGCGCCCGAGCGAGGAACAGCTCGACGGAAGCGGGCAGCCGAACGTTGGGGTTCCTCCTGCCGACGGGCTCGGGCGCCTGGTTCACCTGGCACATGAGAAGCTTGAGCGGGGTGGTCTCGGAGAACGGGGCTACGCCGGCCAGCATCTCGTAGAGGATGATGGCCAGGGAGTAGAGGTCGCTTGCCCTCTGCGCGGGGTTTCCGAGCGCTTGCTCGGGGCTCAGGTATGCGGGCGTGCCGCAGATCATGCCGGTCTGCGTCAGGCTTTCCGCGGACGAGTCCCCTCCCAGCTTGGCGATCCCGAAGTCGAGCACGGTAACGAAGTCCCTGTCGGACTCGGTTGCGACCACGAGGTTGTCGGGCTTGAGGTCCCGGTGGAGTATCCCCTTGTTGTGGGCTTCTTCGAGGGAATCGAGGACCTGGAGCGTGATGTCGCAGGCCCGTTCCAGGGGCAGGGGACCGGAACCGCGGACCAGCCTGGAGAGGGGCTCTCCGTCCAGCAGGTCCATGGTGAAGTAGAGCAGCCCGTCCTCGGTCACGCCGAAGTCGTGGAGCTTCACGGTGTGCTGGTTGCGCAGCGTGGCGATGGCCTTGGCTTCCACGAAGAACCGTTTCACCGCCGCGTCGTTCTCCGCGAGGTCCCGTCGCAGCACCTTGAGGGCCTGGTTGTGCCCCAGGAGCAGGTGCTCCGCAACGTAGACCACGCCCATGCCGCCCTTACCGAGCTTTCGCAGCACGCGGTAGCGGCCGTCCACCTCGCTGCCCACCAGGTCCTTTTCCACCGAGGTGATGAGGCGCGCTCCGTCATCAGGGCACCGGGTCATGGACTCGGGGAACGGCTTGAAGCACCTCGGGCACTGCTTGTCCATGGCCCCTGCCAACCCGTATCTAGCAGCCAGGGATCGGCGTGTTCACACACTGATTGGCCTGGCACTTGTCCGTGGTGCAGGCGTTCTTGTCGTCGCAGTCCAGGTCGACCGTGCAGCAGTTGGGGATGGGAGTGTTGGAGCACGCGTTGGCAGCGCACGTGTCCTGGGTGCAAACCTTCTTGTCGTCGCACTCCGTGTCCAGCTTGCAGCAGCCGGGGATTACGGGGAAGACGCACTTGTTGTTCTGGCAGGAGGCGCCGGTACACGGATCCGCGTCGGTGCACTGGCTGTCTTGTGTGCAGCACCCCGGGACCGGAGACGTGGTGCACGCGTGGTTGACGCACTTGTCCGTGGTGCAGACCGATCCGTCGTTGCACTGGTTGTCGAGGTTGCAGCACCCGGGCACCGGCTGGCTCTCGCAGGTGAGCTGCACGCATGCCTCGGTGGTGCAGACGTCGCCGTCGTCGCACTCCGGGTCCGCGAGGCAGAAGAGGTCTGCGGGGACGTGGAAGCAGGTCCCCTGCACGCACTTGTCCACGGTGGTGACGTCCGCGTCGTCGCAGTGAGAGTCGAGCGCGCACTCCCCTGCCATGCACAGCCCGGCAACGCACTGAGCCTCGGTCTCGACGTCGGAATGGCAGTCGGTGGACCACTGGCAGCAGAGCGGCCCCTTGGGGCTCCAGACCCTGACGTCGTCCACGTTCCAGGACGCCACGGTGAACACGCCGTCCGACCCGATGTTGAAGCCGAACCGGATCTTGAGCTGGCCGTTGGCATACTTGCTGATGTCGAACTGCTGGTAGACCCACTGGGTGTCCTGCACGCCCGGGGAGGGTCCCGACTCCCAGATGGGTGTCCACTTGGTGCCGTCGAACACCTCGGTGGTGTTGTTCATGTACGGGAGGTAGTCGCTGTTGAGCCAGCGCCAGTAGGACAGGGCCAGGGGTCCGCCCGCGGAAGCGGTGATGGGCGGCGACGTGATGTAGTAGAAGTCGTGGAGCTGGGTTGCGGCAGTGCCGCCGATCGCGACGCCGGCCACGCCGTTGTCGTTGGAGCCGGTGTGGTCGTTGCCCGGGTCCGGGTTGCCGTAGATCTGGCCCGTGGACGTCTTGGCGGGTCCGATCCCCCACTCCGGTCCGAGCTGCCAACCCTTGCTGGACGAGAAGTCGTCGGAGAAGAGGGGCACGATGCAGCATCCGTCGGCCCCGGTGGGTTCGTGCGCACAGAAATCGTCGACGCACAGGTCGTCGGTGCACAGGTCGTCGCCGTCGTCGCACTCCGCGTCGGACGTGCAGCAGATGTCCTCGTGGCCGCACAGGTTGAGGGTGCAGCTGTCGACCGTGCACTTCTCCTTGTCGTCGCAGTCCGCGGCCGACAGACAGCAGCCCTCCTCCCAGGTGTTGGTGCAGATCTTGCCCATGCCCGGGCACTTGTCCACGGTGCACAGGTTGCCGTCGTCGCACTCGCTGTCCTTGGCGTGGCAGCATCCCAGGACGTTCTTGTTCTCGCAGAACCCGAACTGTCCTCCGGTGAGGCTGCACACGTCGGTGGTGCAGACCTCCTTGTCGTCGCAGTCCTTGTCCTCGTGGCAGCAGCCGGGGACCGGGTCGTGTTTACAGACGTGGCCGAGGCAGGAATCCACGGTGCAGCCGTCGCCGTCCTCGCATTCCTGCGGGACCATGCAGCAGCCCGGTCCGGCCGCGAAGTACTGGCACAGCCCGTCGAGGCACAGGTCCTCGGTGCACGTCTCCTCGTCGTTGCAGTCCGCGTCGCTGGTGCAGCACGTGAGGCCTGCGATGGGCTCGTTCACGCACGTGTTGGCCTTGCACGCGTCGAGGGTGCAGGGGAGGTTGTCCTCGCACTGGAAGTCCGCCACGCAGCAGTTGGGGTCCTTGACCGGCTGGTGCTGGCACCCCTTCTGCGCATTGCACATGTCGTCGGTGCACGGGTCCCCGTCGTCACAGTCCAGGGGCTTGCTGACGCACCCGGTCTCGGGATGGCAGCCGTCCGAGGTGCAGGGGTCGCCGTCGTCGCAGTCGAGGGCCTTGTAGGAACACCCGGCTTCCGGGTCGCACGACTCGACGGTGCAGGCGTTGGTGTCGGTGCAGTCCACGGCTTCGTGCACGCAGGAGCCGTCCTGGCTCAGGCAGATGTCCTTGGTGCAAGCGTTCTTGTCATCGCAGGTCACGGGCAGGTTGACGCAGCCGTAGCCTTCCTGGCAGTGGTCCTTGGTGCACGGGTCGAGGTCATTGCAGTCCGCATCGGTGGTGCAGGGCGGCGGGGACGGCACATCCTCGGGCGGCACGAACGTCTCCTCGCCGGTCTCGGGGGTGACGCCATCGTCCGGGGGGACCGTGGAATCGTCCTGGACGTCCCCGACCGCGACGTCGCCATCCAGCCCCACGCCATCGGAAGCATCGGGCAGGGGCCCCGCGTCGTCGGATCCTCCTCCGGAGCTGCATCCGGCCACGGCCAACAGTGCTGCCACGACTGCAACGACTCTCTTCATCTACTCGCCTCCCGCGGGCACGCAGACCCGCCCGGCACCGGCCGCACTCGAACTGCTGTACAAACGCGTCCGAGTAAGTTAGATAGCGAGTGTGCCACCAACTTCGGTGGTTTACAAGCGGTAAGCTTCTTCACAGCGGGTTCCGACGGCGATGCCCGAGCGACTGTCCCTGAGCGTGGTAGTGATGGCGTTCAACGAGCAGGACTGCCTGCCGGTCGTGCTCGACGCGTTGGTCCGCTACCTGGAGGGAAACCCGCGCCTGTCGCGCTGGGAGGTGGTGGTGGTGGACGACGGGTCCACGGACCGTACCGGGCAGCTTGCGGACGAGTGGGCGCTGCGGCATCCGGAGGTCCGGGTGGCGCACCACGACCGCAACCGGGGGATGGGTGCGGCCATCCGGACCGGCTACGGCATGGCCCGCATGGACTACGTGACGCAGCTTCCTGCGGACGGGCAGGTGCCGCCCGTGACGCTGGACCTGTTCCTGCCCCACGTACCGGCCCACGACCTGGTCCTGTCGGTGTACCAGGAGCGAGGGGACGGGCTCGTGAGAAAGTTCCTGTCACGCTCCTACCGACTGGTATCGCGGCTCATCCTCGGGCAGCGGGCGGACTACACGGGCACTATGTTGCTCAAGAGGTCGCTGCTTGCCGATGCGACCATCACGACGGACTCTTTCGTGGCCAACCTCGAGGTGCCGCTCAAGGCGTTGAACCGGGGCGCACGTGCGTGCATCGTGACCTTCTCGCCAAGCCCGAGACTGCACGGCGGAACCCGGGCCGCATCGGCCCGCAGAATCCTCTTCGTGTTGCGGGAGCTTGTCGCATTGCGCGGCCGCGGGCTGTGAGTCCTGGCGGCTAGCGGGCTGAGCGGGCCCGGGCTTTGAGCGACAGGGCCAGCACTGCCAGCGCGGCCAGCAGCACCAGGACGGAGGAAGAGGCCGGACGCTGCGGGTCGGAGCCCAGTGCGCAGCCGTCGTCCGAGCCGCCTCCGCCCTCCTCGCCGCCTTCCGCGGTGTCTGCCGCAACCGCGTCCGCCAGCGGAGCTGGGACGTCCGGGACGGGGGCGACCTCCGCGGCTGCGTCCGGGGTCGGGGCCGTGTCCGAGGCCGGGACGTCCTCGACCACCTCTGCGAGGTCCGGCAGTGCGACAACGTCCGGAGCGGCCTCGGCCACGGCCTCCGGGGCTGTCTCCGGAGTCGGCTCCGGCGGGGTCTCGACGGGTGCGGGCGCACACGTGGCGCCATCGTCGCTGCAGCCCCCAGCGCACTTCGTGGGAGAGCCCCACTCCCGGCACGGGTCCGCGTCCTGGTCCGTGACGCACCAGAACTCGTAGGCCTCGCCCTGGTCGTCGAGCTTGCACTGGGTGGTGCCGGGCTCGCACTCGTTGGTGCACGTGGGCTCGTAGAGGGGGCAGTCGCCGTCTTTGCAGATGCCGAGGTCCGCGTTGCACTGGCCTGCGACGCTCCACTCGAGGCACCCGTCGCCGTTGGTGTCGAAGCACCCTTCCACCTCGAGGTCCCCTGCGCACTGCGTCGCGCCCAGGGCGGGGCACAGGTCCTGGCAGCCGCCGTTGCACTGCGAATTCACGCAGGATGCGCCGGGGCCGCACCACTGCTCGTTTCCCCACTCGAGGCAGCCGTCCGCGTCCCAGTCGTCGCAGGTGGCGACGGCCCACTTGCCCACCGAGTTCTTCTGGCAGCTGGTGGTGCCCAGCTCCGCGGGCTCGCACAGGTCGATGCAGTTGAACGAGCAGTAGCCGTACTGGCAGAACTCGTCCGGGTCGCAGGACTGGGCCATGTACCAGTCGAGGCACGGGTCCTCGTCCACGTTCTTGCAGCCGTACTTTTCCCAGACGCCGGCCTCGTTCTTCTCGCACTTGAGGTCCGTGGGGCCCTTGCAGTCGTCGTAGCAGCTCTTGACGCACTTGTGGAAGATGCACGTGGTGCCGTCCGGGCAGAGGTCGTCGCCCTCGTCCACCTCGCCGTCGCAGTCGTTGTCGTATCCGTCGCAGTCCTCTTCGTCCTTGAGCCCGTCGCAGTCGTCGTCGACCTGGTTGCAGACCTCCACCGCACCCGGGTGCACCGCCGCGTCCTGCTCGTCGCAGTCGCCGAAGTAGCCGTCGCCATCCAGGTCCTTTGCAAACGTGATGGCGAGCTGGGGCGCAAACCCGCCCTCCTTGCTGGAGAACAGCACCCAGCGCTGGAGGGGCTTGTCCGCCTTGCCGAAGTCCGGGTCGTACAGGTGGAAGCCGCAGTTGGGCTGGATGGGCGTGCCCTGCACGTCTGCGTCCCCTTCCAGCCAGTCCTTGGCGGCCTTGGTCACGTCAAAGGCCCACACCCCCTCTGGCGTGACGGAAACGTTCTGGGGCAGGGAGCTCCAGGTGGTGCCGTTGGTGTCGTTGAGCGTGGCCTCGGACCACTGGCAGGTCTCCTGGTCCCCCATGCCGATCTTCTTGAGCCGGTAGACCTCGACCTTGGGCGGGCCGCCCATGGCCTGTACCTTGTCCATCTGCTGGAACCGCAGGGTCGCGCTGACCACCTTGGCGTCGGCCGGCGCGCCGGACAGGTCGAAACGGACGTACCCGTGCCATTTGCGGAACGTGTCCCAGGTCGGCGGCGTGCTGGCGCACTGGCCTTCGGGCGCGCAGAAGTTGTATTCGGGCGTGTCCTCGCAGCACACGAGGTCCTTGTCCGGGCACGGATCCCAGCCCGAGGAGAAGCACTCCTGCGGCTCGATGCCCACCTTGAGGACCGGGTCGAACCCGTGGATGGACTTGTCGTTGTGGGTTGCGTACGTGTCGTGCTCGGGCAGCAGGTTGAGCTGCACGAACGGATCCTCCTCCGCAGCGGCACAGACCGGGAGAAGAAGCACGGCAAACAGGGAGATGGTCAGCAGGCGTCTCATGTCCGTCCCTCCTTCGGGGGTACTTGCAGACCGCGGCATTCTACTGCGGTTGGCGCTGTTGATCCAGAGTCCGGTTGGCTTCCTCGACCTGCTGGCGCAGCCGGTCAGCGAGGGCCTTCTTCTGGCCGGGGTTCAAGGTCTTCACAACATCGTCGAGCTTGCTCTCGGTCTGGCGGGCCGACACCGCGTTGCTCTCGAGCAGCTCGAGCGCTGCTTGCTGGGGGGACTTTCCCTGCGGGCCGGGAGCGGCCAGGACCTGGACTGCCTGCTGCATGGGCTGCATCAGCTCCTGGGCCCGGGATTCCCCCTCGGACCTGCACCCCGCGACAGCAGGGCACACGGCAACCGCGGCCAGGATGGACAGGATTCCGATGGAGGTCTCGAAGCGACGCGACAGCATCTGGTGCGAAAGGGGGGACTCGAACCCCCACAGGCGTACGCCCGCTAGAACCTGAATCTAGTGCGTCTACCAATTCCGCCACTTTCGCAACTTGTCAAACAGCCAGTGCAAATAGCACCTCCTGCCGTCTCGTGTCAAGCGTTATTGCGCCCGCCCTTCCTCTCCGCTCCCCGGTGAGCTGCCCGCGGTCTTTGACTTGTAGGGGCCGCCCTGCCACAATCGGGAACGGCTGTTGGAGGCGAACATGACGCGGATCGGGTTGAGACTTGCCCTCGTAGTGTGGCTGGCGGCGTATGGCTGCGGCAGCGCGGAGACGAATCTGCTCCAGGACGTTGCGGTGGACTCGGGCGCGACCGTGGAGGTGACCCCGGACGAGACCGCTGCCCCGGACACGGCCCTGCCGGACGTGGCGGAGGTCGTTCCCGAGACTGCCGGGGACTGGAGCGCGGAAGCCGCGGAGGAGGTCCCGGCGCAGGACCTCGGTCCCACGCCGGGGGCGGCGGGGTGGCCGTGCGTTACGGGAGGGGACTGCACCTCCGGCTTCTGCATCCAGGCAGCGGACGGGAAGGTGTGCACCGAGGAATGCGTGGAGGAGTGCCCCTTCGACTGGCAGTGCGTCCAGTACACGGTGGCGCTACCGGACCAGGTGTACATCTGCGCGCCGCCCCACGTGAGCATCTGCAGGCCCTGCACCAAGAACTCGGAGTGCGTGGCGGGCGGCGCGGCCGCGGGCGACGCGTGCGTGACCTATGGTGCCGCCGGGAGCTTCTGCGCTTCCGCTTGCGGCCAGGACGCTGACTGCCCCGCGGGGTATGCGTGCAAGAAGGTGCCGGACGTCTGGGGTGCGGAGGGGTCGTGGTGCGTGCTGGCGCAGGGGGACTGCGGTTGCGCTGCCTGGTATCTCGACGAACAGCCGTCCACGTCCTGCTACGCTCAAAACGACTTCGGCACGTGCACGGGCCAGCGCCTCTGCACGCCGGGCGGCCTCACCGCGTGCGACGCGCCGATCCCGGCCGCGGAGAAGTGCAACCTCGCGGACGACGACTGCGACGGGACCGTGGACGAAGCCACGGGCGGTGACACCTGCTTCGCGGAGAACGAGTTCGGACAGTGCAAAGGGGAGTACCAGTGCGTCGCGGGCCAGCTCTCGTGCAAGGCCGAGACCCCCATGGCCGAGGTCTGCGATGCGAAGGACAACGACTGCGACGGCAAGGTGGACGACGGGTTCCCCGACAGCGACCTCGACGGCAAGGCGGACTGCCTCGAGGAGGACAAGGATGGCGACGGCGTCGTGGACATCGAGGACAACTGCCCGTACGACGAGAACGCGGACCAGGCCGACTTCGACCTGGACACCAAGGGAGACGTGTGCGACCCGGACGACGACAACGACCTGGTCGCGGACGGGCAGGACTGCAAGCCCTACGACCCGAAGGTCCACCCCGGTGCGGACGAGGCGTGCAACGGCAAGGACGACGACTGCGATTCGTCGGTGGACGAGGGGTTCCCGGACACCGATTCGGACGGGTTTGCAGACTGCCTGGATGACGACGACGACGGAGACGGGGTTGCGGACGCGGGCGACTGCGCTCCCACGAACCCCGCGGTCAAGCCCGGGGCCAAGGAAGCCTGCGACGGCATCGACAACGACTGCGACAGCGACGTGGACGAGGGGTTCCCGGACGCGGACGGCGACGGCACCGCAGACTGCATGGACACCGACGCGGACGGTGACGGGGTGCTCAACTCCAAGGACAACTGCGTCACGACGCCCAATGCGGGCCAGGCCGATTCCGACCAGGACGGCACCGGCGACGCGTGCGACCCGGACCAGGACGGCGACGGCATCCCCAACGGCGTGGACAACTGCGCAAGCCTGTTCAACCCGAGCCAGAAAGACCTCGATGCGGACGGCCTCGGGGACTCCTGCGACAGCGACGCGGACGGTGACGCGGTCGCGGACGCGGAGGACAACTGCCCGCTGGTGGCCAACACGGACCAGGCGGACAAGGACGACGACGGCAAGGGAGACGCCTGCGACGACGACGCGGACGGCGACGGGGATCCCGACGCGACCGACTGCGCTCCGGCAAACCCCTACGTCAGCCACAAGACGCAGGAGGTGTGCGACGGGCTGGACAACGATTGCTCGGGAGGAGTGGACGAAGGGTTCAAGGACTCGGATCTCGACGGGCTCAAGGACTGCGTGGACACCGACGACGACGACGACGGCGACGGCGACGTGAGCGACTGCGCACCCCTGGACCCCAAGATCCACGGGGGGGCCAACGAGCTGTGCAACGGCAAGGACGACGACTGCAGCGGCGCGGCCGACGACGGCCTGCCCATCCTCGCGTGCGGCAAAGGAGCGTGCTTCCACACCACCCCGTCGTGCGTCGCCGGCAAGCCCGTGGCGTGCGACCCCATGGAAGGGGTCAAGGCCGAGGTCTGCGACGGCATCGACAACGACTGCGACGGGCTTGCCGACGAGGATCTGGGCTTTGCCACGTGCGGGACCGGGCCGTGCTTCCACTCGGTGGAGAAGTGCAAGAACGGCAAGCCCCAGGCCTGCAACCCCCTGGAAGGAGCCCAGCCAGAGGTCTGCGACGGCGTCGACAACAACTGCGTCTCCGGCGTGGACGAGGCTGGAGCGCAGGGCTGCGAGACCTACTACCTGGACGCGGACGGCGACGGGCACGGGACCGACAGCAGCAAGTGCCTGTGCGCTCCTTCGGGGCTTTACAAGGCGCTCGTCGGCAACGACTGCAACGATTTGAACCCGTGGATCTTCACCGGAGCGACCGAGCTGTGCGACGGCGTGGACAACGACTGCGACGGCGACACGGACGAGGACGGGGCCACGGGCTGCGTCTGGTACTACGCGGACGGGGACAAGGACGGCTTCGGTAGCGGCGACCCCTCGTGCCGGTGCGGCGCGCCCGGAGCGGGCTGGTCGGTCATGGCGGGGGACTGCGACGAAACGGTCACGGACATCCACCCCGGAGCCCTGGAGCTGTGCGACGGCAGCGACAACAACTGCAACGGGCAGGTGGACGAGAAGTTCGACCTTGCCTCCGACCCGGACAACTGCGGCACGTGCGGCTATGTCTGCCAGCCCGACAATGCGTTCGGCAACTGCGTGGACAGCAAGTGCACCATCGGGAGCTGTCTCAACGGCTACGACGACTGCAACGGCTCTTCGGGCGACGGGTGCGAGGTCCACGTCGCGCAGGATCCCGCGCACTGCGGCTCGTGCAAGCTCGTATGCAACCTGCCTCACGCGGTGGCGCTGTGCGTCCAGGGCTCGTGCGCGGTGGGCGCGTGCGACCCCCACTACACGGACAAGGACTCGGTCCCGGAGAACGGGTGCGAGAACCTCACCTACGGGCAGACCCAGGAAGACCCGGGCTCGCACTGCATGGACATCAAGCTGGTGGCCCCGGCAGCGGCAAGCGGGTGGTACTGGATCCGGCCGCTGCTGGACACGCCCGCGTTCCAGGTGTACTGCGACATGTCCACGGACAACGGCGGCTGGACCCTGGTCTGGTCCAACCGGCGGCAGACGACCAACAAGCCGGTCACCGGCATGGGCTGGGACAAGGCCATCGGAACCACCACCCTGGTCTCGGGAAACAAGACCGCGGACCCGCACGATTTCGACTGCTACCTGGGGCTGAAGTTCTGGAACACCCTTGGAAGCCAGTTCCGCTACGACTGGGCAAACGACAACGGCGCCATCGACCAGCGGTTCTACGCCACCATCGCGCTCAACCCGTCGGACTACTACACCCTGCAGCTTTCCAGCTACCAGCAGAAGATCGGGGGCACCACTGCCGGGCTTTGGATCAACCACAACGGCCGGCGCTACTCCACCTACGACTCGGACCACGACACCTGCGGGAACAACTGCTCGGCCCTCTACAGCAACACGCCCTTCTGGTACGAGTGCTGCTGGGGGGGCAACATGAACGGCGGCGGCGAGAACAGCGGACAGGGGTACTACAACGGCGCCTACTGGACCGGTTCCAGCCAGTCGTGGGGCAACGACAGCGGCGAGGGCGCGGGCAACGGCTGGTACTACATCCGGTAGCAAGGCCACAGGTGCTGCCGGGCTGCGGGTGTGATCGGCGCCGTGGCAGCTTGGCAGGAGCCGCTCTGCTTCCGGGGCAGCCGGGGGAGCTGCGGCTGAACGCCGGTCTCCCCCGCTCCCCTCCACGCGGGCTCCTGCCACACGCTGGATCGCACCCCCGGGCTGCAGGTTGCCCCGCCGTTCAGGCGACCGGATCGACCCGAGGATCAGTCCACGGTCGCGGCCCACATCTGGCCGGAGTAGCTTCCACCGCAGCCGTCGTAGTAATAGAAGCTGAAGCTCGCGACCTTCTTGCCCGGGTTCGGGTTCAGGAACTGGCCCATGTACCAGTACGCGCAGCACGGCCCGCCGTAGTTGCCCTCGCCCGTGATGTTGAAGTTGCTCCCGGACCAGGACCCTCCGTAGCCGCAGTCGTGGGGGATGTTGGCAGTGCCCGTCGTTGCGGTGCTTCCGTCCGTGTACTTGAACGTCACGTTGAGGGGCTGGCCGCTGCACCGGCCGCCGGGGAAGATCGTGTAGACGCTCTTGACCGTCCAGTTGCCGAACGGCACCGGCACGTACACGTTGGGCAGAATGCCGGCCAGCTGGCTTCCGCCGCCTGCCATGTACGGACCGACGACGAAGGGCACGCCGGACACGGTGGGCTCGTTCACGCCCCAGAAGTTGCCGGGGCAGTCGTTGCCGCCGAACCACGTGCCGTCGCTCTTGGTGAGCACCCAGTAGTTCCCGGACGGCTTCCAGGGCAGCGCACTGGCCAGGTCGAGGCACGAGCCGTCCTTGCAGAACGCGCCGGTGTTGCACTTGGAGTTGTCGCCCGCGCAGTCGGTGAGGCACACGCCCGCGGCGGTGCAGTCGAACGCGCCGCAGTCCTTGGCCAGGGTGTCTGACGCGTGCCCGTCGTCGCTCCACGCGCAGTCGCTTCCGGTCAGTGCGCAGACGTCGATGCGGTTGTACGCGTTTCCGTCCGCGTCCGGGTAGCACGCGTCCACTCCCGCGTCCTTGGTCTGCCCCTTCGTACACTCCGCGCCGCACGCGATGCTGCACGCGTCGACGCCCGCGTCGCACCCTCCGGCATGCGCGGTCAGGTCGCCGCAGTCCGCGCAGACGAAGCCCTTGCCCAGGTCCCCCACCTCGCAGCCGCCGCCGACGCCCAGCGTATCACCGCTGACGCACGCGTTGTCCTCGTCCGTCACGTACCCGCAGCCGCCGTTGCACGTGGCAGCCCCGCACTGGGTGGCTCCCGCTGGGGCAGCGGGCAGCCAGTTGCCCTTGTCGCACCGCCGCCACGCGTCGGGAAGGTCGCACTCGACCCAGCCGTCCCCGCGCTGGCCCACCTGGCCGCCGTCGTCGTCCACGCAGGAGGTGGCGTCCGCTGCGCAGAAGGTCCCCTGGCCGTCCCAGTCCATGCGGCAGGCCAGGCTTGTGCAGTCGGTGTCCTCGTCGCACGCGCCTCCGGGCGCCACGTCTGCCACGCACACCGCGGCGTCGCAGTGGTACCCCGGCTTGCAGTACAGCGCGTAGTCCAGCTCCTCGCACGCGGCGAAGCACTCGCTGCTGCCGGTCCCGGTCACGCCGGACCCGGAGCAGTGGTACACGCCGCAATCCTTGTCCGGGTCGCTGCCGCCCGCATGCGCGGTGCAGATGGCAACGTCGATGCCCGCGGGCTGGCACGCGGCGCAGGTGCCGGTGCAGGGCTTGTCGCAGCACAGCTTGCCCACGCAGGTGCCCGCGAGGTCCGGGCCGCACTGTGTGTCCTTCACGCCGTCGCAGTCGTTGTCCAGCCCGTCGCCGCAGGTCTCCTCCGACGCGCCGGACAGCGGGTCGCACTGCACCTGCTTGCCGTCCTTGCACGCCTGGACCGTGTGCTGGCACACGCCGAGGCCGCAGGTGACCGTGCCCAGATCCTCGTCGGTCAGGCCGTCGCAGTCGTTGTCCACCCCGTCGCACTGCTCGGGCGCCACTCCTGCGAAGGGATTGCACACCTGGAGCGTCCCGTCCTTGCACTTGTCCACCGTGTTCTTGCACTGCCCCAGGCCGCAGGTGACCGTGCCCAGATCCTCGTCGGTCAGGCCGTCGCAGTCGTTGTCCAGCCCGTCGCACTGCTCGGGCTTGGCTCCCTGGTCCGGGTTGCACACCTGCTGCACGCCGCCGATACACGCGGCAACGGTGTGGAAGCACAACCCCTTGCCGCACGCGAGCTGGCCGAGGTCCTGGTCCACCTTGCCGTCGCAGTCGTTGTCCAGACCGTCGCACACCTCGACCCCCGCACCCAGCATCGGGTCGCACGTCACGGTCTTGCCCCCCACGCACAGGGTCTGCACGTGCAGGCACTGGCCCAGGCCGCAGCTCTTGGTTCCGAGATCCTCGTCCGCCTGCCCGTCGCAGTCGTTGTCCAGACCGTCGCACACCTCGGGGCCGACGCCCTGGAACGGGTCGCAGGCCTGGAGCATGCCCGCGAGGCACGCGGGCTGCGTGTGCGCACACACGCCCTTGCCGCAAGCCAGCATGCCGAGGCCGTTGTCCACCGCGCCGTCGCAGTCGTTGTCCACACCGTCGCAAACCTCCGAAGCCTGCTCGCTCACGAGCGGGTTCAGGGGCGCACAGTCGGTCTCGTCCGGGTCGCCGTCGCCGTCGTCGTCGCCGTCGACGCAGTTCTTGAGGCCGTCGCCGTCCGTGTCCGGGAACCCTTCGTCCACGGTGTAGTCGCAGTCGTTGTCCAGCTCGTCGCACAGCTCCACCGCGCCGGGGTGCACCGCGGGGTCCGCGGGGTTGCAGTCCTGCGCGTCCGGCGTGCCGTCGCCGTCCTTGTCGTTCTCGCACGCGTCTCCGGTCCCGTCGTTGTCCACGTCCTGCTGGCCCAAGTTGGGAACCATGGGGCAGTTGTCTGACGGGTTGTCGATGCCGTCCCCGTCCATGTCGCCGTCGCACGCGTTGCCGAGCCCGTCCGCGTCCACGTCCCCCTGGTCCGAATTCTTCACCTGTGCGCAGTTGTCCGTGCCGTTGGGGATGCCGTCCCCGTCCAGATCGGTGTCGCACGCGTCGCCCACCGTGTCCCCGTCGAGGTCCTCCTGGCCCGGGTTCTTCACGCCCGGGCAGTTGTCCGAGGCAGTGGGCACGCCGTCGCCGTCCGCGTCGGTGTCCACGCAGTCCGCGACGCCGTCGCCGTCGGTGTCCGGGAAGTCCTCGTCGGCCTTGAAGTCGCAGTCGTTGTCCAGGCCGTCGCACAGCTCGTCGGCACCGGGTGCAATCGCGGGGTTGGCGGGCGCGCAGTCCTGAGCGTCCGGGGAGCCGTCGCCGTCGTCATCCTCGTCGACGCAGTCCTTCCAGCCGTCCGCGTCGGTGTCCGAAAACCCCTCGTCCACGATGTAGTTGCAGTCGTCGTCCTTGCCGTTGCAGACCTCGGCTGCGCCTGGAAAGACCTCGCCGTCCAGCGGCTGGCAGTCCTGGGTGTCGGGCACCTTGTCGCCGTCGTCGTCCAGGTCACATGCGTCGCCCAGCGCATCGAAGTCCGTGTCCTCCTGCCCCGGGTTGGGGAACACGGGGCAGTTGTCCAGCCCGTCCGCGACGCCGTCGCCATCCTTGTCCGACTCGAGGCAGTCCGCGACTCCGTCCTGGTCCGTGTCCTCGAAGGTCTCGTCTGCCTGGCCATCGCAATCGTTGTCCTCGCCGTCGCACAGCTCGGCTTTCGGCGCGGGACCTTCGCACGTGCTCTGCCCGTTCTGGCAGAGGACCGTGCCCGGGCAGGAGCCGTAGGCGTTCTCCACCGCGCAGGGAGCGCCGGACATCTCCTCGTCCTCCTGGCCGTCGCAGTCGTCGTCGAGCGTGTTGCACGCCTCGGCCTGCGGGGTCTTCGCGCTGCATGCGGTGAGCCCCGCGGCCGTGCACTTGCGGTCGCCGGGGCACTTGCCGAACTCGTTTTCGGCATAGCACGCGGTGGCGGCCCCCTCGTCCGCGAATACCTGCTTGCACGGGCAGACGCCCTGGTCGAGCACGCACTGGAGCACCGTGGCGCCCGACGCGTCCGTACCTTCCTTGCACTGGAACCCGGCCGGGCAGCCGCCGTCGCCCTGCACGTCATCGCCGCAGGCCGCGCCGCAGAAGCTGCCCTCCGCGCCGTAGGCCACGCACGCTTCCCCCGCATCCACGCCGCCGGACCAGCAGTCGCTGCTTGCCGAGCACGGCCTGCACAGCGTCACGAAGGGCGGCACGCACAGGAAGATCTGGTCCGGGAGGCTCGGCGTGTAGAGCGCGCAGGTCCAGCCCAGCGGGCACTCGGTCTGGCACTCCACGGTGCACAGCTTCCCGTCCGCGGTGGTGATGCAGAAGCCCGAGTTGCACTCGGAGTCCAGGTCGCAGGGATACCCCGGCTGACCGGGCCCGGCACGGCCGTTGTCGAGCGCCACGTCCGGAAGGTCCGCGGAAAGATCCACGAGAAGATCCACGGTGGCAGCGTCCGGTGCGACCCGCTCAGCCACGTCGGCTCTCGCCGTGTCCGGGACCGCTTCCCCGAGACCGTCCGCCGCGTCGGCCGACACCGTGGTGCCCCCACCACCGCACCCGAACAGGAAGATCGCTGCGCACGACACCGTCAGTGGAACCCTCATGAGACGCCTCCTTCCAGACAGGCCCACGGGCCGGGGCCCCCGGAGGGTCCCCGGACAGCACCGGATGGCCTGCCACTCCGCAATGATCTACTTGGACAGTTCGCGACGCAACGCTTTTTCGAAGTCGAGGCTCAGCCGCAGCGATCCCAGCGTGAGGACCGTGCTGGTGCTTCCAAACGGCTGGAGCACGTGCGGGTTGGCGAACCGCGGGAACGGGCCGAGGTCCACCGCGGTCCCGTCCACGGTCATGGGCCCGTCCCACGACACGCGGACGATCCCCGCGGAGGGAGACACGTACACGATCTCGTCTCCGAAGGTCGCGGCCGCCGCGGACACGGACGACACAAAGTCATCGAAGGTGCCGTCGTCGGCCTTGGATCCCATCTCGACGATCCAGGTGTTCTCCTTGCCCGGTGCGTCCCACTCGTAGTCGTTGTCCGCGGACCACTGGCCCGGGTTTTCCGAGAGCAGTGCGACGTACCCGTCCCCCTTCCTGCCGAAGAGCCACCCCGCCTCTTCCCGCACCTCGTCGAAGCCCGGCCTGGGGAAGAACGCGTGGGTGTGGTCCGTGGTCAGGTACTCGTCCAGCAACGGGAGCTTGGTCGCCCGGTATTGCACCACCGCGACGTTCCGGTGCATGGTGAACCGGGGAAGCCAGCCGCCGATCCAGGTGCCGCCGAACTCCATGCCCGGTCCCAGCGAGCCCATGTCCCCCGGGAACGAGGTGAACACGAACGCGTCCTTGCTGAGCGTGGCCTGCCACGCCTGCGTCTGGGAGCCCCAGTAGCCGGGCTTGTAGCTCTGCGCGCCGGAGATCTGGTAGTCGGGCGTGCGCCACGTCACGGTGTTCACCGATTCCAGCGCGATGCCGCGCGCCACCGGCTCCATGTCCGTGGCAAGCTGCACGAGCCCGCCCGGAGTCGCGGCGGCCTGCTTGAGCATCGACAGGTAGGGCTCCGGGATATCTCCAAACAGGAAGCCGGTCCACAGGTCGTACTGGTCGAGCATCGCGACCGTGCCCTCTACCACCTCGGGAACGACCAGCGCTGCCATTCCCGCCCAGAACACGACGTCCTCGGTCGCGGTGTACCCGATCCCGAACGCGGGCCCGTCCTTCACGTCCACGCTGTCCCGCTGCCGGTGCTCGAAGGAGCCCGCCGCGTCCGCGGCAAACGTCTCCAGCAGGGGCGACGGGTAGTAGTGGGTGGAGGTGGCGATGAAGGCTCCGGAGAAGTTGCCCGCATCCTCCATCGCACCCAGCCCGGTCATGAGCCACGCGGCCGCGGCGGTCGAGTCGGAGAGCCCACCCAGGAAATGCGACTCGTACGTCCGGCCGTGGGTGGTGGCAAACAGCCCCTTGTAGTAGTTGGACAGCATGTCGATGGCCAGGATGTCCAGGACGATGGCGGCCCGGGTCCGGATCTCCGGGTCGTCGGCGAAGTCCGCGAGGTTCACCAGCGCGGGCATGTCCTCGTTGAAGTACACGTTGGAGTGCCACTCCGAGAACCCCAGCGTGGCCCTGAGCTCCAGCCAGCGCAGCACCAGCGGTCGTGCATGCGCCGCGTGCTCCGCACCGGTCTTGCCGTCATTGCCGAAGACGACTTCCGGGAAGAGCTGGCCCGCAAGCAGCTCGCCGGAATGAAACAGCGCCTGGTGGTTCTCGGTCCAGTAGCACATCTTGTCGTCGCCGGGCTCGGTCAGCCAGAATCGGAAGCCGAGCACCGTGTCCGTGATCTGCTTCCGCAGCGCATCGGGCAGCACCTTCTGCTCCTTGTCCAGGTACAGCACCCGCACCAGCGCGGCCAGCGAGAAGTCCGCGGTGTCCTTGCGCTCCGCCAGCTTCTGGAACGCCGCGTCGAACGCTGCCTGGCTGTATTCCGTCTGCCCCGTGACCACCCGGCACACCTGCGCGTACAGGCCCCCCAGCGGCGGCGCTCCCGCGTCCGAGCACGCCTGGAGCATCTGCGCCTTCCGGTCGAGGAACCCATCGGACGGACCGGGCGGAAGCTCGTTCCACGGCCCCTGCACGGGGACCTCGGGCAGCGGAAGCCCGGAGGTCTCGACCAGGGCCAGGATCACCGCGCCCAGGCCGTAGGGCAGGTCGTCCTCGAGGGGCACGTCGGCATAGGCCTGGTATGCGTCCGCGCTCGTCGGCCCGGAGATGCCGCTGACGGTGGGAGCGCCGTCGAGCCCCACGGTGATGCGGCCGAGCACGCCGGACATCGCGGCAGCGATCGAGGGAAGCACCTCGTCCCCCGCGTTGCCGTACCGCCAGCCCCGCGCCATGCCGTACGCGAACAGGGCGCTGCCGCTGGTCTCGAGGTAGATCTTGCCCGGCTTCGTCATGATGGACCACCAGAGGCCCGTGTCCGGGTCCTGCGCACCCATGACCGCGGCGGTCAGCCGGTCCAGCGCGGCCCGGGCCTCGGCGTCCGACTGATTACGGTTGACCAGCAGGCGCAGGTAGTCGTACCCCGCGGCAGACACCCATCCGTTGCCACGGGCCCAGAACACGCCCGGAGTCTGATCCATGATCCAGTCGTACGCGTGCACGTAGAAGCCGGAATCGTCCTGCATCAGATCCGTGAAGATGCCGAGCTGCGTCCCGAACTCGGCAAGCGCCTCGTCGTCCCCTTCGGCTTCCGCGGCGCCCAGCAGCACGCTGCCGAACATGAACAGCGAGTCCACCCACAGCGTCACGATGTCCACGGTGCCCAGGTGGCTGATTCCGCCCTCGGACGTTCGCGTGGCCGTCTCGTACAGGTACTTCAGCGCGTCTTGCACGACCTTCTCGTACTTCGCTTCCCCGGTCTGCTGGTGCAGCGCTACCGCCACGGCAGCGGGGACGCACGTGTCGCTGGTTCCGATGGAGTACCCGGCCTCGATGTGGTGGTCCATCCACGCCTTGTAGTAGGCCTGGACGTCCTCGTCACCGGTGACGCGAAACAGCTCCACCAGCGCGATCATCAGCACCGCGTCCTCCCACTTCCAGGGCCTCTCGGCCGCGGGACGCAGAGCCATCTGCTTCCGGGCGATTGCAAGCGCCAGCGCAACCTGCGAGGACGACGGATCGCGCTTTGAAGCATAGCACTCCGCATCCGGCGCGGCGTCCGGGACGCACCAGTCGAAAGGAGCCGCGGCCCGCGCATCCGGCCCCGCGTCGCCGGACACATCCGCGCCCGCGTCACCGGCCGCTTCCGGGACCGCGTCCGTCCCGCTTCCAGGCGAGCCTGTGCAGCTCCACACCACGGCAGCGGCAATCCAGATCGGCAGTCGGATTCTCACGCGACACCCCCTGCCGCGCGTTGTACCCCGCCCCGCTCCACGGCGTCAAGCGGCGTAGCCGTTTGGAGCCCGGTTGACTCCGGGTGTGCCGGTCCGTACCATCTGAACCATGACACCAGGAAGAAGGTTGTCAGCCATGAGCAGGATTCAAGTCCCGGCAGGCTCGTGCCTCTCTGCCGGAACCGTGGCAGCCGCCGTGCTCGTGGCGGTGTCTGCGGGCGGCTGCGCAACCTACCGCCAGACCTGCACCACGACCGTGGTGTCGAGGAGTTCCTACCCCACCGGCGTCTCGTCGAACCCTACCCTCCCGCGCATGGTCGGCCGCCCGCTGCGAGACGGGGAGTGGCGGCTGGCCCTCGAGGCAGACTACTTCCCGTTTGCCGGGGACTCCACCGCCGCCGGCGACTCGAGCGCGGAGATGACGCCGAACTGGTTCTCCACGAGCAACATCGGGGCCAACTGGCAGACCGCGCTGTCCGACATGGTCGGCTTCGGACTCTACATGGACTTCGGCGGCTGGACGGGTCTGGCCTCTGCCCGGGGAAACGGAAGCGCCGCGGCCCCGGAGGTGGTCTCCGGACACTTCGCAATGGGAACCGCGCTCAAGGTCAACTTCATGCCGGAGGACAGCCCGGTGTCGCTCTCAGTCATCGGCGAGCTGGGTGTCCGCTCCGAGCAGAGCGTCTGGAGAGAGGTCCAACACGTCGTGGAGAGCTGCGAATACGATTGCTATGGAAGCGGCTGGTCGCTCTACGGGCCCTCAAGGGTCAGCCATGGAAGCGGAAGCGGCCAGCGCTCGTGGGACGACATCAGGGAGCTGTCGAGCGGGGACACCGTCGCAGACGCCTCGGTCTCTCTTCAGGTCGCTGTCCCCGTAGACCGCGGCGTGTCTGTGCTGGCGATAGTGACGCTCGAACCCCGCTCCATCGACGAGATGATCGAGGAAGGGGGCCCCAACAACAAGGGTTGGTTCAAGGACCCCGACGGTACGCACGAATGGAGAACGTTCCCGCTGTTGAACCTTGGGGGTGGGGTCGACATCAGCGGTGAGGGCACGTTCATCGACGTGCTGCTCTTCTTCCCGATGGAGCTGGAGCAGCGGCTTGACTATGGTCCCGGCCTGATGGTGCTGGCCGGGATTGAGCAGTGACATGGAGGGCGCGCCTATGAGCGCACGGGCTGGTATCGCCGCAATGGCCGTGACTCTCGTCCTTTCCGGCTGCATGCTCGGCCAGCGGACAAAGACGATACAGAAGACCGACCCGCAGCCATCCTACTCTTCCGGCTACGGCTGCCCGGGTCCCGCTGACTGGGATGACGACGAGCCGAGCGACTGGGAGCCGGACTTCGGCCGCCGGGACTGGGACATCGTTGACGCTGCCGGCTACGATGTGTGGGACGTTCCCGAAGACAGGGCAGATCCGATCCCGGACAGCCTGCCGGACGCCGTTCCGGACGTCATGGAGGACCAGGACGCGGATTCCGTGGCAGACGCGGCGCCCGACAATGCCCCGGACGCGGCTGTGGACGCGCTGGCAGACGCGGCGCCCGACAATGCCCCGGACGCGGCTGCAGACGCGCTGGCAGACGCGTTGTCCGACGTTGCCCCGGACGCAGGCGGCGGCCTCCCCACCGACGGCCAACTGGATGTCTTGCCGGACACGGCAGTCGACTGAGCGTCCGGCCCACAGTCCAGGCCAGCCTCTCGGACTCAGCCTCCTCGACACGCCTCCGGCCTTGTGCTAGAACCGGAATGAGCGCGAGGGAGGAAACCCATGGTCGAGGCTACGGCAGGGGCTGGTTCAGAAGCCGGAACCGTTGTCCATCGCACCCGCGAAGGCCAGCAGTTCACTGTGGATGCTGCCCGCTACGCGGCCATGAAGCGGCTTGCATTTCCGCAGCCTGGGCGACGCAACCGGGTCGGTGCGCTGACGCCGCTGGTGCTGGCTTTGCTCCTGGTAGCGGTCCAGTTCCTGGCCGCGAGCGGATTCCCGCCGTCGGACGCGGCCATCGCCGGGTTCGGCCTGGACGCGGACTGGATGGGAGAAGCCCTCTGGAAGCCCTTCTCCTGCCTCTTCATCCACCGCACGCCGACCCAGATGGCGCTCAACCTCGGCGCCATCCTCGTGTTTGGAGCGACGCTGGGCTGGCGCGCGTGCTGGGTCACCGTGCTCACCATCTTCCTTGCGGGCGGGGCCGCGGGCGCACTGGCCGGGCTCGGCGGCGCGGTAGCCGCCGGGCAGGCCGCATTCGTGGGAGCGGACGGCAGCGCTCTGGCACTCATGGCAGCCTCCACGCTGTTCGCACCGCGGCTGGTGGCGAAGGACGGCTGGATCCCCTGGAACCTGCTGCTCGCCTACGCGTTCCTGGCAGCGTACGTGGCCAACAGCTGCTCGCAGGGCGGGTGCGGCCCGGTACCGCCGTTCTTCCACATGTTCCTCTCGGGCCTTACCGGCATCGGCGTGGGGCTCGTCATGGTGGAAGCAGAGCAGCGCAACGACTACCGGTTCGCGTCCATCTTCCTCGTGGTCGGCATGTGGTTCTTCCTGCGGACCATGGGCCTGGTACGCGGCATGGCCGTGGGCGAGGTGCCGCTTTCGTCCGTCACCACGTGGCTCAAGCTCGCGCTGGACCTCTTCCTCCTGTTCGTCGGCACCATCTACGTCATGATCCAGGCCGAGGTCGTCCGGGACAAGACCCGGTTTGCCCAGGAAGAGCACCTCGACCTCCTCGTGGAGCAATCCCAGAAGTAGACCCGCACCCGCAGAAGGAATCATGAAGCACCGGAAGGAGCCCGGAATGAAGCGCACGACCTGCATCGCCCTTCTCCTCCTGTCCTGCCACGCGGTCGCGGCATGCAGCAGCGCGTCGTCCGCTCCGGACGACACTGGAAGCGCTGCCGTAGACGCGGCAGCAGATGTGGCCGGGCCGGACGCTCAGGCAGACCGCGCTGTGGCGGACGCCACGCCCGCGGACGCGCTCCCGGAATCGGCCGCGGACGCGGGACCCTTCGTGGACCCCGGCATCCGCATGCGCGACGCAGGCTGGAGACGGGGCGACCTGCACAACCACACCCCTGTTCAGGGAGGCGGTGACGACCTGGGCACGGTCATCGCTCTGGCCGAGTATTTCGAGGCGCCCGAGTTCCTCGCCGCACACCCGGAATACGTCGGCAACCATCTCGACTTCCTCGCCATCACGGACCACAGGTCCATGGAAGCCATCTCGGACCCCGCATTCCACAGCGACAAGCTCGTCATGCTTCCGGGCGAAGAGTACGGCGACGACTCCCACGCCTGCATCTGGGGCTTGAAGACCCACATCCCCCACGACCCGGACGACGACGGCGTCACCCTCGAGGACCTGCTTTCCGGCGTGGAGCAGGCCCACGCGCAGGGCGGGCTCTTCTCCATGAACCACCCCATGAACGCGGGAATCCCGTTCCCCTTCGACGTGCGCAAGCACGACGCGATGGAGGTCTGGAACGCGTCGTGGACGCTCATGGGCTCCCCCTACACGCAGGAGGCCCTGGACGCGTGGGAGCAGGAGCACGGGCCCGCAAGCCCGTTCTTCGAGCGGGCCATCCAGTTCCAGGGCACCACCGCAGCAGGGCAGGCGCTCCGGATGTACGAGGCGCAGCTGTGCCGCGGGGTCCACGTCGCGCTGGTGGGCGGAAGCGACCGGCACGCATTCCTGATGAGCGGCTTCCCAACATCCTGGGCGCTCATGGACGAGGACTCGGTAGCCGGGTTCCTGGCCGCGGTCAAGGCCCGTCACACGTTCGTCTCGCGCACCCCTGTGGCCGCTACCGTCGAGATGTCCGTCCAACTCGGCGACGGGACGTACATGGCAGGAGACGACGTCCCCACAGCGGGCACCGACGGCAAGGCCCAGGTCACGCTACGCGTCGGCCGTGCGGAAGGCGGCCGCGTCCAGCTCGTGCTGGGACACGCATGCGCAACCGACGCGGACGTCGCGGGCTCATCGCTGGGCCAGCCGGTCCTGGATGAGCCCGTCCCCTCCAACGACTTCACGACCACGGTGACCGTGCCGGTCGTAGCAGGCGACTGGTTCTACCCCGTGGTGCTGGAGCCGCTGCTGGCCCCCGGCCTCGACCCCGAGCTGGCCAAGGGGGTCGAGAAGACCGTGAAGCTCGCCATGCAGGCCAGCGAAGAGGACTACGGCAAGTTCGTGGAGGTGTTCATGGACCACCTCGACGCGTCCACGCTGCTGGCTCCCGAAGAGTGCGACCCGGCCGCGTGGGACCCGGACATGCTCCAGTGCATCCCCGCGGACCAGAAGAGCATCGCGACGTACTACGTTCCGGACTGGTTGAGCCGCGTCCTCAACGCGGTGATGGAGGAGGGCCATCCGTCGGACTGGTGCATGGGCGCGGTCGCGTCGGCCGTGCTGTTCCAGTAGGCGCGCGTCGTGACCTCTCTTCTCCGCTGGGGCATCCTGGGCACGGCTTCCATTTGCGAGAAGGTCATTCCCGCCATCCGCTCCAGCGGATCGGGCAGCGTGCAGGCAGTCGCAAGCCGCACGCGGCAGCGGGCGCAGGAGTTCGCACGGCGCCACGGAATCCCGGAAGCGTTCGCGTCCTACCAGGAGTTGGTGGACTCGGACCGGATCGACCTCGTCTACGTCCCGCTGCCCAACAGCCTCCACGCGGAGTGGACCATCCGCTGCCTCGACGCGGGCAAGCACGTGCTCACCGAGAAGCCTCTGGCCCTGAATGCCGCAGAGGCCAGGGCCGTGGCTGCGGCCGCGGCCCGCACCGGGAAGCATGTTGCGGAAGCGTACATGTACCGGTTCCATCCGGTGTGGGACAAGGCGGCAGCGCTCGTCGGCTCCGGAGCCATCGGCCGCGTCACGAGCCTGGACAGCGCGTTCTGCTTCCTGCTGGACGAGCCGGGCTCCATCGTGGCAGACCCCGACCTCGGGGGCGGCGCGCTCA
>Ga0233425_10004298_pt1 | contig 24138 bp, 16 predicted proteins | sample Watercolumn_Towu_2_FD_181712 | JGI IMG/M metagenome (GOLD analysis project Ga0233425, IMG submission 181712) | Freshwater microbial communities from Lake Towuti, South Sulawesi, Indonesia - Watercolumn_Towuti2014_140_MG | ecosystem: Environmental > Aquatic > Freshwater > Lake | place... | reverse complement strand
GGTGGAGCTGACTGCCGGCGCCCTCCTGATGGCGGGGTTCAAGCGCCGCGCCTGCCTGCTGCTCCTGAGTTTCCTCATCGCCTCTTTCCTGGTGGTGATGGCGGTGACCATGGCCCGGGGGCTGAAGATCGACTGCGGCTGCGGCCTCTTTTTTCAAACCCAGGTGGGGTGGGGGGCGATACTGCAAGACACGCTCCTCCTGGCCTGGGCCGGGGGGCTGTATTGGTGGGAAGTAAAAAGTAAAAAGTAAAAAGTAAAAAAAGTGGCCTGTATAAAAACTAAAGTGGCCTGTATAAAAACGTTGGAACTCTAAATAAATGCGATATTTCGACTTTTACGATCCCCTGGAAAAACGCTACGTCTTCAATAATTTTTTGATAATCGTGGCCCTGGTGGAGGTGCTCATTCTGGTCTTCACCCTCATCTGGCAGATGGATGAGGGCATGTTCAGCGGGGAGGTGAGGGTGATTCCCTTTCCCTGGAAGGAGTACCTGGCGGCCGCGTTTGCCGCGCCCATCGCTTTGGTCTTTATATTCGGGTTCATTGTTCGGGGCTTTGAGGTGATTTCCCGGCAAGACGCCTCCGGGGACCCGGAGCGGGACCGTCTCAGGAAACGGGCTCGCCGCCGCTTTCTTTGGGGGGGGGCGGTACTGGCGGGCGGTTGCCTTTTTCTTTGGGGGGTCTTCGGTTTGGGATTCATCGCCGAGGCCATCAAGGCCCTGGGCCTGGGAGGCGCGTATCTGCTCATTGCCTTACTGGCACTGGCCCTGCTCTATTTTCCCCTGCGCCTGTGGCTGCGCTACCGCCTGGAGAAAAAGGCCCTGGAATACCAGTATCTGCTGACCCTGGCGGAGCGTTACGGGGTGGTCCCGGTGGACGGCAAAATACCCCCCGAGGTGGCCCAGGCATTGGAGGGATCAAAAAAAATCTCCCCTACCCGCGCCTCCCTGCCAGGGCCGGAGGAATTCCCGGACAAGCCGGATTCTTAGTAGTTCCGAGTTCCGAGTTAAGGCCTCTCAGAAAGTCTCCCAACCTGTCATTCTGAGGGAGCGGAGCGACCGAAGAATCTCGTCTTTCGGAAGCGAGGCTGTTCCTCACGGTGCCGATGATTATAGGCAGATTGTAAATCATGGCCGTTTAAAAAAACAGATTCTTCACTTCGCTGCGCTCCGTTCAGAATGACAAAAGAGTGAGTTTCACAGGTTCTCTAGTTTCAGGAGTCAAGGTTAGAATATACCCGTAGGAACTTCTCAAAATTTGTGGGCGCCCCGAGGCCTGGGAAAAACTGTTTTAAAAGGATGTTAGATTTCCCGGCCCGGCATAAATATCTTTAACTATCCATAATTCCAACTAATTATCCTCCATCCATGAAAGCAAATTAAGGCGCTGAAACTTGCTTGACTTGTGAAAATTTTCCTTTACAGTCGGTGTGAACTGAGGTATGAATGGTCATTCAACTAGAGTTGGGTTTTCCAGGAAGGAAAAAATAGGGTGGGGAGGTGATAATTTTTTTTTGGGCAGGCTTCAAGCAGTATTAAGGACCTAAAACCTTAGGGAATTATTACTTATAGGAGGGTAGCGGATGGATATTATGACGTTTGCATTGATTTGCGGCGCGATAGGCGTCGCCTACGGCCTGATGACCACCACCTGGGTCCTGAAACAGGATGCGGGTAGTGCCCGGATGCAGGAAATTTCTGCAGCGGTGCGGGAAGGGGCCAATGCTTTCTTGAACCGGCAGTATAAAACCGTAGCCATGGTGGGCGCGGTGGTCTTCGTCCTCCTCTTCGGGTTGGGCAAATATACCGCCATCGGCTTCGTCATCGGCGCCGCGGGTTCGGCTCTGGCCGGGTACGTGGGCATGTACGTGTCCGTGCGCAGCAACGTGCGGACCGCACAGGCGGCCTTCACCAGCATGGCGCATGCTCTGACCGTCGCCTTCCGGGGCGGTTCGGTGACCGGTCTGCTGGTAGTGGGCCTGGCCCTGCTGTCCGTGGCCGGCTACTACAAGTTCTTGCTGGCCGTTGATCCCAAGGAAGCCATGCACGCCCTCATTGGTTTGGGCTTCGGCTGCTCCCTGGTGTCCGTGTTTGCCCGGTTGGGCGGCGGCATCTACACCAAGGCCGCGGACGTGGGCGCCGACCTGGTGGGTAAAGTGGAAGCCGGCATCCCCGAGGACGATCCCCGGAACCCCGCGGTCATCGCCGACAACGTGGGCGACAACGTGGGCGATTGCGCGGGTATGGCCGCGGACCTTTATGAGACCTACGTGGTGACCGTGGTTGCCGCCATGCTGCTGGCCGCCACCATTTACGGCCCCACCTCCCCGGCGGTCATCTTTCCGCTGGTCATCGGCGGCGTGTCCATCATCGCCTCGGTCATCGGCACCTATTTTGTCAAACTGGGCAAAGGCGATTATGTCATGGGCGCCCTCTATAAGGGCCTCATCGTCGCCGGCGTCCTGGCCGTCATCGCTTTTTACCCCCTGGCCGGCAAGTTCATGACCGGCGTGGCCGCCAAGGCTGCCAAGGGCGCGGCCGGGCATGTGATTCCGCCTTTTAACGTCTTCCTGCTGGCGGTCATCGGTGTGGTCCTCACCGGCCTCATCGTAGGCATCACCGAATACTTCACCTCCAAGAGCTTTAACCCGGTGAAGTCCATTGCCTTTTCTTCCACCACCGGCCACGGCACCAACGTCATCCAGGGCCTGGCCATCTCCATGAAGGCCACCGGCGCTCCGGTTATCGTCATCGTCGGCGCCATCATGGCGGCCTTCCATTTGGGCGGCGGTCTGGAACAGGCGGGTACCGGCCTCTACGCCGTGGCACTGACCGCGGTGGCCATGCTCTCCATGACCGGCATCGTGGTGGCCATTGACTCCTACGGTCCCATCACCGACAACGCCGGCGGCATCGCCGAAATGGCGGAACTGCCCGAAGACATCCGGAACATCACCGATCCCCTGGATGCGGTGGGCAACACCACCAAGGCGGTGACCAAGGGTTACGCCATCGGTTCCGCGGGTCTGGCCGCGTTGGTGCTCTTCGCCGAGTACTCCCGGTCCTTCCCCGGCGTCATGTCCTTTGAGCTGTCTGATCCTCGCGTGCTGGCCGGCTTGTTCATCGGCGGCCTGCTGCCCTACTACTTCGGCGCCCTGTGCATGGAGGCCGTGGGTAAGGCCGCGGGCGGCGTGGTGGAAGAAGTGCGGCGCCAGTTCCGGGAAATCCCGGGCATCATGGAAGGCACCGGCAAACCCGAATACGGCACCTGCGTGGACATCGTCACCAAGAGCGCACTGCGCCAGATGATGGTTCCGGCCCTGATCCCGGTGCTCTCCCCCATCGTCGTGGGCTTCTGCCCCGGTCTGGGTCCCGTGGCCCTGGGCGGCATGCTCATCGGCTCCATCGTCACCGGTCTGTTCCTGGCCATTGCCATGACCTCCGGCGGCGGCGCCTGGGATAACGCCAAGAAGGCCATCGAAGACGGCCTCTACGGCGGCAAGGGCTCCGATGCCCACAAGGCTGCGGTCACCGGCGACACCGTGGGCGACCCCTACAAAGACACCGCCGGCCCGGCCATCAACCCCATGATCAAGGTCGTGAACATCGTGGCCTTGTTGATCGTGCCCTTGCTCATTAAGTAAGCGCACACAAAGCTAAGTAAATGAAAAGGCCGGGTCCCTGATGGGACCCGGCCTTTTTTCGTATTGAGAAATGGAGAGGGGGGCCAAAGTCAGGCCCGAAGACCCGCCTTCCCGGGTTCTCCGGCCATCCCCTCAAGGCAGCCTGGGGAAATGCTGGACCTCCCCTGAAATTCCCCGAAAACCTGGACGCGGTAGAAAGGTGTCCACAACCCGCCGCATGGCCTCCACCTCAGAATGCTTGCCCAGGGTTTGGTAAAGATCCGCCATTTCCTTAGCTATGAGGCCTTTGCGGGGGTCAAAGGGATTAAATCGCAAGGCCCGGAGATAGCAGGCTTCAGCCTGGTCCAAGTCCCCCCGCTCTCTATGTTTCTTCGCTTCCCCCCAGAAAACATTGTCATTGCGGTCGTGGGCGCGAATGATATCTACGTTGCCGTGGCGTTCCAAAATTTCGACGACAATGTCGTCTTCTTGATGGTAATTATCTATGTCGTAAATGATCTTGTCGTCCCACTTTGATTTGAAAAGACGGGAGTTTTCAATATCCCGGTCGTGTCTTCCCGGGGTCTTGCTCTCCAGGTGATAGACCACCACCCGGGGATTATAGACCACCTTGTAGTTCCGCTGCCGCAGTTTGAAACAGAGATCCACGTCTTCAAAGCCATTACGGTAGCTTTCATCGAAACCGTCCACTTCGAAGAAAAGGTCTTTTTTTACCAGGGCGCAGGCCGCGGTTACAGCCTGGAATTCCCTTTCTTTCAGGACCGCGGGATGGTCGCGGTCATAGTTATTATAAATATGGGATGCAAATTTCCTGTCGTTAAAGGCCACCCCTGCATGCTGGATGGTATCGTCGGGATAGAGCAGCCTGGCGCCTACGGCTGCGATCTTGTCGACTTTCCGGGCACAGGCCGCCATCTCTGACAACCAGCCGGGTTGGACGATGGTGTCGTTGTTGAGAAAAACCAGGTATTCTCCCCGCGCGGCCCGGGCCCCCTGGTTGGAGGCCTTGGCAAAGCCCAGGTTGGCGCGGTTGCTGATAACCCGCACCTCGCCTTCAGATTCCAGTCGGTATAGATAATCACGGGTGCCGTCGGTGGAGCCGTTGTCCACCACGATGATCTCATGGGGGACGTCGGTATTCTGCCAGATGGACTCCAGGCATTGGCGGGTGAGGGAGAGATTGTTGAAAACCGGGATGATAATTGAGGACAGGACCCGCTCCGGCTTGGAGTCCGGTTTTTCCCGGACTTCCCGGGAAGAGGGGGCCGCGGCTTCGCCGTTTCCCGGCGTCCGGCCTTTGGTGAGCTCACGCAGCCGGGGGTGATGGGGGTTGATGGCCGCGGCCCGGCCGCAGGCCTGGTCGAAGGCTTCCCGGTCCTCCAAATGCTGGGCTACCCGGGCCAATCCCAACCAGGCTTCGATCTGCCGGGGGTCGATCTCTGTCGCGTCCGTTAAATAACCTTTAGCCTCCTGAAAGAGTCCCAAATCAATGCAGGTGGCGCCCAGATGGCCCAGGATTTCCGGGTCCTTGGGACTCCGGTTCCAGGCCTTGGTGAAGGCCGCCATGGCGCCGCTGAGGTCGCCCCGCCGGCGGCAATTGAGACCCAGGCGTTTGAGCAGGGGCAAGGCCTCCGGGGTCGCCTGCAGGGCGCCCCGCAAGACCTCCCAGGCGTCCCGGTGCTTCCCCTGGAGGGTGAGAATGTCGCTTAGGGAGAGGTACGCTTCCGAAAGGTCTGGATTGTTCTGGATGAGGGCGCGCAGATGCTTTTCCGCGGCCCCCCAGTCCTCCCTCTCCATGGCCGCAGTGGCCATACCCAGGAGGGCCTGGGCGCGAGCGACAGCACCGGCCTCGGTGGGGGATTTTTTCAGGACTGCTTTCTGTTGCCGCAAAAATTGTTCTTGCATGGCCTTTAAATGGGGCCGGTCTTTTAAATGCTCCTGGTATTTGGCTTGGATGATCTCCAGGGTGCGGATGAAATCCGCCCTCTTCTGGCTGGTCATGGTGCTGCCGTCCTGGCGCCAGGAGAACTCGCAGGTGACTTTCTTGATATGGGAAAAAGGATAATGGAGGGACAGCCGGATCCATAAATCCCAATCCTCATGGGTGGTCAGGGTTTCGTCAAAGAGGCCGGACTTCTCCAGACAAGCCTTTTCGTGCATCAGGCAGAGCACCGGGAACTGGTTGGCCACCAGCAGGTGATCCGCGTTGAAATCATGGGAATATGGGAGGTCCCGGCAGGTGGTCACATATCTGCCCTTCTCTTTGACCTGGTGGGCCCGGTGGGCGTCCGTATAGGCCACCCGGAAATCGGTGGTTTCCAGGCGGGTTACCAGGGTCTCCAGGTGGTCGGGATAGAAGAGGTCGTCGTCATCCAGGTAGGCGATGTATTTGCCCCGGGTCAATTTCAACCCGGAGTTCCGGGCCGCGGCCAGCCCCCGGTTGCGGTCGTGCCTGATATAAGTGATGTTCCCTTTTTTATTGAGCCAGCCCACGATGTCGGCCACGTCCAGGCCGCAATCGTTGATGACGATGATTTCATGGTTTTCATAGGTCTGTTCCAGGATGCTTTGCAGGGTGGCCACCAGCATATCCGGGCGGTTGAAGGTGGGCACGATCACCGAGACCAGGGGGAGGGCGGGGGCCCCGGGTTGCCGGAGCCGGTCGGTATTCCCGGCCTGGTTCCGTCTCTCCCGGGCCCTTTTTTGGGCCAGGCGGGCGAAGTGCTGCTGCTGCTTCGCCTTTTCCTTGGAGATGCAGGAAGAGGTGGCCCGCCAGCAGTAAAGGGGCTCGGTGAGATTGGCCAGCTTATGGTGGTCAGCCAGGCGCAGCCACAGATCATAGTCCTGGGCATAGGTGAACCGTTCGTCGTACCCCCCGACCTGAAGCAGCGCGGCCTGGCGCATCATGACGCTGCCGTGTCCGAACCAGTTCTGTTGCAGCAAACCGGCGCGCAATTCGCGGTCTTCGGTCAATACCCGGACCAGGGTTGTTATCCGGCCGGACTCGTCGATCTGGTAGTAAGGAGTGCCCACCAGCGCGTGCTCGGGGTGGTTCTCCAGGAATTGCAGTTGCTTCTCCAGGCGGTGGGGGAGGGACAGGTCGTCTGCGTCCATGCGGGCGAGGTATTCCCCCCGGGCCTGGCTGATGCCGAGGTTGAGGGATTTGGTGAGGCCCAGGTTTTCTTGGTTGGTAATGACCCGGACCCGGAAATCGTCCAGGTTTTTCAGGACCTGGGCCGTTTCGTCCGTGGAGGCGTCATCGATGATGAGAAATTCGTAATTCTGGTAGGTCTGCTGGAAGATGCTCTTGATTGCCTCCTCCAGGTAGGGGCCGCCGTTGCGCACGGCCATGACTACGCTGACCTTGGGCTGGAACACCTCACCCCGGTGGTCCCGGGCCACGGGCACCCGGGCGTCCCACTGGCCGCCGTAAAAGGCCTGAACCCGCTCGTTATGGCCTTTGAGATAGACCAGGCCCCGGTCGTCGATGAATTCATGCAGTTTGTGTTCCAGGGTATAGCGGTACAAAAAGCTGTCGGGAATGCCCACAAAGACGTTGAACCAGCAGACGCTGGGCTTGATCTCGTTGATTAAGGCAATGGTTTCCTGCAGGTCCGCCGGGGTTTCGCCTGGGGTGCCGACAATAACGCTGGCCGCGGTTTTGATCCCGAATTCATGGCAGAGACGGAACGCGGCCCTGGTCTGGGCGATGGTTATGCCTTTCTTTAAGAAGTCCAGGACTTTCTGGGAACCGCTTTCCACGCCGAAATAAAAGGCCTTCAACCCGGCCCGGACCATGAGGTCCAACAGTTCCCGGTCCAGAGTGTCCACCCGGGTTTCACAGGCCCAGGAGATCTTGATGCCTTTTTCCAGGAGCAGATTGCAGAATTTCACCGTTCTTTCCTTGTTGACGGTAAAATTGTCCTCCCGGAAATAGATGCCTTTGGCGCCGTATTTTTGGACGAGGTGTTCGATTTCGGCCACCACCCGTTCGGCGCTGAAATAGGTGTATTTCCTGCCCCAGATGGAGCCCACGGAGCAGAAGGTGCATTTAAAGGGGCAGCCCCGGCTGGTGTTCATGGTGAAGACGGGTTTGTCGTCGAACCAGTCCGCGCCCCAGTTATAGGGGAGGTCGACGAAATAATCCCAGGCGGGCATGGGCAGATCGTCCAGGTTTTGGATGCGTTTGCACTTGACCACCCGCTCGCTCACCCGCCCCTCGACGATGTCCAGGAGGGCCTGCTCCCCTTCTCCCTGGACCACGTAGTCCACGAAGGCGGGGATGGTGTCCGGGGCCACGCTGGTATGGGGGCCGCCGACGATGATTTTGCCCCGCCACTTGCCGGTTTGCCGGAGATATTCCAGTTTGTGCAGCATCCGCCGGGTGTCCCGGTAACAGATGGTGTTGGCGTAGATGCCCACGAAATCGATCTTATTATTTATCAGGTAGTCGGTTTCCAGAAAATCGCTGGGCTGGAGATAGTTGTCGATGAAAAAGACCTCGTGCCCCGCGTCCCGGAGCACCGAGATGAGAAACCCGAGGCCGATGGGCGGTCTTTTCTCAGTGGTGGAAAAAGGCGATTGGGACGGGGCCGCAGAGGTGGTGAGAAGCACCTTTGCACCCCTGTTCCGGGGCTTGGTTTCCGACTTTATGATAGGTAGCTCTTCTTCCCAGTTGACCCCGTAGCGTTTAGCGAAGCATTTTTGGGTATCGGCCTTGAGAGAGGCTTTTTCCTGATCCGGCAGGGAACTGCGGTCAATAATGTCCAGACAGCCTTCGCCAAAGGTGCGCCAGAGCTGGGGCAATTCCAATTGGGCCAAAGCCGGACCCGTCACCGGATCCTGGTGCAGGGGCACCGTTCGGCGTCGATAATCCAAGGTTTCGTCACGAATCACGCGCCAGTAAAACAAGACTTCCGGGATAAAGGCAATGCCGCCTTTGAGGGCCAGGGCCGCCAAAACCGCCTGATCACCGGCCCATACCGGGACGCTCTCCACGTTTAGGGACTGGAGGATGGCATTGCGCATCAGTCCATAAAACATGTCCCCGCCCTGCAAATCCCAAATGATGCGGCGAAAGGCGTCTGCGGGAGATAATTGCCTGGTATCGATTTGGTTGGGGCATAGCGCCAAAGGTTGGTCCGCAGCATCGATCCGCAGCGTCCGGGGATAAGCCAGGACCACTTCGGGATTATCTTCAAGGACTTCCACGCATCTGGTAAGAAAAGAGGGATGCCACAGATCATGGTCCGTGGCCCACATGAAGTATTTTCCCCGGGCCGGGTTCAATACCCTGAGGCTATTTAACTTGGCTCCTATATTGGTTTTATTGGCAGAGAAATGGATTCGCGGGTCTTTAGCCTGGTATTCCCGGCAAATTTCTTGGGAGCGGTCTGTCGAGGCGTTGTCCGAGATAATAAGTTCAAAGTTTTTATAATCCTGAGAAAGAATGGCTTCGATGGATTTTGCTAGGAAGCGTGCGCCATTGAATACCATCATACCGATGGAAACCAGGGGTTGGCCGGTTATATTGGAGGATGACATTGGGTACGTTTCTCCTTTTTACGGGCTTCCTGCAATGAAAGGACTATGGTCTTGTAGCTGAAGATATTTCTTGGGGTTATTTTGCAATTAGCGGGCCAGTAGATATCTATATTAATTAATTGATAAAATAGACAGGGGCATAGGTGTCTGGGAAAAAATTGCCTCCCGAATATCTTTCCGGTGTGCCTCTGCTCCGAAAAAAAGTTCAAGGTTCAGATACTTATATCCTAGCAGGGTCCGGGTCCGGAGCAAAGCTAGGGCAACAACTTGATCTTCGCCCTCCCCCAGGACGATGGCGTCAATGTCTGGGACAGTGCTGGAGTATTTCGGCTGCGAACAGAGTGGGGTGAATGCCGCCGATGACAACGGGAAGCAAGGGATACTGGGACTTGATAGCGGCCGCCATCCGTCTCACAAAAGGAAAATGGGCGGACAGCAAACAATTCAGACCCACCATGCCGGGACCGGAATCTTTAACTGCTTCCAAAACGGTTTGGATATAGAAAGTCTCCCGATCCGAGTCCGGGGGAGGGATAATACATCTAAATCCAGGATTAGAGGTGCATGCCCGGCTTGACACAAAACCGCCGCGAGGCAAAGGGGGATATGGGTGGGGTGCGGCCTACTCGGGTGACAGAATCCACCGTGTAAGAGGTGATAAGCAGAATGTTCATATTTTCTCCTTTCAAACGATGGTTATGCGTTTTTGGCAGGTGATAGACCTTTCTTAGGCCACATTCTTTCGGGGAAATGGAAAATGCTTGTCAACAATTTCTTATTAAGACAAAAACATCGATAATTCTCCAGACTTTTCCATAAGCATGTGATCCACCGCCGAATAGACTTCACAATACCCACAGGCAGGAATCCCCTTGTAATTTTGAACAAGGAGACTTTTACGTCTGCTTCGCAAAGCTTCCGACACCAGGATTTCCTTCAAAGAATCGACCTTGCGGATATTCCCTACAAGCAACTCCTTCATGACATCCGCACAGCACATGGACACATCCCCGTCCGCATGGACCATCAATAAATAAAAAGGCTGCTCGCAAGGAACAGGGCGGCGGTATTTACCCCCCTCTGTAATCCGATTGATGGAATCCACCCAATTGAACAATTTTCTATATTGAATTACCACCTGCGGCAGATCAGCTATCTTCTCCCCAAAATGCTCCAGTATCTTTCTAGTCTCTTTAACATATTCCAGGTCGGTAGATTCCGGGTCAGAGCAGATGATATTAAACGTTACCAGCAAACGTTCATCTCTTAATAGATTTATGCACCCTTCCACATTTCTAACTACTCTTTCAGCGGCATCTACTCCTTTAACTTCTCGAAATTTATCGCGAGAAATAATGTCAAGGCTGACCCTAATACTGGTAGCTCCGGCTGCGACCAAATCCCGAAACTTTTTTGGGGCCAGTAACAGGCCATTAGTCACCAAAACGATTTTCTCAGCGATATTCGCCTTCTTGGCGATATTTACCATTTCTACAATATGGGGATTTAATAGCGGCTCTCCGTTACCGTGCAAATATAGAACTTTAAGTTTTTCCATACCCCTGCATTTCTTGATCGTCTCGCGAAACAATTCCAAATCTATATGCATTTTGGGCAAGCTTAGCTTTCGACCCGCCGTATTGGTTGCGGCGGAAAGGCTTTTACTATGCATACCACAAAAAGCGCAGGAAAAATTACAATTCGAGGAAGCCTCTACCACTAAGACAGGTAATGTATGGTTTATCAAGGCCCGTTTAATGCTTAAGATCCTCTCGCTTATTTTGTCGGTACTGCATGAATCAACCGGCACCATCTGGGGGTTATTTAAAGATTCCATAAGGCGCCTTCTCCTTTTTCCAATGCTCAAATCCTACAATTAGATGTGGGGATTCGTTTGACAATATTGTTAATGCAACTAGTATGCCAAAGGCTATCTATATTAATTATTTGACAAAACAGATATAATTGCACCAAAAGTAATTGGGAAAAAAATGCCTCTCAAAAAATCTTTTCTCTGTGCTCTCTGCGTCTCTGCGGTTAACATGGGTTAAAAAATTCACCGATAGATGAGAAGGGACGCAGAGATGAATGCCGACGAGATACGCGCCGCTATCTTGGAACTGGTTTCTCAATACTACCGGGCCGCGTGGCCGGAGAAGCCTTTTGTGGCCGGTGAGACACCCGTCTCCTGTGCGGGCCGGGTGTTTGACGCCGAGGAGTTGGCGCTCTTGGTGGACGCGTCCCTGGATTTTTGGCTGACCACCGGCCGCTATGCCGTCCGCTTCGAGAAAGAATTGGCGCAATTTATGGGGGTGCGTCACGCGATCTTGTGCAATTCCGGCTCCTCCGCCAATCTGCTGGCCCTCACCGCGCTGACGTCGCCCAAGCTGGGAGCGAAACGATTGCAGCCCGGAGACGAAGTCCTGACCGTGGCCAGCGGCTTTCCCACCACGGTGAATCCCATCTTTCAGAACAGCCTGGTTCCGGTCTTTCTGGACATCGAGCTGGAGACTTATAACGTCGATATCCGCTGCCTGGAAGAGGGCTTAAGCCCCCGCAGCCGGGCCGTCATCCTGGCGCACACCCTGGGCAACCCCTTCAATCTCGAAGCGGTGACGGAGTTTGCCCGCCGGCATGAACTTTGGCTGCTGGAGGATAACTGCGACGCCCTGGGCTCCACGTATCAAGGGCGGCTCACCGGCTCCTTCGGAGACCTGGCCACTTTGAGCTTCTATCCTGCTCACCATATCACCATGGGGGAAGGAGGCGGGGTGGTTACCAATCAGCCGCAGTTGAAAAAATTAGTAGAGTCTTTTCGGGATTGGGGCCGTGATTGCTGGTGCGATCCGGGCCGGGACGACACCTGCGGGCGGCGGTTTCAGTGGCAATTGGGGGACTTGCCCTATGGTTATGATCACAAATACACCTATTCACACTTGGGTTACAATTTAAAGCTGACGGACATGCAGGCCGCGGTGGGAGTGGCCCAATTGCAAAAGCTGCCCCGCTTTATTGAGAAGCGAAAGCAGAACTGGCGCATCCTTTATGAAGGGCTGAAACCTTTTGAAGAGTTTTTACTGTTGCCTCAACCCACAGCCGGAAGCGACCCAAGCTGGTTCGGTTTCCTCCTCACCATCCGCGAGGACGCGCCTTGTTCCCGCCATGAGCTGGTAACCTATCTTGAGGAACGCAAGATTGCCACCCGGTTGCTTTTCGGAGGCAATCTGATCCGCCAGCCCGCATATCAGGGCTTGCCGTACCGGGTGGCGGGCAGCCTGGCGAACTCGGATCTGGTGATGAATAACAGTTTTTGGATCGGTGTTTATCCGGGACTTAATAGCACCCATCTCGATTATGTCTTGAGCGTTTTCAGTGATTTTTTTAAGGAACGTGTCTGATGCTGATTGATTCCTCTCTTAACAACCCACTCCAAAGTTTCAAGAAATTGTCTTCGGGGAAAAAATTATGATAGTGATGCGGCGTTCCCCGAGTATTCGATCTCCACAAGTAAGAAGATGCGCACAGCTTTTTGATTCCCTCTCGCGCCGCCTGTTGATCTTTTTCATTGCCGGCTTGCAGGCTGCAAATAAATTCTTTCCCGTAATCACCCAGGGATTCCAAAAAAATGCGATGCGCAGAGACACTCTTCCCGCGGTAAAAACCGCGCCATTTTCTTGCGGTTTTAGGAAGACTCAGGATCTCCTCAAAGACCTGTTCCCAACGGCTGACCATCAGGTCCAGTGAAAATAGCTGGGCGGCTGCTTCCCTGGCATTGCCGGCCAGACGCCGCCGCAATTCCGGATTCCGGTACAATTCCTCCAGGGCTCGGGCGTAGGCGTCCTCATCACCCGCCACTAGGCCGGTGACTCCGTCCTCGACGATATAACCTTCCGCCCTGTTTGCCAGAACCACCGGCGGCACCCCGGCGGCCATGCTTTCCCCCAGAGCCTGCTCGCAGGTGCCCCAGTGGTAAGGCGCCAGCGGGTAACCGAACACGTCAAATGCCGACAGGTAGGGAGTTATGTCGTTTACCTGGCCCACAAAAGTAAACCGTTTTCCTCCCTCATAACGCCTTGATTCCTCTTGAATCTGCTTTTCACCGGGACCGCCGCAGACAATAAATTGCGCGTCCGGCAGGTTTGCCCTGCTGCTCATTTTTAAAAAATTAGGGTGCATCTTGCTGTAATCCACCGTACCGAGGTAACCGACCTTAAATCCCCGGTGGGGCCTGGGGCGCACCGCGGCGACGTGATCTATCCCGCCGGTGGACCAGATGACCCGCAAGGTCTGGTGACTGCTTTCCGGCAGATTTTTAACTTCCGGGGCGTCCAGACTCAGGGGGGAAGTAAAGACGAACAAGTCGGGATAATGGAGGAGAGTCTCGCTGAACACATAGGGCGCATGAAATCCGGAGACATGGCTCCAGAAAATAATGCGGGCCGGGGGCAGGGTCTCCCGAACCAAAAAGGCGTAGAGAAGGGGATGATTCCACCAATGGATCAGGACCACGTCCGCCGCGGCCATGGCCGCCAGGATTTCCTCAGGATGGCGGGACATTTTATCCTGCAAGGGGAACCCGGAGCTCCGGGCAGCCGATAGGGCTTTTGCGTTGGCATATTCCAGGGAGAGAACTTGGTGAGAAAAGTCGGGGCCTCCTTTAACCTTATCCAGGTAATTCAGAAGCACCCTGCCCACGCCGCCGCCCAGGTGGGGAGTTATATGCAGAACGGTCTTCATTGTCTGCCTGCAGGATTCACCGCCTAAGAATGATTGCCGTTGGTATCCCAGTCAATGATCTCGCCCCGAAAGCCCATGGTCCGCGCCGCGGTCTTGATGGGATCGGTATGGGCTATGGCGGTGATCACCAGCACGGAGTCGGCGGCGGCCCGGCCCAACAGATCGCCGGGGTCCGCGATTTTCCTGCCGTCCACCGAACATGCTTTTTGCTTATATTTGTTTCCATCAATCAGGCCGGCAAGACGGCAATTTTTCAATCCCGCCGACTCATAGAGATAAAGAAATTCCCTGCCGATGCCCCAGGCATAAACGGGACGGCCGGATTTACTCAGTTCTGCGATCCGGCGGCTTTTCATTAACTGCCTTGATTTCTCTTGGTCCAGATAAGCTGCCATCCGCTGTTTCAGTTTGGAGCCGTTAAAACGGCCTTCCTTCATTTCACCGGCAAAACCATGAGAGCGAAAAACCGCATAGAGATTCGGCATAATCATGCGCTCGCTCATGACCGCATGGGTGGTCTGATAGTGCGCCAGCATTTCGAAGCCTGCATTCCGGGCCAGGAGGTTTAGGTGATCGACATCGAAATGCTGGATATGTTCACGTAAAAGCAGCCAGTAAAAGTCAAAGAAATAAAAATCCGCGTATCTGGAAGCATCGGGAACGCCGATACAGAAGATCCCGCCGCTCTTGAGCACCCTTTTTGCTTCCTGAAAGGCCCTTATAGGGTCAGCCAGATGCTCCAATACCTGCTCCATCACCAGGGCGTCAAACTCCTGGTCGCGGAAGGGCAGGGATTCGGCATTTCCCAATTCCACCCGGTACCGGTTTTTTTCCCGGGCCTGCTCCACGTAGGCCTCGGCCATGTCCACCCCGGAAAGCCGGGTGAAGCCTCTGTGCTTGAGGTAATCGAGAAAACCTCCCAAAGCGCAGCCGACATCGAGGATCTCATGTTGTTCCCGGAGATGGGGGGAAAGGGCCTGGTAAAGTTGCGAGTAGCGGTTTGCGGTCAACTGGCTGTCGCTCCCCGGCACATCGGCTTTTTTATCCGGGGCATGCAGGTTAGCCGGAGCATATTCAAAGCTGTAATAATGGTTAAGCCCGTCTAATTCCTGGTGAGAAAGCACATTAAAAGCATGCCCGCATTGATGGCAGATATTAATTCTGAGAGTTGGATAGAGCCTGGAGTTGTCCAAATTCCCGCAGGCCAGGGTTTGAATGGTTTCGCTGTTCGGGGTCCGGCAGATCGGACAACTCTTAGATGACGACTCTTCCATCCGCCACTCCTTTATTCCTGGACGATTCCAGGCGTTCCAGCAACATCTCCGCAAAGGGATCAATATCATCCGGCAGGCAATGGGTTAGTTGGCCGCAAGCCGCACAGATGGGATGCTCCTGGCGTTTTTTGAGAAGATGCATTTTTTGATAAGCGAACAGAGCTTCACCCTGCCAGATCTGCTTGAAACTTTCGGTCTTGACGTCGCCCACGATGAGCTTCCGGGACCAATCGAGGAAGCAGAGGCTGGCCGTGCCGTCGGCGTTGATGCTCAGGGAATAGAAGATGTAGGGGCAAACCTCGATCTCCCGGAGCTCCTGGCCGTAGATGCCCACCTCCCGGCTGGGAACCACCTCTTTCATCTCGAATTCCGGCCAGCAGGGGGCGACATGCTCGATGAAGACCCGGTCGGCGATATCCCCGAAGATTTCGAAAAAGCGGATTTTTTCTTCCTCCGACAGAAAATCGCCCACAATTTTGATGCTGACCGTGCAATCCTGTTTGTGTTCATAAAAATGCCTAAGGTTGTCCACAAATTTATCAAAGTCGATGTTATATTTGGCAAATTCCTTATAGGAGGCCGGGGATAGCCCTTCCAGCGAGATGTTGATGCGGTCCAGTCCGGCGTCAATGATTTCGAGATTTCTTGCGGGGTTCAGCAGGGAGCCGTTGGTGGTGGTATCCACCTGCAAGGCGCAGCCGCTTTTTTTGGCATAGCGGATCATGTCGGCAAATCGCGGGTTCAATAGCGGCTCCCCATCCTTATAAAGACGCAGGACTTTTACGGGTTTTTCGAACTCGCACAGGTCGGCGATGATCTTTTTATACAAGTCGAAATCCATTAAACCGGAATTGCGCTTGATCCTTTTCATCAAGGCCCGGTTGCCGGTGGGGCAGAATTTGCACTGGAAGTTGCAGATATCGGCCGGATCGATGGAAACAATAAACGGCGTTTCCAAAGGTATGACTTCTTCCAATTTGGTCCTGTTCTCCAATTCGATACGCGGCTTGATTTCCGCCTTCATGGAACTGGGCTGGATTTGACCTCCCACCTGCCGGACATGGGCCTGCACCGCCAGACTATGGTTAGTTCTAATAATAGATTCAGTGACTTGCGACATGATTCCATTTCTCCTCAAATGCGGCCACCGCTAGGCGCAGTCTGGCGGGGTCGCCCCAGAAGGCCAGGGGCTCATGCTCCGGATAGGGATAAACCCCCAGGTTCAGGCGCAGCCGGCCCCCTTTGGCGGCGATGTGTTCCTCCACCAGGCGGCGCACGGAAATGGGCCGCCCCGAGCAGACGTTGAAAATGCCGTCATGACGGGTTTGCAGGGCAACCTTGACGATCAAGGCTGCCACCTCCGCCGCGGGCAGATAGTCCCGGAGTTGTTCGCCCCGGGATAAATCGAACGACTCCCGGCCCGCGGCCAGAGCCAGGTCCAACTGGCCCATCAAGGTCCTCTCCGGCTGGCCGGGGCCATGTAAAAAGAAGAGGCGGAGCCAGCGCAGTTTAAAGGGATGCTCCTGCCGGAGGGCTTCCAGGCGGCGCCGCAGGACGTTCTTGGCCAGGCCGTAGCTGGTGGTGGGATCGGTGGGCGCGGTTTCCTGCAAACAGCCGTTCTGCAACCCGTATTCGTAACAGGTGCCGGTTACCGTGAGGCTGGGCAGACCTTGGGCAATCATGCTTTTCAGAAACCGATGGTGGTTGACCAGATTGCGGTCGAGATGAAAGGATTCCCGATAATTCGGAAGGCCTTCCCAGGCCAGGTGAATCAACACGTCCGGCCGCCCCAATTGCTCGTAGCAATCGTGCGCTTCCTGGTTGAGGTCGTAGACGATATAATCCGCGGCGAGCTGCTTGAGCTTATCAAGGTTTCTGGCGGTGGTGAGGACGCGGCACCGGCCCAGACCCTGCAGGGCCTTAACTACCTGTTGGCCGATAAATCCGGTGGCGCCGCTAACCAAGACCTTCATTCCTGAATCCCAGGTTGTGAAAGATCGGCCTCACGCCAAGGCGCAAAGGCGCAAAGTAAGACGCAGGTTAATAATAGTTACGCTCCGCACAGACCGGAAAGCCGGCGCCGCTGCCACCACCCACCTTCAGGTACGGATGCAACGCATCTCTCCGGGATATCTCGGTGACCTCCAAAGGCCAGTCAATGCCCAGCGCCGGGTCGTCGTAGCGGAGGCCGCCTTGGGCTTCCGGGGCGTAGAACGCGGTGTGGAGGTAGAGCATCTCGCTGTCGGGCTCCAGGACCTGGAAACCGTGGGCAAAGCCCTCGGGCAGGCAGAGCATCTTCATATTCGCGGCCGAAAGCACCTCTCCGTGCCACATGAGGAAAGAAGGGGATTCGGGCCGCAGATCGACAAGCACATCAAAGACCGCCCCCCGGAGGCAGCGCACCAGTTTCATCTCCTGGTGCGGCGGGTACTGGAAATGCATCCCCCGGATGGTGCCGGGGTGATGGTTCCGGGAGAGATTGATGTTGACGATCTGCCTGTCCCCAAGGAGCCGGGCCAGTTCCCGGGTACAAAAAAAGCGTGCAAAGAGGCCCCGGTGGTCTTCGAAGGGTTCCGCGTCGATGAGCGCAGACCCGGCGATGGGGAGAGGGTGGATGATCATGTTAATTCCTAAAAAGATAGACCTCACGCAAAGACGCAAAGGCGCAAAGAAAGACGCAAGAAAGAACTTATCCTCCGGTTACGGCCTGTAAGAGGGGTTGTCCGGCGCCAAGAAATTCCCGGTACCAGGAAATGGTGCGCGCCAATCCCTCTTCCAGGGAGAATTGGGGCCGCCAGCCCAGAAGTCGGCGGGCCTTGGCCGCGTCCAAAGATTGGAAGAGGATTTCGCTCTTCGCCTCGTTCAAGATCACCGGGGTCAGCCGGGAGCCCATGAGCTTCAGGAGCTTTTCCACCAACTCCAGGACCGTCAGCGTCAGGTCATGGGCAAAATTGAAGGCCTGGCCCCGCAATTCCGGGTTGACCGCCAGTTTTTCAGCTAGCAGCAGATACGCGGCCGCAGCGTCCTCGATATAGAAATAGTCCCGCACATAGCTGCCGTCGGAGCGGATGACCGGCCGTTGTCCCCGGAGAATGGAACGGATGGTCCCCGGCACCAGGCGGTTCCAGTTCAGGTCGCCGCCGCCGAAAAAATTGCCGCAGCGGGTGACGGCCACCGGCAGGCCGTAGGTGGCCGCGTAGGCCTGGGCGATGAGATCGGCGCAGGATTTGGAGACATCATAGGGATGCCGCCCCTGCAAAGGATAATCCTCTTTATAGTGCGTCCCGTTGGTTTCGCCGTAGGCCTTATCGGAAGAGGCCAGGACGATCTGCCGCACCCCGGGGCTGCGCCGGCAGGCCTCTAAGAGAGCCCAGGTGCCGCCGATATTGGAGGCGAAAGTGGAGACGGGATTGCGGTTGGCGATGCCCACGATAGTTTGAGCGGCCAGGTGGAAGACGGTGTCGATCTCGTATTCCCCCAGGACCCGTTCCATGAGAACCTGATCCTGGACTTCGCCCCGGGCGACCTTGACCCGGTCCAGCAAGCCCTGGGCAATTAACTCACTTTGGGGGACCCAATCCCGCACCAGGCAGACTACGTCCGCGCCCTGGTCCAGCAGCCGCGGCACCAGCCAGCCCCCCAACAGGCCGGTGGCGCCGGTGACCAGGGTGGGGCGGTCCTGCCAGAAAGGAGACGGTGGCGCCGGATTCATGACCAGACCCGCCAGGGAGGACTTCCCTTGTGCCAGAGGTTCTCCAGCAGGACTTTGTCCCTTAAGGTATCCATACATTGCCAGAAATCGTCATGGCGATAGGCCGCGAGTTGTCCTTCCGCGGCCAGATGTTCCAGCAGGTCTTTTTCCAGGATGGCTTGATCCCCCTGCAAATAGGGGAAGATTCCCGGTTCCAGGATCAGGAAGCCCCCGTTGATCCAGCCTTCCCCGATCTGGGGTTTTTCCGTGAATTGGGCCACCATGTCGCCGTTAAAGATCAGCCCCCCGAACCGGGCCGGAGGCCGCACCGCGGTGACCGTGGCCAGCCGTCCATGGGAACGGTGAAATGCCAGCAGGTCTTGCAGGTTGACGTTGCTGACGCCGTCCCCGTAGGTCACCATAAAGGTTTCGCTCTTCAGATACGGCTCCAGGCGTTTGATCCGGCCCCCGGTCATGGTATCCGCACCGGTGTCATAAAGGTGGACCGTCCAATCCTCGGTTTTTTTGTGGTGCATCAAGGCATCGCCGTTCCAGAGATTGATGGTCATACTGCCGTTCAGCCGGTAGTAATCCAGGAAGAAGCGCTTGACGATGTCACCCTTGTAGCCCAAGGCAATGAGGAACTCGTTAAAGCCGTGATGGGCATAGACCTTCATGATATGCCACAAGATGGGCTTGCCGCCGATCTCCACCATGGGCTTGGGTTTGACTTCGGTTTCCTCCGCCAGACGGGTGCCCAGACCACCGGCTAGAATAACCACCTTCATCTGCCCTTTCCTCCAAGTGCGTCCAAATACCATCTCCTCAGACTTGCTAGAGGACGCAAATCTTCGGGAAAATCAGGGGAAAATTTTTATAAAAAATGCTACGTTGCAACCAGGGTTCCAAAACCTCGACTATTTGGGGACTTGATTTGCAATAAATGGGCCAGTGGGTAAGTGTAATCATTTATTGATAAAAAGGCGCAAGATGGGATTGCAGTCGGCAATAATTGCCTCCCGCCAGGGAGAAAGAGCTTGACCGCTAAGAAGGGAGGAGTCCCGGCACCGGAGAGCCGCGGGGGGGAGAGACGTCCTCTCGCCTGGCTGGTTCTAGTCTGCGGAACGCTGTTCTTTTACCGCCTGGCCGCGCCGGGCCTGATGGACCCGGACGAAGGCCGCTACGCGGAGATCGCCCGGGAGATGTTGCTGTTAAAGGACTGGATCATTCCCCATCTCAACCTGCTGCCCTATCTGGAAAAGCCGCCCCTGGTCTATTGGCTCACGGCCCTGAGTTTTCAGGTTCAGGGCCTCACGGAGTGGGCGGCCCGCCTGCCCGCGGCCGTTAGCGCCCTGGGGGGCGTCTTCCTGGCCTTTTTCCTGGGACGGGCGCTCTGGGGGGCAAGGGCCGGCTGGCTGAGCGCCATGATCCTGGCCACCTGCGGGGGCTACGTGGCCCTGGGCAGGCTCATCATCCTGGACATGCCGCTCACCCTGTTTTTCAACCTGGGGGTGGGCCTGGGTTATCTGGCCCTGAGCCGGGAGCGGCCCGGACTCTGGCCCTGGGCCTACCTGGCCCTGGCTTTGGGGGTGCTTACCAAGGGGCCGGTGGTCCTGGTGCTGGCCGCGGCCATATGGGGGAGCTGGTGTTGGTTTCAAGGCCGTCCCATAATCCGTTCCTGGCTCCGTCCCGGAAGTGTGGCGCTGTTGGCGGCGATATCCATACCCTGGTTTATCCTGGTGGCGCAGCGCTATCCGGATTTCCTACGGTTTTTTATCCTGGAACAACACCTGGGGCGCTTCCTGACCAAGGCCATACACCACCATCAACCCTTCTATTTTTACCTGCCCGTGCTCCTGGGGTTCATGCTGCCCTGGTCCTGGCTGCTGCCCTGGGCCGTGGGCCGGGAGAGGCCGGGTCGGGACCCGCACCGTTTGTTCCTCCTCATCTGGGCCGGGGTGGTCCTGCTCTTTTTTTCCGTGTCCCGGGGCAAGCTGGCCCCGTATATTTTGCCGTCCCTGCTCCCGCTGGCGCTGCTTTTGGGACACAGCCTGGCGGACCTGGAACGTTCCGGGGGATTTGCCGGCAGTCGGGGCCTTTGGTGCAGCCTGACGCTTTGGGCCTTTTTGGCCTGGGCCCTGTTGGGCTTTTATTTTTGGCCTCCGGCGGAAGCCATGCCCTTACTGGCCAAAGGAGAACTGTTGAGGCCCCTGTTTCTTCCCGGCCTTTTGATCCTGGCCCTGACCCCCACCATCGCCCTGATCTGGCGGCGGCCCGGGGTGCTGGTGGCAGGGGCCTTAATGTTCAGCCTGCTGGTCCCCTGGGGCATGGAGAAAATCAGCGTCCAGCGCTCCCCCCGGGAACTGGGCCTGAGCCTGAAGTCCCGGTGGCAGCCGGGGGGAGCCCTCGTGGGTTACCGGCTTTATTCCCAGGGGCTCTCCTTTTATTCCGGCCAGGTGTTTCATCTCCTTTCCTTCTCCACGGAGTTGGATTACGGGCGGAAACTGGCCGGGACCACTTCCCTTTTTTTGGAGACTCCCCAGGAGATGGCCGTATTCGTGCGGAGTAGGCCCGGGGTCTTCTTTTTTTTGCGTGACGAGGACCAGGCTTCCTTGGAGCGGGAATTGCCGGGAAGATTTAACTTCCTGGGGCGGTGGAAAAATTATATGTTAATTGATTATGATGAGGAGTCCCTGCAGGTCAGGAAAAGTGCGGGGGACGGCAAACCGGCCGACGGATAGTTACATCCAGTCGGCTAAGTCAGGACCCGCCCCCGCTCACCCCGGCCCTCTCCCCCCCGGGGAGCTTAGCATTACCCATAAGTTTGGAAGTAGCTGAATTAATTAAGTCTTTGGTGGCACAGGCTTTCCAGCCTGTGCAGGCTTTCAAGCACAGCCTGGAAAGGCTGTGCCACCGTTTAAAATACTTGTGGGTAATGATAAGCCCCGGGGGGAGAGGGAGTTTTCAGGTTCCCGAGGCTTGTTTGTTAGTTATTAAGGAAAGCATGATGGCCTGGTAAAAAGTCGAAAATCCTAAAAATCGCCAAATTAAGTTGCTGATTTTATTGAGGGCGATTAGGGAAAATTAGCATATTTTTGACTTTTTACAGTGCCATCAAAGCATGAAAGTAATTCTTTTTACTGAAAACCGAAAACTGAAAACAGTATCCCCCATGCGTCTTCTTCCCCTGCCTTCCATCATCTACCGCTACCTCCTCCTGGAGATTCTGACCCCCTTCGGGGCCAGCCTGCTGGCCTTCACCACCATTGTCTTTTTGGGCAGGATGATGCGGGTGACCCAGATGATCGTGGTCAAGGGCGTGGGGTTGATGGAGGTGCTCAAATCCTGCGTCTATCTCTTTCCTTATCTTCTGGTTTTTACCCTGCCCATGGCCGCGACGGTGGGGATTTTGCTGGCGCTGATGCGCCTGAGCGTCGACCATGAGGTCATCGCCCTCAAAACCTCGGGCATGAGTTATCTGCAAATGCTGCCGCCGATTTTGGCTTTTTCCCTGGCATGCGCGTTTTTGACCCTGTTCTTCACGGCATACGGCGCTCCCTGGGGACAGAAGGCCACCAAGGAACTGATGATGGAGGTGGTCAAACGCCGGGCGGATTTGGGGATTCAGGAGCAGGTCTTCAACACCGATTTCCAGGACCTGATGCTCTTTGTCAACCGGGTTCCGGCTCCTCCAGGGCATTTGGAAGGCATCTTTATCTACGATTCCCGGGACAAGGACAATCCCCATACCGTGTTTGCGAAAAAGGGGCAGCTAAGCTTCGATCCTTCTCAAAAAACCCTGATGCTCCATCTGTCCGAGGGCCGGGTGATCCGCTGGGGGGAGGGCCTGAGCAAGTGGCAGACGGTGGAATTCAAGAACTACCAGCTGCCGTTGGAGCTTTTCACCTTCAGGTTGAAAGACAAGGTCTCGGAAGATGAAATGTATCTGGGGGAACTGTGGCGCCGCGTGGCCCGGGAGACCCCGGGTACGGAGGGCCATATCCGGCTGGCGGTGGAGTTGCAGCGCCGGCTGGCCTTGCCCTGCGGGGCTATTCTCCTGTGTCTGATCGCCATGCCTCTAGGCATGAGCGCTGGCCATCACGGCCGCACCTGGGGCCTGATCCTGGGTCTGGCGGTCTTTCTGGTTTATTACGTGGTCTTTACGGCTTCCTGGCGCCTGGCCTTCAGCGCCCGCCTCAATCCCCACCTGGCCCCCTGGATGGCGAACTTTTTATTCTCCGGGGTGGCCGTCTACCTCTGGGGTCGCATGGGGCGGGAGCTGCCGCTGCTGCCGGTTTCCTGGGCCATGTGGCAGGAACGGCTGCTGTCACTGAAAGCACGCATTCTGGGGAAGTAATCAGTGGTCAGTAGCCAGTAGTCAGTGGTCAGTGGTCAGTGACTAGTTGTTTCTTATTGCCGATTAATGCTCGATTTTTCACCTAACCCCTAACCCCTGCCCCCCCCCCCTGACACCTGACCCCTGGCCACTTTTTTTTATCCGTCCGCGCCGGTTTCGAAACCTTTCCGGGTTTAATAGTTAACAGCCGTTAATCGGCTTCCAAATTCTGCCAAAAAACTTAAGGAGACTTTACGTATGCATCGAAAATTGTCGGCCAAGGGATTATTCGTTGTTCCCCTGCTGTTGGCCCTGGTGCTGAGCCTGGGCACCATGGCCTGGGCCAGGCCTTTAGGCTGCGGCCCTGGGGGCATGAACCTGACCCCGGAACAGGCGGGGCAGCTTTTCGACCTCAAGGAACAGTTCATGAGCGAGACCGCAAGCCTGCGGAAGGCCATGTGGATGAAGAAGGCGGAGATGGCCGCGCTATGGAAGGTCGAAAACCCGGACCAGGCCCTGATTAAGGCCAAACAGAAGGAGATGAACGCCCTCAAGGAGCAGTTGCAGGAAAAGATGACGGCTTACCGGCTGCAGGCCCGGAAGATCGTGCCCTTCGGCCCCGGCATGGGTATGGGCAAGGGCATGATGGGCATGGGCATGGCCATGATGGGCGACGGCCCCGGCATGGGCATGGGCCCGGGCTGCGGCTTTTAAGCAGAACCCCCAAAACCCCCGATATTAACCTCTAACCGGAGGGCGGCGATTGATGCCGCCCTCTTTTTTTTCGTGCGCCCGGCAGGGCGCACCCACTTGAAGGTGAGAGTCCTTTACAGGCCCGGCAGGGGGAACTGTTAGCCGGACGGCAAGGGTGTCCATCGTGAGGTGGAATCTGAAGGAAGCCGCAGGCAAAGCG
>Ga0233425_10004297_pt1 | contig 24141 bp, 17 predicted proteins | sample Watercolumn_Towu_2_FD_181712 | JGI IMG/M metagenome (GOLD analysis project Ga0233425, IMG submission 181712) | Freshwater microbial communities from Lake Towuti, South Sulawesi, Indonesia - Watercolumn_Towuti2014_140_MG | ecosystem: Environmental > Aquatic > Freshwater > Lake | place... | reverse complement strand
CCGTGCTGGCTGGCCGTTGCGGAAATCGCGAGCATCGTTGCCCTCCCAGCGATCTGGACTGCCTGGAAGTTCGACCTGTCGCGGTTCCCGCACAGCGTGCTCTACTCCGTGGCCGTCTTTCTCGTCACGGCATTGCTGATCGCCAGTGCCGACCAACTGCTCAGTCCGTTATCGGGGAGGGGATCGGCCATCCTGCCCGCGCTCCGCGCGCCGCTGAAGAGCCTGCAGCGTTTACGGCGCCGGAGGCGCGCCGCGAAGAAACGCCGATCTCCGCGGACACGAGCGCGAGCGGTCACCGCCGCGCCGATTCCACGCGGTCAGCCGCCGCGCGAGGCCGTCACTCGCCCGGGACGGTTCGTTCGGTTGTCGATGCTGGCGGTGAGTATCGGTCTGCTCGCGGCGCAGTTCGTTGTGCTGGCTGTGCACCGCCCGGAACCGCAGTCGCGCGCAACCGTCGTGGCTGCCAACCGGCAACGTCTCCAGTTGGCCTTCCCGGCAAGTCTGACGGGCTGGCGGTCGACGGCGAACCTGCCGGACGGGCTCTCCGTGGATTTGCGTGCAACTCCCGCTGATCGACAGTGGCTCTACGCTGCGAGTGACGCGCGGGCGGTGCTCGCCGTTCACTTCGACGCGGGATCCAACCGCGATCTGATCGGTCACTTGCAGCGACAGGGATGGCACGTCTGCCAGTGCCGGGAGCAGTCCTGGTGGGACCCGCGAGGGATTCAGTCGCTGCCCCAAGCCGAGACAGAGCTGGTGCGGACTTCCGGCGAAGCGGCGTTCTGGCAATTGCTGCTAGTCGATGAACGCGGTGTGCCGCGGACTCCCCTGGCCCTGACGATGCGCGCTCGCTGGGTCGCGACTCCGTTGTACGCGATGCTGGTGCGGGCGGAGATCCTGCCGGAACTCCCTCCGGACAGTTCGTTCGCTCTGCATTGGGCCGTGTTGTCGCGGGAACGCCTCAGCGCGGTGGAACGGGACCGAGCGCGCGCAGCATTCCGGGAGCTGCGCCGCGTCTTGCGGGACTGCTGGAAAACGAGATGAAAGCCCACAAACAACGGCGACGGAAGAAGAAGAGCAGATGGACGCGCCGCCTGCGCCCGGTGGGGCAGACACTCGCAGCCCTGCCGGGAAAGATGCGCGCTTCCGCGCGCAGACTAAGGAGAAGAGTCACTTCCCGCTCATTCCGTGCCGCGTTGCTCTGCCTGCCCGCGCTGTTAACCATCGCCGTGGTGACCTGGGGCGGTTTGGTATCCCACGAAACGGCCATGAGAACCGTGGCACGGTACCGGCAAGCGGGGCAGACGGCGGTGGAGGCGAAAGACGCAGAACTGGCGGCGCTGTACTTTCACAAGCTGCTCTACCTTGACGAATCCGAACCGCAGGCGCGGTACGGATTGGCGCTGCTGGCCGATGCGCGCGGGGACACGCAACCGGCGGAACGCCTCATGCAACAACTCGCCCCGACGCCCGACTCGGGCTATGCTCCCGCGCAGTTCTGGTTGGCCCAGCAGCGCATCAGGAGATCTTCTACTGAACAGCGTCCGCTGCCCGTGCAAGACGTCGAGCTACTCCAGAAACGCCTGAGCTACGTCGTCGCGCAGGAGCCAAGACACATGGAGGCGCGCCGGTTACTCGGCCAATTGTGTATTGACACTGGTCGCGTCACGGAAGCTGTCACGCACTTGGCCGTGGCAGCCGAGGACCAGCCATCCCTGCACCTGACGCTGATCCAATTGGGTACTGTATTGGGCAACCGCACCGTGCGCGAATTCCATGGCAAGGCAGCACGCGAGTATTTCCAGCGGCAATTGGCCGCGAAACCGCAAGACACGGAAGCGGAACTGGGCCTGGCTGCTGCCGAGCTGTCGCTGGGCAATGCGACTCGCGCCATTGACTTGCTGCAGGACGGCATGACGCGCACCGATGACCCGCGTTTCCAACTGGGACTCACGAGCGGCTACCTGGCGATCTTCGACCAGACAGACCCGCGCGACATCGCTCGGCGACTCGAGCTGATCGAGCGGGCCTGGCGTCACGGTCCCGACAATGCTGCCGTGCTGACGCGCGTGCAGCAACTGGCGGCCAGTTCCGGCCCGGAGGCCGAGCGCGCGAGGAAGACGATCGAGCGTTCGCTCGAGATGGGCAAAGCGCCCGCCCTCGCCCACTTTCTGCTGGGCGCGATGGACTTCGGTGCCGGCGAACTGACGGCCGCCAGATCGCATTTCGAGGAAGCACATCGTCTCGATCCCACGAGCGCCCAAACGGCCAACAACCTTGCGTGGCTGCTGAGTAACTCCGAGCCGCTTGATCTTTCGCGCGCCCTGCTGCTCGTCACGGCCGTGGTCAGGAGCTTTCCAGCTCAAGCGAATTTCCGGGAAACGCGCGGGCAGATCCTGGTGAAGCTGGGACGGTATCAAGAGGCCGTGACCGACCTGGAAATGGCGCTGGCGGCGCTGCCGGGCACACCGGCCATTCACGAGGCCTTGGCCAAGGCGTACGACGCACTTGGCGACAAGGAACTGGCGGCTCGCCACCGCGAGCATGCGAAGATATCGCAGCCCGCCAAGACGCAATAGCCCGGATTATTCACCACAGAAGCACAGAGGGTGACGAAAGGGCAAGTAAGGCAAGCGGTCGCGTAATGAACTTGACTGGACTGAATCTGACCAGCTGTGAATTCCTCCTCCCTTGCTTTCCTCCTGATGTAGGACGGATTGCCTGCGGCCGGATTGGCAATCCGGCCCACGAATTCGTACACCTGATTTCCGTGCTGTTGGGGCACCGGAAACCCACTCCCGGCGCGACGCTACTGCGCTGGTGGTTGTGCCAGTCGAGTTTCTTCGAAAGACAGTGACAGCTTGATCGGCCGGTTCCAGACGCCTTTCAGCCAGAGCACGCGTCCGTCCCAGCGGTAATCGTTCTGCGGACACGAGACCTCGTCCACCATGACGGCGCGCAGTGCCACGCCTTCCGAACTGGACGCGGATACGGGGGCGGCGTTTGTCTCGTCCCGCCTGCTGTCGCCAGACCACTCGATCTCGAAAACGGGGTCCACCACCACCGGTTGCGCGCGTACCTCCAAGTCAATCCTCTTCCGCGCGTCGGCAGCTAGGCTACCGGACTTGCCGTTCTGCCTGATTGCCGCAGCGCATTCAATACGTGTCGCTCGGCGTTCCGGCACCCACGTCACGACCGATGGCGAGCCTTCAGAAACCGTTACGAGCGGAGGATGGGCGAAGCCTTGGGCGCGGGCGACAAGTTGCTCGGGACTGTCCTCTGTGTTACCGATCATCCACACCCATTCCCGCACCGACATCCAGCGGATCCGTCCGAGAGTGTCTGGCCGTTCTTCCTTCTTCTCGCGCAGAGGCACGGGCCGTTGATGCGCCCAGCTCGCCAGGCTGACGTGATGCGGCGTCACGTGGACGCGGTCATCAATCGCGCCGCCTGTCATGTTACCTCGTGCCAGCGGCCAATGGCTGCCCCAGTACGCCGGTGTCACCAACTGCCCGCCGTCGAAGAACGGTGCGAAGACGACCGGTGGCAAACGCGTTTCAGTCGGATGGAACAGGACGGTCACCGATTTATCGTCGTCTCGCGCACGCAAGCAGAATACGGCCGGGGTCGGCCCCGGCGCAATCAGACCCGGCACATCCTCGGACCTGACAGGAAAACGAAGGTCGCGTTTCGTTCCGTCCAGGAACAGGACGTCGATGCGCGGCTGCGGCGCCACCTGCAGCGGATACGCGCCGGGTGGCAGCAGCAGGATGAGTTCAGCCAACTCATAGTTGGCCTCGGGGGAACTGTACAGCGTGAGGACACGGGTGCCAAACCCATCGGGATAGAAGTAGTAATCCTCCACGGCTTCATCGCCCCAAACCCGATATTGCAGATCGCACGACTGATACCGCCACCGCACGTGAATGCGCGCGGCCGTCGACTCCCTGATCTCCACACGTCCGAAGCGCAGCTCCTTGTCCATCAGGGGTTCCACGCAATCCACCGCGTCCGGGGGTCGAGGCGGCAACATCTCGGCCCACTCGTAGCAGGTGCCGAGACCGCTGGCATGTGCCCAGAACGGAACGTAACTCGCGCCCCGCCAGAACACGAACCTCCCACCATCCGGCAAACACACGACGACATCCTGGAGTGCGGGGTTCCAGCCCTGCTTATAAGGAATCCGCGAGTACGATCCGGTGGCCGGATCGCGCACCGAAATGGGCAGGTCGTACATCAGTTGGCATTCCACGGCTCCGAAATCCGGCCATTTGCGAGCGACCGGCGGACAGACGACGGGAACGGTGCTCTGCCACAGTGTTGCACCGGTCGGGGCTCGCAGGGCGAAGTGCAACGTGCTGCGCGGCGGCATGCCGTCCGGCACCAACAAGGACCACGCGCAATCCGCGCGGCGACGCACGGGTACGGCAATCCGCTCTTCAACAACCATCCTCGGCGTCGCATGGCCGCCATCGCGGAACGCCGCAGTGAACGTGGCATGCGATTCCGCGTCCGCGAAGTCACAAAGTGCCAGCCGCAACCGGAGGCGGTCTCCGGGAAAAGCGATGAGCGTATCGTTTTGCGGAAAGATCACTCCGGCGTCCAGCGGATGGCGGCGTTGTGCTCCCGACACTTCCACGGCGGCCTGCAGGCCGGGAGTCTTGAACTGGCCTATCGCGTCGAGCCCAAACGGCGGTCGCCACGGATGCGGCTTCAGAGCGACCGACTCGGGAGGGGCAGCGTCCTCGCCGAGCGCGTGTCGGTTCGGCAGGACCACTGCCAGCGCGACAACGAGTAGGATCGCGCATCGCGCCCCGTCCCGGTAATTCGTCCCGGGTGCTGGCGGGCTGTAAAAACAGGGTGTCATTTCTTTGCAGGCTTGATGGGCCAGTCGGCGGAAGCACTGCGGGCCGATTGCAGGTATGCGTCCAGCTTCTCGACGATATCGGGATGCTGGGCTGCAACGTCGACTTTCTCCGCAATGTCGGTGCGCAGATCGTAAAGTACGAGGGGTGCGGTGGCCGCGCGCTCGCGAATTGCCTTCCAGCGGCCCTGGTACAACGCGGCTTGACTGAAGCCGCGCTCATGAAATTCCCAATAGAGAAACTCATGGCGGGGTTGGGCCGCTGCGGCCGGCCGCAACGTGGGTACGAAGCTCAGGGAATCCAGTCCCGCGGGAATCGGCGCTCCGGCCAACTCCGCGGCCGTGGCAAACCAATCACCAAAGTAGGCGACGTGATCCGTTTCCTGGCCGGCCCGCACATGCCCTGGCCACCAGGCGATGCACGGCACGCGGATCCCGCCGTCGGTCAGACTGCGTTTGATGCCGGTCAACGGCCCTGCCGGCTCGAACCGCGCCAGGTCATGGTTGCTTTCATTGTGCGGCCCGTTGTCGCTGGAAAAGACCACCAGCGTATTTTTCGCCAGCTGCAGACGCTGCAACTCGTCCAGCAGTCTGCCGACGAGGTGATCCAGGCGAGTGATCATGGCCGCCTGGCCTTTGTCCGGTTGAGGCCAATTCCGGTCGGCATAGATTCCGTAGTCAGGTACCTCCGCGCCGTCCTGGAGTACTCGAGTTCGCTCATTGTTGGCGTGCGGAACGACCGGGCACCAATACAAAAAGAAGGGGTGGTCCGTGTGCTGCGCGACGAATTGAAACACTTCATCGGCCAACAGATCATCCGCATAGACCTTGGCCTCAGTGGCATACCCGCCGCCGAAATCGCCGACGGGCGTGACGACGTTCGGCAGGCGGACGCGTTCCTCATTGCGCCAGAGGAAGTCCGGGAAATGATTGTGTGCGTGATGCTGATTGAGGTAGCCAAAGAAGTAGTCAAAACCCTGCCTGCGCGGCAGACCGCATTCGGCCGCGCCGATGTCGCCCAGTCCCCATTTGCCGATGAGTGCTGTTCGGTAGCCGGCAGTCTGCAGCACGCGCGCCACTGTGACGTCCTCGGCGCGCAGAGCCTGCGCCAGCGGATTGTTCGCGCCGGCATTCCCCCGCACGCGCGTGTGCCCGTGGTGTTGGCCGGTCATCAGCACGCTGCGTGACGGAGCGCACACCGTCGCGCCCGCGTAGAACTGCGTGAACCGCAGCCCTTCACGTGCCATCTGGTCGAGACGCGGCGTTTGGATCACCTTCTGCCCGTAGCAGCCCAGATCGCCATAGCCCAGATCGTCGGCCATGATCCAGATCAGGTTCGGACGTTCCGGAGTCTGTGCTGGGGCGCTCAGCGCGGCCAGCAGGAACCACGGCAAGCAGCAGGAACTCATGGTGGCGACCCCGCAGAAAAGGAACCGGCAAGCGTGCCTCTTATGGCAAGCGTTCAGTCCCCAATGTAGCGGAACGGATGTGTGAACTGAAGAGTCGGCCAGGTCACTACAACCGAGCCAACCGGCAGTTTCGCCAACTGCGATAGTCTCGCAATTCGCTCAGCCCATCGATCGCCGCAATTACGCACAAGCTACATTCGTATATCGCGGCGGAGAACGCGTTCGAGTCGCACTTCCGGCGGCGGCAGTGCGTCTGCGTTGGCACGAGCCGCACATGATGTTTGCCATCCGACAGAATATAGGACAACAGAACGATGGTCTGGGTTGTCGTCAGTATGGTGGCCCAATGCGCCCTGCTGATCGCCGTCATCTGGTTCATCCTCCGCACGCGCTCGCTGGTACGGGTCGTTCCCGCGGAACCCGCCTCGCCGGCCGAACCGCCACAGGCTCGCAGTTTGTCCGAGCTGTTGACGACGGTATCGCGCGTGCTGGCGGAACACGCGGACGAACTGGGAAACTTTGAACGGTCCCTGCACACGGACACGCCGGAGGTTCCCGACCAACCGGAACTGCTGGAAGATCGTATCCATCGGATGCGGTCGGCCAACGAGACGGTCGAGAAGACGGTGGACGATACGCTGGAGCATCTGGTCGCGATCTGTGGTGAGCAGTTGAGCGCGGAACAGTCGCATTTGGAAGAGTACCAGGGCAAGACGCGCAAACTGGATCGGACGCTGGCAACCGTTCCGCGCGATGAACTGCTCGCGGGTATTGCGACGAAGCTGCTGGACATGGTGCAAGAGCTGCGCAAGGAAAACAAGATCGTCCGCGAGGAGGTGGTGTCGGCGAAGGACCAGACCATCGAGTTCATGGCGCGCGCCCACGCGGCGGAACAGGTCGCGCGTGTGGACGCCCTCACGCAACTCCCCAACCGCCGCGCTTTCGATGAGACGTTCATCGAAATCGACGACGCCTTCCAGCGGTCGGGACATCCATTTTCGCTGATCCTGCTGGACATCGACCATTTCAAGACGGTGAACGATTCACACGGTCATGCCGCGGGGGATGCCGTGCTGTCGATGATCGGCAGGGTCCTGCTGGAGAACCGTCGGACGACCGATCACATCAGCCGTTTGGGTGGCGAGGAGTTTGCCCTGTTGCTGCCTCGCTGCGACGCCGCGTCCGCACGCCTCGTGGCCGACCGCTACCGTCAGAAGCTCCAGTCGGCGAAGCTGCGCTACAATGACCAGTATTTGTCGGTGACAGTCAGCGGCGGCGTGGCGGAAGCCACTTTGAACGATACAAAGAGATCCCTCCTCCAGCGGGCCGACGCGGCTCTGTACGCCGCCAAGAACCGCGGCCGAAATCAGGTCTGCGTCGCCGAAACGCCTGCTGCCAGTGCACCCGTTACGGTAACCGATCAGGTCCCGGCGTCCGCGGCCCAAGTCCTGAACAGCAACTGAGCTGCCCTGGCCCGGACTATTCACCACCGAGACACAGAGGGTGAGGAAAGGACAAGTAAGGCAAGTAGTTTCGCAACGATCGCGCTTGGATCGAATCTGACAAGCTGGAAATTCCGCCTCTTGTATTTTCCTCTGTGTTCTCTGTGGCTCTGTGGTTGCTCTTCTGGGTTCGTGCATTATCCGGACGGGATGACCGGACTTCGAGCCGTGGCGATCCTCAACACACGCGGGCCCGCGCCGTCCCGCCGACTCCCGGCGGAGATGTCCGGCCTATGCACCACAGTCGCAGCGGGCAAGAATGGAGTCGGTGCCGTGGATGTGACCAACATCCCCTAATCACGCGGGCGGAGCCAGTGCCACCCAAGCGACGGCCCGCCGTGGACCCACACTCGCCAGGACATGAGAAGTCCGGAGGTTGTTCTTCCTTCTCCGCTGGAAACAGGCGACGACGCCATGCCTCGAGGTAATCAGTTCCGGCATCAGCAGTACCACGGGGAGGCCGGGAACGCCTCGTTTGAATTCTTGACTCCAACACCCCCGCCGGTGCCCGGGTCGGACGAATTCGAGCGCCGGATGGCACGGGTCGGGGACATCTTTCGCCGCGCGAACGTCCGGGCCATCTACCTGCTTCATGGCACCTTCGTCGGGTCCGACGCCTGGGGATTGATACGCGATCTGGCTCGAGTGCTCCCCAAGGCGGCTACCCCCTTGTTTCATTGGCACAAACAGCTTTGGGATTCCTGGGCCGGTGAGGCGGGAAACTTCACCCGGGAGTATGCTGCCGAATTCGAGCGTACCATCAACTCCGACGGCAATGACTCTCGGCGAATCTCCGTCCGACCGTTCCATTGGTCCAGCGAGAATCACCACATCGGAAGAGCGGATGGGGCGGTCCGACTGCTCGATGAACTGCTCGCGCACGAGGAGTACGGCGGCGGCCGCGTGTTGCTGTGGGGCCATAGTCACGGAGGCAACGTGCTCGCGCTGGCAAGCAACCTGCTTGCCAATGACCGCGCATCCAATAGGCGTTTTTTCAGAGCCGCGCGGTCGTATTACCGCTGGACCGGGTCGGGCGCGACAGATCTCCCGGTATGGGAACGAGTGCGCAGTGCGTTGCGCGCGACCGACCATGTCTTCTCCCGCATGTCGCTCGACCTGGTGACCCTCGGCACTCCCGTGCGTTATGGTTGGGACACGGCCGGCTGCGGGCGTCTGCTGCATTTCATCAACCATCGTCCAGTGCTCGGGCAGCCAGCGCACCGCGCACCGTTCCCTCCCGCAATGGACGACGTGCTCACAGCCGCCGACGGCGATTACGTTCAGCAGTTGGGTATTGCCGGTACCGACGCTGTCCTGCCCTTCTGGTCCTTTCGCGCTCGACTGGCTGAACGCCGTCTGAAACGGCTGCTGCAACCCGGGCTGCTGGTACGCGACACGTTGGCTCGCTTGCGGCTGGGGGTGCGACTGCACGCAGACGGCATCAACCTGCTCGTCAATTACGGCCCGCCCGCGGGACACGTCGGGCAGCACTGCGCCGGCCACGCCGTGTACACTCGGCTCTCCTGGCTGCTGTTTCACGCAGAAGAAGTCGCCCGGCAGTGCTATCAACCGTTCTGAGCCCACCGGATAATCGCTACGGACGGCACGACACGCTGCGCAGTCGCATCCGCCGCGTGCAGGTCTGACGGATCCGATCTACGCGCTTCGGTGTAATGTTCCCTTTCAGGTCGTTTGTCGACCGATTATCCACCGCCGGTTCCTGGCATTGTGACCTATGATTTATCAGGTGGCACACCCGAAGGACCTCGTTTCCCGTGCTACCAACGGCAAGATGGCTGTTCGTCTTGCGCAGACTCCAGCGAGCAATGGGGCGGGGTATCGGGTCGGTGCGACGGCACCGCCATGGCTGACGGTCCTGCCGCCCCGTGATTCCCTTGCCGAATCAGGTGGACGATGCTTCGCAAGCGCGGCTTCACATTGCTGGAACTGGTTGTTGCTGTGCTGATTCTCGGCATCATCGCCGCAGTGGCGGCTCCCAAGCTGCTGGTGAACACCTCCGACGCAGCAGACAGTGCCATCGCCCATACACTCTCCACCTTGCGCGATGCCATCGAAATGTACCGGGCCCAAACCATGACTGGTTACCCGCGAGGCACGTCCGACGAGATCCATACGAAGCTTGATCCGTACATGCGCAGCTCCATCTTCCCGCCTGTCAACGTTGGCGGCATTCAGAACAACAACGAGGTTCTCGTGGATAGCGACGACGTTCCGACCGTGAGCGCGAGTTCGAGTGCGGGTTGGGTCTATTCGCCCAGCTCCGGAGAAGTCCGCATCAACTCCGATTCGGAGCTTGCGTCACAGCCAGGTTCGGGGATCCGGTACAGCGATCTATAGATCAGGGCGCGCGCGAGGATTGGGCTTCGTCCCAAGGCCGCCCGAGTACTTCCTTTTCGGGGACCATTCGATGTTTTTCACCAAAAAGGGCGGTCAACGTTATCAGCTGCAAGGCTACCTGCGTCGCATCTGTGATCTCACGAGCCCGAACATGCCGCGCCTGGATGACAGCCGTAACCAGCACCGTCAGAACCGCACCATTCCGGTACTGCTGGTTCCTTGGGAAGACGGAGCGATCGTCGTGAGCGACGCAGCAACGGCGCTCACGCGCGACATCAGCGACAACGGGCTCTCCGTGACGCTGCTTCATCCGTTTCGCGCGGAGAACATCGTTGTCTGCTTCTGGTTGCCGCGCGGGGAGACCAGCGACCCGTGGTTCTTTCTCGGCACCACCCGTCAGAACGTTCCCATCGGCGGTGGCTTCTGGAGCCTGGGCATCGAATTGACGGAGAAGCTCGAGTTGTCGTCCGAATCCGGAACCGCGCGTCTCCTGCCCCTGGCAGCCGAATTGCTGCCACCGAGGGCCATCGCGACGGCTCCCGCGTCAGCGCTCGTGCGCACCTGACAACGCGGCCGAGCGCATGATCAGGACCAGCGGTCGCACTCCCGCAGAATGTTCAGTACGCGAGGGGTATCCGTACCCTTGGTCTTGCTGAACTCACAGGCCACGATCCCGCGATAGCCCGTCTCGTAGATGGCCTTGAACACGTTGCGGTAGTTGATCTCGCCCGTGCCCGGCTCATGGCGGCCCGGGTTGTCCGCGAAGTGGAAGTGCCCGATCTCCTGGATGTACTTCTGGATGTTGGGAATCAGATTCCCTTCGCTGATCTGCTGGTGATAAATGTCGAACAAGAACTTCACCTGGGGGTGCTCCGTGCGTTTCACCAGTTCCGCACCATCCGCCGAGGAGACCAGGAAGTAGCCTGGGTGGTTGACCAGCACGTTGAGGCATTCCCAGACCATGACGATGTTCGCATCCTGCAGCATGGGCCCCACGAGCTTGCCCGCCTTGACCAGCGCGTCCATCTGTTCCTCCTTGCTCACCCCGGCGCGTGCTGCGCCGGACAAGGACAGGATGCACTTCGATCCGATGGCTTGAGCGTTGGCAATGGCGGACTTGACCGCGGTCACGAATCGCTCGTGATGGGCCGGGTCGTTCGGCCCCCATTCCGTAATCGTGCCCATGTCGCCGCCGACGGCGCCGCAGGCGATGCCCAGTTCGTCGCAGCGCTGCTTGACGGCGGCTTTGTCCTCCCAGGTTCCGCACCGCAGGAATTCAAACGCAGGGAAACCCGCCGCGGCAATCTGTTCGATCTGCTCCACGTGGGAGCCGGTGAACCATTGCGGGGCCACGGCAATTCTCGTACGCAATTTCGTCGTCTCTGCGTTCGCCTCGCCGGGAATCGCCTCTGCTCGAAACACCGCGTTCGCCGCTGCCGCCATCACGCCTGATTTCAAGAATACTCGCCGGTCCATTCGTTGATCTCCACGGAAGGAACTCTGCTAACGCATCCACAGTCGGAGGGGAAACGGCGTCTCGAAGACCGAGTCGCGGTGGAGCCCCTTCCCACCGACAGACGATCATACTTGAAGACGGTGCGGGAGTCACTCGTGTACGGCCAGGAGTTCTCGCGACCAGGACGGGTAGGGCAGCCGCCGCATGCGGAGTATACTGGGCAGGCTGGATTCTGCAGACTGCAGGAATCGCAGCGGGCATGTCTTGAGGATACGGGTCTGTGCCGTGAATCCGTGCAGAAGAGGTAGGTCATGGGTTGGGAACCGTGGTTTGCGCTCGGCGTTGTGTTGCTGGTCCTGACACTGCTGGCTACGACCACGTTGTCTGCGGACCTGATACTGCTCAGCGGATTGCTGCTGTTGTTCTTGTCCGGGATTCTCGATGGCAAAGAGGCGCTTGCGGGATTCGCCAACGAAGGCATGATCACCGTGGGTGTGTTGTTCGTGGTGGCGGCCGGCGTGGTCGAAACGGGGGGCGTCACCTGGGTCACGGACCGTCTTTTCGGTCGGCCGAAGTCCGTTGGGGGAGCTGTTTCCCGTCTCATGCTCCCCGTGGCCGGGCTCAGCGCGTTCATGAACAACACGCCGCTGGTCGCGATGCTGATTCCGGCGGTGAGTGATTGGGCCAAGAAGTACCGCATCGCGCCGTCCAAGCTGATGATGCCGCTCAGCATGGCGGCCATACTTGGGGGCACGTGCACGCTGATCGGCACGAGCACGAACCTGGTTGTCAACGGCATGATCATTCAGCAGGCGGAGAAGCAGGCCAAGGACCCCGGCATCCCGGACGCGCAGCGACTGCCCCACGGGCTGAACATGTTCGACATTGCGTGGGTGGGCGTCCCCGCCACTCTGATCGGGATTGCCTACGTCGTTCTGGTGCAGCGGTGGTTGTTGCCGAATCGGGAGGCCGCCATGCATCAGGTGTCCGACCCGCGCGAATACACGATCGAGATGGTCGTGACTCCGGACAGTCCTCTGGCGGGCAAATCCATCGAGCAGGCCGGGCTGAGGCACTTGTCCGGGCTCTACCTCGCGGAGATCGACCGAAATGGTGTTGTGCTCCCGGCCGTTGGCCCGGAGGAACGCCTGCAGCGCAACGACCGGCTGGTCTTCGTCGGGATCGTCGATTCCATGGTTGACCTGCAGAAGATCCGCGGGCTGGTGCCGGCGACGGATCAGGTATTCAAGCTGGATTCACCCCGGTCGGAACGGTGTTTGATCGAGGCCGTCGCCAGCAGTTCCTGCCCCGTGGTGGGCAAGACCATTCGCGACGGACGCTTCCGGTCGCTCTATGACGCGGTCGTGATCGCCGTCGCCCGCGAGGGAGAACGATTGCGCGGCAAGATCGGCGATATTGTGCTTCGAGGCGGTGACACGCTGCTGCTGGAAGCGCACCCTTCCTTCGCCGAACGGCACCGCAACAGTCGCGATTTCTTTCTGGTGGGCCGGCTGGAAAACTCCAGTCCTCCCCATTACGAACGGGCGGCTATGTCGCTGGTCATCGTCTTGGCAATGGTGGTGGTGGTCAGCATCGCCGAGGCGCTCGGCGACCGGCCGATCGCGCTGGCCGGTTGGCAACTGGATCTGTCCGGGATCACGATGCTCAAGGCCGGCATGGTGGCGGCCGCTCTGATGCTCTTCACCGGCTGTTGCCGCATCGACCAGGCACGGCGCAGCATCGAATGGGAGGTGCTGCTGGCCATCGCCGCATCACTGGGCATCGGACTGGCGCTGACCAAGACGGGAGCCGCTCAGCTGGTCTCAGGAACGCTAGTGGACCTGGTCGGTTCGAACCCGTGGCTCTCGCTGGTAGCGATCTATGGAGTCACCGTGCTGGTGACGGAGGTGATCACGAACAATGCCGCGGCCGCCATCATGTTCCCGTTCGCGCTGGCCACGGCCCAGAATCTGCAAGTCAAGCCGATGTCGTTCGTGATTGCCGTGATGATGGCCGCCTCCGCTGGTTTCGCCACGCCCATTGGTTACCAGACCAATCTGATGGTCTACGGTCCCGGCGGTTACCGCTTCACGGACTATCTCCGCATCGGCATCCCGTTGGATCTGCTGATCTGGGGCGTGACCGTCACCCTCGCGCCGTTTATCTATCCCTTCCACTAGCGCGGATGATGCACGAAACCTGAAGAGCCACCACAGAGCCACAGAGACCTCAGAGGAAACCACGAGAGGCGGAATTCACAGCCTGTCGGATTCAGTCCAGCCAAGATCGTGAAGCAACCGTCTGCCTTGCTTGTCCTTTCTGCACCCTCTGTGCCTCTGTGGTGCATCCGGGTTAGCGCGCCGCGCTGCCGAGACATGCGGGGAAATTGCAGCCACCGACGTGTTACTCGCGCGCGGCCACTTGATCTCGCCGCGGGTAGGCCGGCCAGGAGACCAGACCGGTTTGCGGCGATTCGCTGATCCGGCGGTGGTGCACCGGGATGAAGGTCGGCTGCGCGGGATCGCCGAACACCGTCGAACGCCCCCACAGCTGAGCGATCTTGTCCTGGTACAACAACGTCCAGCGGTCGCGTTGGCGGAACATGACATTGACCGAATGGGGCTGGTACCGATTGATCAGCACGAGATCGGGGTGGCCGTGGTCCAGCACGCGTTCATCATCGAACTGCGTGGTTGACGACCGATAGCGCGGTTCCAGCGGTCCCAGGATGAAATCGAAGTTCATGTCCGCGATCTCTTGCGAATAGCTCGTCCGAAAGCGGCCGTCAAAGCTGACTTGGATCGCCGATTCGTGCGGGGCCTTGGCCCCGAGCGCGTCGATGACGTACTGCGCCCAGTTGAACGTCACGACCATGCGGCCACGGAGCCCCTGATCGGCCACGTACTGCACGGCCGATACCGGGTACTCGGCGCGATCGACAGTCAGTTGTCCCCAGCGAGTGGCGAGTTTCACTCCCAACACCAGGTATGCCGCGGCCATGGCTACCACCAGCGCGCGCCGCATCCGCGCTCCCATGCTGGGTAATGTCTCCGCATCGGACACGATGCGAAAGTGCCGCAGCGTGGAATCCACGTGCACAACCATCCAGAAACCGAAGGCCAGGGCAAAGAAAGGTATATGACGCACGTGCAGAAACGACTGCCAGGCGGTCAACACCAGGATCATCAAGTGCGTCACGTCGCAGGAACGCCGCGTAAGCAACAGGGCTGCGACAAACGTCACGACAATCAGCCAGAAGGGCAACATGGTTGTGGAGAGCATCTCCGGCGCCCGCCACTCCAGAATCTCCGGTCGAGGTGGCAGGAGATCGGCGAACAGCCAGCGATGCAATTCGAATCCGTAAGGATTGACCAGCGTGGCCAGGCCGCAGGCCGCGATCAACAGAGCGAATTGGACGATAACGCCGAGCGCGGCGCGCCCTTTGGCGAACCAGGCTTCGGCAGCGCGGCCGCACAAATAGGCGATCCAGATGCACCAACCCGCCACAAAACCTCCGTGGGAGTTCGTCCACAGCGCAAACAACACCGGCGTGAACCATAACAGGCGCAGGCGGCTTGCCGACCAGGTCAAGGGCGGTACGTCGGGAGCAGCCTTCTGCCACGACCGCAGCCAGGGGACTCGCCCCACGCCCTCCCATCCGGCGAAACACCAGGCGGCCAGCGCCAGCAGCAGCGTGTACCAGACAAAGGAAAGCACCTGCGGACGCAATGTCCAGAAATAGGTCAGGTTGATGGCGACCAGTAGCGCAACCAGACAACCACTCAGCATGCCTGCCTGCTGGCGGCGCGCGTTCCAGAGCACCAGCGCGACCAGCCCCACGCCGAGCAACGACTTGCCGATCAACATGCCGATGGGACCGCATGCGTCGGCTCCGTACGCCAGGAGCAGTTCCGCGATGTTCTCGTGATTGATCCAGGGATAACCGATCGCCGTGAATGAATGGGTGGTGGTGGCCGGCAAACCATCGCGCAGCGCATCGCGGCCGTATTGCACGTGCCCCCAAAGATCCGGGTCCGCCACGCCGGGAGACAATGCCACCGCGCAGGTCAACAACGTGGCGACCAATAGCCCCCGATCCAACCACTTCCGGCGCGGCAGGTTCGCTGCCGCAGGTGACACATCCGACATGGCGAGCTCCACTGTGGTCTTCCCAATGGAAACATAGTTTCTGCTGGGACCCGAAGCGGATTCCGGCGGCACCGCAGGTGGCCCTGTTTCAGGTCCTGGGCCAGCGCGATCGGCAGACGATCACACGATTCGTCGGAATCCTCACAACCGGTGGAATCGCTGCGGTGGGATCGTGCGGAACGTCCGCGTGCTGCCGCGCCAGTTGCCGTCGGCGCGCGCGGGATCAAGAACGCGCCGTGGCACGGTCTTGCGACCGTGCCACTTCCGACCGAGGGATACCCCCGGTTGCGTCCGCAATAGCAATATCAGATAGCGCTATCGCCCGTTTCGCCGGTGCGAATCCGGACGACTTCGCTGAGTGGCGTTACGAAGATCTTGCCATCCCCGACCTGCCCGGTCTTGGCAACTTCGACAATGGCATTCAGGACTCGTGTCAGGTCGCCGTCGTCCACCACGACCTCAATCTTGATCTTCGGCACGAAGTCCACCGTGTACTCCGCGCCTCGGTAGACCTCCTTGTGTCCCTTTTGGCGCCCAAAGCCGCGCACCTCGGTGACGGTCATACCCCGTCCACCGTTTTCCGAGAGCGCCTTCTTCACGTCCTCCAGCTTGAAATGGCGGACAATCGCCTCGATCTTTTTCATGCAACCCACCTCGTGCCACAAACCCGCAGAACCAGAAGGATACGGTCCGATCCGGGTTTCCGCGCTGCGATTTCCGTGCCACTTGCGGGACTGGCGGCCGGAATCAACAACCGACGCCAGGACATACGATCTTAAGACATTATCACTACATATGTTACAGCGCATTATCCCCACGAGAAATCCGCTGGGTTTCTTGAGCTAACGGTCGTCGACCGGGACCTGCAGAGCGGGTCTGACGGGAGACTGGGCAGGCACTGCATAGACTCGGCGCAGGGGTGCGGTGCTCGTGCGCGTTCTGGGTCGTTTCCTTCGAGGACCGAATTTGCTTACGAGTACGAGCACCGCTGCGCTGAGCACGAGCACGAGCACGATTGGCAGGACGCGACGTAGGGTGTGACCAGCTCGCGCAGCGAGCGCCGGCACACCAGGATCTTGACGCGGGGCGAAGGTGTGCCGGCGCTGTGCTGGTCGCACCCCACAAGTGCCGTGGCGAAAGGATCGTGCGTTGGCGAGTACGAGCACCGCTGCGCTGAGCACGAGCACGATTGGGATCCTGCGATGTAGGGTGTGACCAACTCGCGCAGCGAACGTCGGCACACCAGGATCTTGACGCGGGACCAAGGTGTGCCGGCGCTGCGCTGGTCACACCCCACAAGTGCCGTGGCGAAAGGATCGTGCGTTGGCGAGCACGAGCACCGCTGCGCTGAGCACGAGCACGATTGGGAGGACGCGACGTAGGGTGTGACCAGCTCGCGCAGCGAGCGCCGGCACACCAGGATCTTGACGCGGGACCAAGGTGTGCCGGCGCTGCGCTGGTCGCACCCCACAAGTGCCGTGGCGAGAGGATCGTGCGCTGTCGAGCACGAGCACCGCTGCGCTGAGCACGAGCACGAGCACGATTGGCGGGACGGATGACAGGAGAGTTGGCTGGTGCAGAAAATGCCACGCCGCAAATGCGTTGTGGTGTTGCCCGGTAGCGTTTTCTTCTCGGTCGCCCGAGAATTGGTGCTGCACGATTGCGATTGCCATTGAACGGCACTTGATCTACCCCGCGACTGGGAGGGCACGCATGTATCGACTCGGGAAATCTCCGTTGGCTTTTCTCCTGGCACTGATCTGGTCTTCAGGAGGGCAGGACCTTGGGGCCGCTGAGGAATCGTCGGGCAAGGTCTCGTATTTCGCCGCGGCCCGCCTGGGAGAAGTGCGGGACAAGGCGGAGTCCGTGCGTCAGGTACCCGCGAACCAGCCGGACGGCTGGTCGATCAGCCAAGTAAACCCGCTCGATTTAGTTTCCGAGTTCAAGCCGTTGCAGGTGAAGCGCGGGGTTGTGCTGCGAGCGTATCAGTTCCAGGAAGGCGGCAACGGGAATGGAGTCGTCTGGGCACTTCCTGATGCTGCCGATTTCCCGGCCCCCGATCGTTGTGTGAAGGGCCGTTTCGTACCCACGCTGCAAATGGAAGTGCCGCGGCCTCCGGCGGCGTTTGCTTCCGTGATGGCGCAGATAACCGGCGACGGCACGCCCTGGTCGTACTTGGCCGCCTCGATCCTTGGCCGGGAGCTTACGGAGTTCGGCGCGCTCTGGCACGGCAGCAAGTGGTCCACGCACCGCATTGTTGACACCAATCCGCTGCAAGCGCTCGACCAGGAACCGGCGGATGATCCGGATCCCATGTTCGCGGTGCGCGGACCTCTGCGGCAGTGGCGCTGGGGCCAGGACCGCCCACGCGAATGGCGACCCAGCGTGCGTATGGGGGACGACGAGGTAGTCGTAGTCTTCTACACGTTCAGCGGCTGGAAGCAGCAGCGGATCTTCCGTCACACGGACCGGTTCACCACCGGCAGCTACGACTTCAAGTCCGACTGCACCGAGATCGCTCAGGGTCCCGGCGGATTCCTGTTCTAGTCTCCGGCTAACCCGGTTAACACATGCAACCAGAAGAGCCACCACAGAGCCACAGAGAACACAGAGGAAAGCGCAACAGGCGAAAGTCACAGCTTGTCAGATTTGGCCCAATCACAATCGTTGCGAAACCACTTGCCTTGCTTGTCTTTTCTTCACCCTCTGTGCCTCTGTGGTCAATAGTCCGGGGGCTAACTTAGCCGCCGGAGTTTCGTGATGCGTCCGGTCGCCACCCACTCCGCGACAAACAGGTTACCGTGCGGATCGAAGCACGCGTCGTGCGGATGGACAAAGAGCCCCGGCTTCCAAGCCTTGGGGTCACTGCGGATCTGGTGTTTGCTATCGGCGCGAATGCGAGCGGAATCATCACCCAGCCGAGCCGCGACGTTGTTTTGCGCGTCGAGTATCGTGAGACGCCCCAGCAATTCCGGGACGACCATCCACTGTTGCCACGTGTCCGCGTTGGCGGGAAGGCCGAAGTCCGCGATGGTCGACAGGTAGTTCCCGCTCACCGTCAGCAACTGCAGCGCATCGTGGGCGCGGTCACAGACCACGACCGCTGGTTCGCGCCCGGGCCGGTTGTCCATGCAGATGCCGTGCGGCGTGTCGAATTTGCCGTCTCCCGTTCCAGGCCCGCCGAACATCGCCTGCCAGGTTCCGTCGCGGCTGAACCGGTGGACGTAATACGAGCCGTAGCCGTCGGCCAAGAGGAACTCCCCTCCGGGCAGGAAAGCGAAGTTCGTGGGCATGAAGCGATCCCGGCCCCAGATCTTCTCCGGCCGCACGTCCTCGCCCGCCGCGTAGACTTGCGATTGCATGGGCGCGAACTTCTGCCAGACAACTTCGCCTTTCAAATTGAGTTTCGCGAAGGACTTCACTTGCTGGTAGGCGCAGACGTACAGGAACTGCTAGCCGTTCTCTTCGCGGATTTCGATGCCGTGTCCTCCACCCTGGAACTGCTGACCGAACGACCGCACGTAACGGCCTTCCGGATCAAAAACGAATATGGCGGGATGGTCCCTCAGTTCTGCTTGTCCCTCGTGGATCACGTACAGGAACCCGTCCCGATCGAGCGCGACGCCGTGCGTGGTCTGCCAGCGGTAGGGAGCCGGAAGTTGCGGCCAGTCGTGAATTGCCTCATAGCGAAGATCGCCGTTTCCGACGACGGGCCGCGAATCGGACTGCTTCGCCGTCACAAGGGCCGGCGTCGCGGCCGACAGCACTGCGGCGCCGGCTGCCTGGGCCAGGAAATGGCGACGAGATGCGGAGATGGTCTGTGGCTTCGGCATGTGAGTCCCTCATTGCGCCGCTCGGAAAAGGAACCTCGCAGCCGCGGGGCTGCCTGACTTCGTCTCAGGCAACCCGCGTGCTGACGCTTGTGTCCCCTGCCGGCTTTACCCGCCTTGCAGGACCTTCGCGGCCTTGTTGGCGGTTTCCAGGTTATCCAGCGCAATGTAGATGATGAAGCGCTTGCCGATCACGGCTGCTGAAAGGCCCCGCAGGTTGATGCCCGCATCGGCCAGCTTCCGCGTGACCGCTGCGCAGACGCCGCGCTGGTTATCTCCTTCAATCCGCAAGCAGTGCAATCGCTGCGTGACGTTGAAACCGACATCGGTGGCAGCCTGAACTTCCGCATCGCCGCGCAAGGGTGTGACAAATACAACTCCCGTGCCTGGCTTCTCCGGCGATCGGCGAGCCACCACGAATTCCAGGTCGGCACCTGCTTCCGCCAGGCCGGCCAATTTAGCCGCCAGAGCACCCGGTTCATCCTTCAGACTTGCCGCCCACACGTCGACACGTTCCACCAAGAGTTCCATGTTTCTCCCCCCTCGCTGTCTATTCCCTTGTAGTACTCATGAAACCTGCGGTTAGCGAGAACCGCTCGATCCCTGGGATTGCTCGAAAAAAATCTGCCGGAGTCATCCGCTGGAAACCGGTTCGCCGGGTGCCTCGCTCCAATGATTCCTGGTACTTTCTTCTCGGCTGTTGCTGAGCATGGCGCCGATCATCCTACGCTGTTTGGGGTCTGCCAGCAACGATGTGCCCGCGGATCGAGAAGGACGGCAACAAAGTGTCCGCGCTGAAGTAACCTGTACATCTTGATGCAAGCCGGATTGGCAATCCGGCCCGCGTATTTACACACCCTGTTCTCGCGCAGGCCCTAAGCTTGGCACTTGACTTGGACCGGCTTATGCATGAGCATCGCAGGACGAATTTCGGTGTTGTTGTTCCTCGATTCGAGCCGGACGGTGCGCTGGAGCGCGGGCCGCGGCCTGCCTGCGTAAGGTTCCACGATGTCGAGTGAATACCGGATCGAGTCGGACTTGCTCGGAGAGAAGGCCATCCCCGCTGCGGCCCTGTACGGCATCCACACGCAGCGCGCGCTGGACAACTTCCCGCTGAGCGGCCGGCGCGTAAGCAGGCATCTGGTTCGGGCCTACGCGCAAGTGAAACTGGCATGTGCGCGCACCAATCAGGAACTGACTCCCTGGGAGGACCGGGTTTTCGCCGCGATGGAAGACGCCTGCCGGGAAATGGCTGCCGGCCGGCTGGACGAGCACGTCGTGGTCGATGCACTTCAGGGAGGTGCCGGTACCTCGACCAACATGAACGTCAACGAAGTGCTGGCGAATCGGGCCCTGCAACTCCTGGGGCACAAGCCGGGCGAGTACGACACTGTGCATCCGCTGCGGGACCTGAATCGCCACCAATCGACCAACGACACCTACCCGACGGCCGTCAGAGTAGCGGCCATCCATGAGTTCCGCCGCCTGGATCGGACGGTCACCGCGCTCGTTGATGCACTGCAAGCCAAGGAACGGGAATTCGCCCACGTGGTGAAAGTCGGCAGAACACAACTGCAGGACGCGGTTCTGACGACTTTGGGCCGCACCATGGGAGCCTTTGCCGACGCATTCGCGCGTGATCGCTGGCGCGTCTACAAGTGCGAGGAGCGTTTGCGCGTCGTCCCTCTGGGTGGCACCGCAATTGGCACGGGATTAGGCGCGCCGCGGCAGTATATCTTCCGTGTTGTGGACCATCTGCAGCAGATCACGGGAATGGGAGTGGCGCGCGCCGAGAACCTGATTGATGCGACGCAGAATGCGGATGCGTTCGTGGAAGTGAGCGGTATTCTGCGAGCCCTGGCGACCAACCTGTTGAAGGTGAGCAGCGATCTGCGGCTGTTGGCTTCGGGTCCGAGCGCGGGACTGTGTGAATTGCATCTTCCGCCGCGGCAAGCGGGTTCCTCCATCATGCCGGGCAAAGTGAACCCGGTGATCCCCGAGGCTGCCAGCCAGGCGGCCCTCATGATCCTGGCCTATGACCAGGCGCTGACCAGCGCGGCATCCCTGGGAAACCTGGAGCTCAACCAGTTTCTGCCACTGGTCGCCGACAGTCTGCTGCAGAGCCTGGATCTGGCCAACCAGGCGTGCACGATCCTGGAAGCCCACTGCATTCGTGGCCTGCGGGCCAACGACGATCGCTGCCGCCACGCGGTCGACACGGCAACCGCCACAGTCACCGCGCTTGTGGAACTGATCGGGTATGAAACGGCAGAGAGTGTGGCTCAGGAAGCCACTCAATCCGGCCGCACCATTCGAGAAGTTGTCGTGGCGCGCGGGCTGATGAGCGCCGAGCAGTTCGCGTTAGCCGTCGCTCCCGAAACAGTCACCGCGCTCGGATCGCGGTAACCGGATTGTTCACCACCGAGGCACAGAGGGGCAAGACAGGACAATTAAGGCAAGCGGTTGCGCAACGATTCTGATTGGGCTGAATCTGATGAGTTGTGAATTCCGCCCCTTGTGCTTTCCTCCGTGGCTCTGTGGTGGCTCTTCTGGTTTCGTGCATTATCCGCGACGGTCAGACAGCGTCTCGGGGCGCGCGCGCCTGCACCGATTCAGTAATCGCGGAACGGGCCTCGAGGTTCACAGGCATCCATCTGCCGGCGCCAGTCGTTGAAACGCGCCTGGACGCGGGCCACCACCTCGGGTTGTTGTTCGGACACATCCCGCTTCTCGGCCAGGTCCGTAGCCAGGTCGTACAATTCCGCTCCCTTGGGGCCATTGATCCATTTCCAACGGTCCACGCGGGCTGCTTGATCGCCGCGGCGCTGCCAGAACATCTCCCGGCGAGGCGACTTATCGGTTCCGCACAACACCGGCAGCATGTCGAAGCCGTCCAGCGTGATGCGTTCATCAAACGCCGCGCCCGTCGCGCGCGCGACCGTGGGCAGCAGCTCGAGTGTCGTCAGAAACTCGTCGGTAACCTGGCCAGCCGGCAGAACGCCCGGCCACCAGGCCACAAACGGTACGCGCAGTCCTCCCTCGTACATCGAGCCTTTGCCGCCGCGGAGCGGCGCATTGCCGCCGTTGCCGCTGCCGCCGTTGTCGGAGTGGAACAGGATCAGCGTGCGGTCGTCTTGGCCGAGTTGCTTGAGCAGCGCCATGATCTCGCCAATTGCTTCGTCCATACACGTCACCGCACCGTAGTAGCGTGCCAGCTGCTTGTCCAGAAACTGATCCCGGTAGAGGTCCACATACTTGTCCGGCACCTGCACGCCCACTCCGCGACTTCGCTTGACGGTTTCGGTCGCATCCCCGGATTTCGCAGTCTCGGGGCCAAACGACGAGGCACCATGCGGAGCATTGAATGCCAGGTAGAGAAACCACGGATGATCACCGCTGTCGCGGATGAAGCGCAGGGCCTCGCGCCGGAAGAGGTCCGTGGCATAGACGCCTCGATCCGCTTCGGTGCGCTCGTTGCCGCGGAACATCGAGGGGATCCCGTACCGTTCATGTGTGTAGTAATCGATGCCGTTATTGCCGTGGCCGAAGAAGAAGTCGAAACCGCGTTGGAGCGGCAGGTAGCGTTTGGCCTGTCCCATATCCCACTTCCCGACAACTGCCGTGCGGTAGCCGTTGCCTTGGAGCATGTTGCCGAGGGTCACTTCACGCGGGTCCAGGCCGAGCGTCATTTCGGGCGAGACGGCGTATTCCTCCAGAGTGTACCGGTGGCCGTAGTTCACCATGTCATTGCGGACCATGTCGTAGAGACCGTTCCGCTGCGGGTAGCGGCCAGTGAGGACACTGCCGCGCGAAGGCGTGCATGCGGGCCAGGTCACGTAAAAGCTCGTGGCGCGCACACCTTCGGCAGCCAGCTGGTCGAGACCGGGAGTGAGAATCGGCTTTGAACCGATGCAGCCCAGGTCGGGGTATCCCTGGTCGTCGCTGATAATCAACAGGATGTTCGGCTTGTCGGCGGCGGCCCGTGTCGAGGTTGTTGCGATCAGTAAGGCCAATGCCCAAAACAAACCGTGGGAGTATTTGCACACGGCAGGACCCTCGCTGGTTCCGGGTCAGGATACTGGAGGCGATTGTGGGAACATCGGCAGGCAAAGGGCGACAGCAGCCTCCCATTCGCGATCTTGGTGCGCGGCGGTACTCGATCATACTGGGTGCATCCGCATGCGCCGACAGGTCTTCAGAGTCTGTTAGAGCCCGTGCGGGAATAAGGTGTACAAACTCGTGGACCGGATTGACAATCCGGCCGCATGAAAACCGGACGGATTGACAATCCGTTCTACATCAGGTTGCACAGGTTATTGCTGCGCGGTCGCTTACCGTCGTTGGCGGCGGCATGACAAACTGGGTGCTACAAAGAAACAGGGGACTGACGTCCCCCGTTCGCCATACCCTTGGAGGTCGTGCGGTTTAGAAGTGGTCGCACTGTCATGACTCTTGCTTCACTCTCCCTCTGGGAGAGTCGGGCCGAAGGCCCGGAGAGGGCTACCGGGCCGCTGCTCATCGAATTCACTGCTGGTTCGGAAGACCCTCCCCGACCGCTGCGCGGCCGACCCTC
>Ga0233425_10004296_pt1 | contig 24143 bp, 22 predicted proteins | sample Watercolumn_Towu_2_FD_181712 | JGI IMG/M metagenome (GOLD analysis project Ga0233425, IMG submission 181712) | Freshwater microbial communities from Lake Towuti, South Sulawesi, Indonesia - Watercolumn_Towuti2014_140_MG | ecosystem: Environmental > Aquatic > Freshwater > Lake | place... | reverse complement strand
GATCAGCCAGAACGCGATCGAGGAGAACCCGGAGAACACCACGCCGGCCGGCGCCACCTGGGCCAGCATCGCGATCAGGTAGAAGCACAGCGCCGTGAAGAACTCCGGGAAGACCACCAGCGCCCAGGCCGAGAGCGTGAACAGCGTCAGGCCTGCGGCGCGCGCCATGGCGGGGTCGAGCCAGCGGGGCGCGAGGCCCAGGCCCGGCAGCAGCAGCAGGGAAGCGGCGGCGGTCATCGCCGCGGCGATCGCGAGGCGGCGCAGCACGTCAAGTCATCTTGGCCGCGAGCGCGCGCGCCACGCGCGAGGCCGGCTCGCGGTTCAGCGCCTGGCCGATGAACCGCCCGGCGCCCGCGAGCCTGGCCAGATCGACGCCGGTGCGGACTCCCAGGCCGTCCAGCATGTAGAGCACGTCCTCGCTTGCGACGTTGCCGGTGGCCCCTTTGGCGTAGGGGCAGCCGCCCAGCCCCGCCACGGCGCTGTCCACGGTTTCAATGCCTTGTTCGAGGCAGGCGAGAATGTTGGCGAGCGCCTGGCCGTAAGTGTCGTGGAAATGCACCGCGAGCCTCGCGCGCGGGATTTTCTCCGCCACGGCCGCGACCGTCGCCTGGGCCTTGGCCGGGGTGCCGACGCCGATGGTGTCGCCGAGCGAGATTTCGTAGCAGCCCATCGCCGCAAGCCGTTGCGCGACCTGCACGACCGCCGCCGGCGGCACCTCGCCCTCGTAGGGGCAGCCGAGGACGCACGAGACGTAGCCGCGCACGCGCCAGCCCTTGGCCAGCGCCGCGCGCGCGACCTCGGCGAAGCGGTCCAGGCTCTCCTGGATCGAGCAGTTGATGTTCTTCCTTGAGAACGTCTCGGAAGCGGCGCCGAACACGGCGATTTCGTCCACGCCCCGCGCCGCCGCCGCGGCTTCCAGCCCCTTCATGTTCGGCACCAGCACGGGGTAGCCGACGCCGGGCTTGCGCGCGATGCGAGCCAGCACCTCGGCCGTGTCCGCCATCTGCGGCACCCATTTGGGCGAAACGAAGCTGCCGGCCTCGATGACGCGCAGGCCCGCTTCGGCGAGGCGGTCGATCAGCGCGGCCTTGGTGGCGGCGGGCACGACCTGCTTCTCGTTTTGCAGGCCGTCCCTTGGCCCTACCTCGACCATCTTCACGTTCTTGGGCAGGCGCATCGTCTACTCGCTTGATTCGAACACGATCAGCTCCGCCGCCTCGGGCACCTGCTCGCCCACGACGCAGCGGATCTCCTTGACCGTGCCGTCGGCGGGCGCGGATATCGCGTGCTCCATCTTCATCGCCTCCAGCACCATAAGCGCCTGGCCGCGCTTGACCTTGGCGCCCGGTTTCACGTGCAACGCGGTGATCTTGCCCGGCATCGGCGCCTGCAGCTTGCCGGGATCGCTTTCGCGCGCGGCCGCCGCGGCCAGCGGATCGACCACGACGAGCCTGCGCGTCTCGGCGCCGAAGATCAGGTGGAGCGCGTCGCCGAGCCTGACCGCCGTCGCGGCCACGGACTCGCCGCCAAGCGTGGCCGCCAGGTCCGCGCCGCGCAGCGCGCCGTGGGCTGCGATCGACTTGCCAGCGAACTCAAGCAGATACCCGCCTTTGCGGAAGTGCGCGATGACCGCGATGGGCTCGTCCCTGGGCGTGCCGCCATGTGCGGGATCTCGGAAACGCAGCACGTGGTGGTTGTCGCCGTTCAAGCGCCAGCCGCCAGCGTCGTGCCAGGGCGACCACGGGTCGGCGGAGGACCGGGCGTGGCGCTCGGCCTCCTCCACGCGCATCAGCAGCAGCGCCAGGGCCGCGAGCGCAAGGTCGCGTTCACACGCGGCTTCAAGCGGCGGCAGCAAGTCCTTGCGGTGCCGCTCGATGAAGCCGGTATCGACCTCGCCCCTGGCATAGGCGGGATGGCGCGCGACGCGGGCCAGGAACGCGACGTTGGTGGCAGGCCCCACGGCCTGGCAACGGTCGAGCGCTGCGGAAAGCCGCGCGAGCGCGGCGCCGCGGTCCTTGCCCCAGACGATCAGCTTCGCGATCATCGGGTCGTAGTGCACCGGGATCGAGTCGCCCGCGCGCACGCCCGTGTCCACGCGCACCCGCCCCGGCTCCTCCGGGGGAAACGCCAGATGCGCCAGGCGGCCGGTGGAGGGCAGGAAATCGCGCGCCGGGTCCTCGGCGTAGAGCCGCGCCTCGACGGCATGGCCTCTCGTCTTCACCTGGTCCTGCAACAGCGGCAGCTTCTCCCCTGACGCGACGCGCAATTGCCATTCCACCAGGTCGAGGCCCGTTATCATCTCGGTCACGGGATGCTCGACTTGCAGGCGCGTGTTCATCTCCATGAAGAAGAACCGGCCGGAAGGGTCTGCGATGAACTCGATCGTCCCCGCGCCGACATAGCCCACGGCCTTGGCCGCCGCGACCGCGGCGCGGCCCATCTCGGCGCGGCGCGCTTCGGTCATGCCCGTGGCGGGCGCTTCTTCCAGCACCTTCTGGTGTCGGCGCTGGATCGAGCAGTCGCGCTCCCACAGGTGGATGCAGTTGCCGTGCGCGTCGGCGAACACCTGCATCTCGATGTGGCGCGGGCGCTGGAGGTATTTCTCGATCAGCACGCGGTCGTCGCCGAAGGCCGACTTGGCCTCGCGCCGGGCCGAGGCGAGCGCCGCGGCGAAATCCTCGGGGCCCGCCACGATCTTCATGCCCTTGCCGCCGCCGCCGGCCGAGGCCTTGATCAGCACCGGGTAGCCGATCTTCCCGGCCGCCGCCTTCAGCGTCTTCTCGCCCTGGTCCGCGCCGTGATAGCCCGGCACCAGCGGCACGCCCGCCTTCGCCATCAGGTCCTTGGCGCGCGCCTTGTCGCCCATCGCGCGCATCGCCTTGGCGGGCGGCCCTACGAACGCGATCCTGGCCTTGGCGCAGGCCTCCGCGAACCGGGCATTCTCGGACAGGAAGCCGTAGCCGGGATGGACCGTCTCGGCTCCGCTCGCCTTGGCCGCCCCGACGATGCGTTCGACGTTCAGGTACGACTCGCTGGCCGGCGCCGGGCCGATCAGGTGCGCCTCGTCGGCCATCGCGACGTGCAGCGCGTCCTTGTCCGCCTCGGAATAGACCGCGATCACGCGCAGGCCCAGGCGCTTCGCCGTGCGCGCGACGCGGCAGGCGATCTCGCCCCGGTTGGCGATGAGCAGCGACTTGAACACCTAGCCCTTGATCCAGCTCGGCTTGCGCTTTTCCAGGAACGCGGCGACGCCCTCGCGCCCCTCGGGCGCGGCGCGCAGGCGCGCGATGAGACGCGCCGTGCTGTCGATCAGCGCGTCGTCGATTTTGGCGCCCGCGAACAGCGCCACCTGTTCTTTCGCCGCCGCGAGCGCCCCGGGCGCGCAGGCGAGCAGCGCCGATACCACCGACTCGGCCGCGTCCTTCAGCTGCGCCGCCGCCACCACCATGTGCACGAGGCCCAGGCGCAGCGCGTCCTCGGCGGTGAACCGCTCGGCCGACAGGAAATAGCGCCGCGCCGCGCGCGCGCCGATGGCCGCCACGACGTAGGGACCGATCACCGCCGGCACCAGCCCCAGGCGCGTTTCGGTGAGGGCGAAATTGGCGCTGTCCATGCACACGACGATGTCGCAGCACGCGATCAGGCCGAGCCCGCCGGCATAGGCCGGCCCCTGCACCACCGCGACCGTGGGTTTCTTCAGGCCGTTCAGCGTGCGCATGAGCTGGGCCAGCCGCCGCGCGTCCGCGAGGTTCTCAGCCTCGGTGTAGCCGGCCATGCGCTTCATCCAATTGAGGTCCGCGCCGGCGGAGAAGCTCTTGCCCTTAGCCGCCAGCACCACCACGCGCACCGCCTTGTCGGCCTCGAGCTTCTCGAGGGCCTCGGTGAGCTCCGCGATCAGCCGGTCGTCGAAGGCGTTGTGCACCTCGGGCCTGTTGAGCGTGACCGTCGCCACGCCGCGCGGGTCGGCGGAGAGGAGGAGGTGGGAGGCGGTCATGCGCGCATGCCCGCGATTTCGGCGCGGCGGCCCCCTCCCCCTATCCCCCTCCCTCGGGGGGAGGGGGGACTCATTTTTTCGGAGTCCCCTCCCCCCTTGAGGGGGAGGGGCAGGGAGGGGGGTGTCTCGCCAGAAATGGCCCGCGGCGGCATGGCGGCTACATCCTGAACACGCCGAAGGGCGTGCGCTCGATGGGCGCGTTGAGCGCCGCGGAGATCGACAGGCCCAGCACCAGGCGCGTCTCGGCCGGGTCGATCACCCCGTCGTCCCACAGGCGCGCGCTGGCGTAATAGGGATGCCCCTGCTGCTCGAACTGCTTGACGATCGGGGCCTTGAACTTCTCCTCCTCGGCCTTCGGCCACTTGCCGCCCTTGGCCTCGATGTTGTCGCGCCTGACGGTCGCGAGCACGCTCGCCGCCTGCTCGCCGCCCATCACGTTGATGCGTGCGTTGGGCCACATCCACAGGAACCGCGGGGAATAGCCCCGCCCGCACATCCCGTAATTGCCCGCGCCGAAGCTTCCCCCTGTGATGACCGTGAACTTGGGCACCCGCGCGCAGGCCACGGCCGTGACCATCTTGGCGCCGTCCTTGGCGATGCCGCCGGCCTCGTACTTTCTTCCCACCATGAAGCCGGTGATGTTTTGCAGGAACACGAGGGGGATGCCGCGCTGGCAGCACAATTCGATGAAGTGCGCGGCCTTGAGCGCCGATTCCGAGAACAGGATGCCGTTGTTCGCGACGATGCCCACGGGGTAGCCCATGACATGCGCGAAGCCCGTGACCACCGTGGTGCCGTAGAGCTGCTTGAACTCGTCGAGCTCCGAGCCGTCGACCATGCGCGCGATCACCTCGCGCGGATCGTAGGGCTTGCGCAGGTCGGCCGGCACCGCGCCGTAGATCTCCTCGGCGGGATAGAGCGGGTCCTTGGGCTCGCGCAGCTCGACGCCCGGGCGCTTGGACCAGTTGAGGTGGCCGACGATGCGCCGGGCGATCGACAGCGCGTGCGCGTCGTCCATCGCGTAGTGGTCGGCCACGCCCGAGACGCGCGCGTGCACGTCGGCCCCGCCGAGCTCCTCGGCCGTCACCACCTCGCCGATCGCGGCCTTCACCAGCGGCGGGCCGCCGAGGAAGATCGTGCCCTGGCCCTTGACGATCACCGTCTCGTCGGACATCGCCGGCACGTAGGCGCCGCCGGCGGTGCACGAGCCCATCACCACCGCGATCTGCGGGATGCCCGCCGCCGACATGGTGGCCTGGTTGTAAAAGATGCGGCCGAAATGCTCGCGGTCGGGAAACACCTCGTCCTGGTTCGGCAGGTTGGCGCCGCCGGAGTCGACTAGATAGACGCAGGGCAGGCGGTTCTCGCGCGCGATCTCCTGCGCGCGCAGGTGCTTCTTGACCGTGAGGGGGTAGTAGGTGCCGCCCTTCACCGTGGCGTCGTTCGCCACGATCATGCACTCGCGGCCCTCGATGCGGCCGATGCCCGTGACGATGCCCGCGGACGGCACCTCGCCGGCGTACATCCCGTGCGCCGCGAGCTGCCCGATTTCGAGGAACGGCGAGCCCACGTCGAGCAGCATGCGCACGCGCTCGCGCGGCAGCAGTTTGCCGCGCTTCAAGTGCCGCTCGCGCGCCTCCTTCCCGCCGCCCTCGCGGGTGCGCGCGGCGGTCTTGCGCAGGTCCGCGACCAGCGCGCGCATCGCCTCGGCGTTGTTCCTGAAGGCCTCGGACCGCGCGTCCACGGCCGACTTGATGACGCCCATCGCTCCGGCGCTCCCCCTGCTCGGGGCTAGAATCGCCCCGGCCCGCGCCCGGTTCAAGGGGAATGTCATGGGACAAGTTTCGGCTTGCGCGGGCGGCGCGCCTGACCCAGCCTCGAAGCCCTGGTCCGCGACGGGGGACGCCATGCTGCCCAGCCTTGCCGAGATCGAGCGCGCCGCGGGAATCGTGCACGCCGCGATGCCGCCGACGCCGCAGTACCGCTGGCCGGTCCTGGCGGAGCGCGCGGGCTGCGAGCTGTGGGTCAAGCACGAGAACCACACGCCCATCGGCGCGTTCAAGATTCGCGCCGGGCTCGTCTATATGGAGTGGCTGAAGCGGACGGAGCCGAAGGCCGCCGGCGTCCTGGCGGCGACGCGCGGCAACCACGGGCAGTCGGTCACGGTGGCGGCGCGGCGCGCGGGCCTCAAAGCCGTGATCGTGGTGCCGCGCGGCAACAGCACGGAAAAGAACGGGGCGATGCGCGCGCAGGGCGCCGAGCTGATCGAGCACGGCCACGACTTCCAGGAGGCGTTCGAATACGCGCAAGGCCTGGCGCGCGAGCGCGGCCTGTACCCGATGCCGTCGTTCGATCCCCTCCTGGTCCACGGCACCGCGACCTATGGGTTGGAGCTGTTCCGCGCCGTCCCGGACCTGGACGCGGTGTACGTGCCGATCGGCATGGGCTCGGGCATCTGCGGGACGATCGCGGCGCGCGACGCGCTGGGCCTCAGGACCAACGTGGTAGGCGTGGTGGCGGAGAACGCGCCGGCCTACGCGCTGTCGTTCAAGGCGGGCGAGCCGGTCGCCACGAACTCGGCGCAGACCATGGCCGACGGGCTCGCCTGCCGCACGCCTGACGCGCGCGCCGTCGCCGCCATCAACGGGGGCGCAGAGCGGATCGTCGAAGTAAGCGAGGGCGAGATCGAGGCGGCGATGCGCATCTACTTCACCGACACGCACAACGTGGCCGAGGGCGCCGGCGCGGCGGCGCTGGCGGCGCTGCTCAAGGACAGGGACAAGATGCGCGGCAGGCGCGTGGCGCTGATCCTGTCGGGCGGCAACGTGGACGCGGCCGTCTACCGCCGGGTGCTGGCGGAGGGGGCCTAGCCGCGCGCCATCTCCGCCGCGATCGCGCGGGCCCAGGAGCGCGCGCGCCGGCGGTTGACGCCGAAATCGTAGAAGCCGTAGAGCGCGCGGCAGAACACCGCGAGGGCGGTCTTGCCGCCGGGAGCTTGGATCGCCTGCACGCGCACGACGTCGGGAAATCGCAGGAACGGCGTGCGCTGCACGAAGACGATCTGCGCAACCGCGTCGTCGCGCGTAACCTCTATCGTGTTCAGGCGCCGTACCGCCACGCGCCGCACCGCGTCCAGTACCTTGGCAGATGGTGCGCCGAACACCGGCCCGCCCGCGTCGGGTTTGGCCGCCGTCAATCCCGCGGCGCACACCAGGCAATGGTTGAAGCCGCCGGGGCGCGGCAGGACGCGCAGGTCCTCGATGCCTGGCCGCGCCGGCCACAGCCGGTCGAGCGCGAAGGCAAGGGGATGCAGGTTCATCGCGGATGGACGCTCACCAGCCCCCTGATTTGATCCAGCGCTCGACCTGGTCGAGCCGGTCGGCGCCCCAGAACGGCTCGCCGTCCACCACGATGTAGGGCGAGCCGAACACGCCGCGCTTGATGGCGGCGTCGACTTCGGCGCGCAGCTTTTCCTTGACCGCGGGATCGTTGACCGCCGCCAGCGTGTCGGCGCGCGCGACACCCAGCGCCTCGGCGATGCCGGCGCAGGCCTCGGCCGAGGTGATGTCCTGCTGGCCGGGGAACGCGGCCTTGAACGCGGCCTGGGCGAAGCGCTTGGCGAGCGCGGGGTCGCGCCCGTCGAGCCAATAGAACACGCGGCTCGGCTGCACCGCGTTGAACGGGAAGGGCTTGGGCAGCGCGTAGGGCACGCCCCAGAACCGCGCGGAGCGCGCGAAGTCGCGCAGCGAATAGTCGCCCTTGAGCGGCTGGCTCGGCAGCGGCCCGGCGCCGGTGGTCTTGAACACCACGCCGAGCAGGATCGGCCGCCACGCCACCGCGCGCCCGTTGCGCGCGGCGATCGCGTCGATGCGCGTGGACGCGATGTAGCCGTAGGGGGAGGAGAAGTCGAAATAGAAGTCGATGGGGGTCGGCATGTCGTTATTGCTCCAATATCTCCCGCCCGATCACCAGGCGCTGGATGTCGGATGTGCCTTCGTAGATCTGGCACACGCGCACGTCGCGCCAGATGCGCTCGACGGGGAAGTCGGCGAGATAGCCGTAGCCGCCGTGGATCTGGATCGCGGCCGAGCACACGCGCTCCGCCATCTCGGAGGCGTAGAGCTTGGCCATCGCCGCCTCCTTGAGGCACGGCTGCCCTGCGTCGCGCAGCGCCGCGGCATGCAATACCAGCAGCCGCGCGGCCTCGATCTCGGTCGCCATGTCGGCGAGGCGGAAGGCCACGGCCTGGTGCTCCGCGATCTTCCGGCCGAACGCCTCGCGCTCCTTGGCGTAGCCGAGCGCCGCCTCGAAGGCCGCGCGCGCCATGCCCACGGCCTGCGCGCCGATGCCGATGCGCCCGCCCTCGAGATTCGACAGCGCGATCCGGTAGCCTTCGCCCTCCTGGCCCAGGAGCAGATCGGGGGTGAGCTCCATGTCGTCGAACACGATCTGGCAGGTGTCCGAGGCGCGCTGGCCGAGCTTCTGCTCCTTGCGCGCGACGCGCCAGCCCGGGGTCGACGTCGGCACGATGAAGGCGCTGATGCCCTTCTTGCCCTTGTCCGGGTCGGTGACCGCGAACACGATCCCAAGGTCGGCGGTCGAGCCCGAGGTGATGAACTGCTTGGTGCCGCTGAGCACATAGAGATTGCCCTTGCGCCTGGCCTTGGTGCGGATGGCCGAGGCGTCGGAGCCCGCCTGCGGCTCGGTCAGGCAGAACGCCGCCAGCTTTTCGCCGCGCGCGAGGGGCTTGAGGAACCGTTCCTTCTGCTCGGTCGAGCCGAACTTCAGGACCGGCATGCAGCCCACCGAGTTGTGCACGCCCATGATCGTCGAGCACGAGCCGTCGCCGGCCGCGACTTCCTCCATCGCGAGGGCGTAGGCGACGTGGTCGGCGCCCGCCCCGCCCCATTCCTCCGGCACCAGCATGCCCAGGAGGCCGAGCCGGCCCATCTCGGCCACCGCCTCTTTCGGAAAGCGCGCCTCGCGGTCCCAGGCCGCGGCGTTGGGCGCGAGCTTCTCGCGCGCGAACGCGCGCGCCATGTCGCGGACCAGCGCCTGTTCCTGAGTCAGCGCCATGCGGCGGTCACCACGGCACCGGCTCGCCGTTGTAGCGCAGGAAGCTGCCGGTGCGTTCGATGCCGAAGCCGTCGATCACGCGGCGCATGCCGTGCACGCTGTCGCGCACGTCGAGCGTGGCGTTCTTGCCGCCCATGTCGGTGCGCACCCAGCCGGGGTGCAGCAGCAGGCAGGCGACGCCGCGGGGCTTCAGGTCCGTCGCCATCGACTTCACCGCGGCGTTGAGCGCCGCCTTGCTGGAGCGGTAGGCGTAGGCGCCGCCGGCCGCGTTTTCGGCGATGCTCGCCATCTGGGTCGAGAGGAACACCATGAGCTTGCGGTTCGACGCGGCGACGGCGTCGGCCAGCGCCTCGGCGATGCGCACCGGCCCCAGGGCGTTGACCTGGACGCTGGTCATCCAGCCCGCGTAGTCGAGCCTGCCGAACGGGATGTTGCGGTCGAGGTACACGCCGGCGTTGTTGATCAACACGTCGATCGCCTCGCCCTTGGTCTCGTCGACGAAGGTGGCGACCGAGTCGGGGTCGGCCACGTCGAGCGCGCGCAGCGTCACGTCGCCGTTCACCTGCTCCACGTCCTTGGCCTTCGCGGGCTTGCGGCACGCCGCGATCACGCGCCAGCCGTCGGCGGCGTATTCGCGCACGAACTCCAGGCCGATGCCCCGGTTGGCCCCGGTGATCAGGACGGTCGCCATGCTGCCTTGCCGGCCTTCGCTATTCGATCTCGAAATGCGCCTCGGTGGGCGCGCGGCCGATCCCGTTGATCGGCAGGATGTCCTGCGGGCAGGCCGAGAACGCCATCACCGCGTCCATCTCGGCGCGCAATACCACATAGTCGCCCTTCTTCGATACCGGCGGCTCGAACGACAGCCGGCCGTCGAGGTCGATCGGGATGTTCATCCACAGGTTCAGCGGCGAGGGCGTCTCGGGCGGCTTGAGGCCCAGCTCCTTCAGCGCCGCCGCCAGGTTGTCGGTGCAGCTGTCGTGGAAGCCCTTGACGCCGAGCTCGAGGTAGCGCCAGCGGTCGCAGGCCGCGATCACCGTGTCGTGGACGCCGGGGGAGGTGTCCTCGAGCAGCGTGAGGATCGGCCGGCGCTTGTTAGTGTAGAGCGCGTCGCCCGCGCGCGGCCGCACCCGGAGCAGCGAGGCGCGGGTGTGCTCCATCGACATGAACTCGTTCATGTCGGCGCGGTTGAACGCCCAGGTGTCCACCACCTGCTCGCCGTGCGTGTTGATCACGCGGATGCGCTGGCCGGCCTTGAGCATGGCGGCCTTGCCCTTGCGGGCGGGAATAGCGATGCGGGTTGCCATCGGTCGGCTCCTAGATCGATTCATCCAGTTCGGCAACGGGCGCGCCGACGCGCTTGCCGGGGCCCGCCTTGAGGCGCTTGTCCGCCATCTCGCGGATGGAGGCGGCGAGGCCGGGGTTCTGGTCGGTCAGGCGCCGGAAATGGTCCACGCGCAATTTCAGCAGCTGGGAGAAGCGCCTGGCCACCACGGTGGCCGAGCGCGGCCGTTCGTACAGCAGCGCGATCTCGCCGAAATAGTCGCCGCTGTAGAGACGGATCGGCGGGTCGAGCAGCACCTCGACCTCGCCGTCGATCAGGAAGTACATGCCGTCGCCGCGCTCGCCCTTGACCACGATCGCCTCGCCGCGGCTGGCGGCCTGGGGCTGCAGCATGGCGGAAATCTCGGCGATGCGCGCGGCCGGCAGGTGCTCGAAGATCGGCACCTTGGCCACCAGGTGCCAGGTGACGACGAAATTGCGCCGCCGCATCTCCTCGGCGAAGCCGTTGGCGATGATGCCGGCGGGCAGCGCGAACATACCCATGCCCAGGATCAGCGCCAGCGCGCCGATCAGCTTGCCCGCCGCGGTGGCCGGCACCACGTCGCCGTAGCCCACGGTGGTCAGCGTCACGATGCCCCACCACATCGCGCGCGGCACGCTGCCGAACGCCTCGGGCTGCGCGCCCTTCTCCACCAGATAGGCCGCGGCCGACAGCATGACCAGCAGGATCATCATCAGGAGGAACGCGGAGGCCAGCGGCCGGCGCTCGTTGCGCACGACGGTCGACAGGATGTCGAACGCCGCGAAATAGCGCAGCAGCTTGAACAGGGGGATGCAGCGCAGCACCAGAAGCTGGTCGCGGTCGATCGGGGTCAGCGCGTCGATCACCCAGGGCAGCACCGACAGGAGGTCGATGACGGCCGCGGCCGACACCGCGTAGCGCAGCCGCCCCCAGAACGGATGCGGATAGCGGCCGAGCCGGTCCTCGGTGCACACCGCCAGGCGCAGCAGGTACTCCAGCGCGAAGATGAAGGCGACGACCGCCTCGAACACCGCGATCGCCCGGCCGTGGCGGGCCAAGCGCGGATCGGTGCCGATCAGCGCCATGCCGACATAGGCCACGACCACGATGCCGATGAAGATGTCGAAGGCCCGGCCCAGCGGCACGCCGTAGCGCCCGCCCTCGACCATGTTGTAGAGCGCCCGGCTTCCTCGCGGGGCTGCATCCGCCGTCACTGTCCCCTCCCCGCCGCGATCCGCCCGCGTCAGCGCGTCTCCTCGAACAGCTCCCGCCCGATCAGCCAGCGCCGGATCTCCGACGTGCCGGCGCCGATCTCGTACAGCTTGGCGTCGCGCAGCAGCCGGCCGGTCGGGAACTCGTTGATGTAGCCGTTGCCGCCCAGGCACTGCACGGCTTCGAGCGCCATCCAGGTGGCCTTCTCCGAGGCGAACAGGATGGCGCCGGCGGCGTCCTTGCGCGTGGTCTGGCCGCGGTCGCAGGCCTTGGCCACCGCATAGACGTAAGCCTTGGCCGCGTTCATCGTCGTGTACAGGTCCGCGAGCTTCGCCTGCATGATCTGGAACTCGCCGATCGGCCGGTCGAACTGCTTGCGGTCGTGCAGGTAAGGCACCACCACGTCCATGCACGCCTGCATGATGCCGAGCGGCCCCGCCGCCAGCACCGCGCGCTCGTAGTCGAGCCCGCTCATCAGCACGTTGACGCCCTTGCCGGGCGCGCCCAGCACGTTCTCCTCCGGCACCTCGCAGTCCTGGAACACCAGCTCGCAGGTGTTCGAGCCGCGCATGCCCAGCTTGTCGAGCTTCTGCGCGGTCGAGAATCCCTTCATGCCCTTCTCGATCAGGAACGCGGTGATGCCGCGCGGGCCGGCTTTGGGGTCGGTCTTGGCGTAGACCACGAGCGTGTCCGCATCCGGCCCGTTGGTGATCCACATCTTGCTGCCGTTGAGGACGTAGCGGCCGCCCTTGCGGTCGGCGCGGGTTTTCATGCCCACGACGTCGGAGCCCGCGCCCGGCTCGCTCATCGCCAACGCGCCGACATGCTCGCCCGCGATCAGCTTGGGCAGGTACTTCTTTTTCTGCGCCGCGTTGGCGTTGCGGCGGATCTGGTTGACGCAGAGATTGGAATGCGCGCCGTAGCTGAGGCCCACCGCGGCGGAGGCGCGGCTGATCTCCTCCATCGCCACGCAGTGCTCGAGGTAGCCCATGCCGGCGCCGCCGTATTCCTCTTCCACCGTGACGCCGAGCACGCCCAGCTTGCCGAACTTCGGCCACAGGTCCATGGGGAACTCGTTCTGGCGGTCGATGGCGGCGGCGCGCGGCGCGATCTCGGCCGAGGCGAACTCGGCCACCTGCTCGCGCAGCATCTCGGCGGTCTCGCCCAGGTCGAAGTCCAGCGCCGGCGCGCGGTTGGGGATCATGGCAGCGTCCTGTTCGTGGCGGGATCCGGCATGGTCACGCGGCGTCGCGCAGGTCGATTTCCAGGCGCTTGCCGAGCGCCACCAGTGCGCGATGAAGCCGCGGCAGCTTGGTTCCGTAGTGCGGGTCGAGCATGCGCCGGATTTCCTTCTCGTCGCAGCCGAGCCTGCGCGCGAGTTCGCTCTTGCTGACGCCGGCCTCGCGGAGCGCGAGACAGAGGGCGGCCTTGGCCGCGGTTTGGGGCGGCAGCGCCACCAGGCGCTCCCCCGCCCTCGGCCGCGAGGGCATGGGGATGTTCTCGCCGGACGCGATGCGCGCCGCGATACCCTCGTCCAGGCAATCCTCCGCCATCCTCAACGCGTCCCTCATACCCTTGCCGAAGGTGAGGCAGTCCGGTAGGTCGCGGAACGAGACGTTGACCATCGCGCCTTCTCGCACCAGTCGAGCCGCAAAGCTGAAACGCCCCTGCATGTCCCCTATCCTTCGTTCAGCTCTTCCAGTGTGATGTTGAGCGCTCGAAGCATGGCATGAAGAGTTCCCTTCGGCACTTCGTGGCCGGAGCCGTGAAACGCGACCACCGTGCGCCGGTCGCCCAGCCACAACGTCTGATGCCCACCCTTGCCGCGATGCGCCACCAAGCGAATCCCCACCCCGCGTGAGCGCGCCAGCCGTTTCACGCGCCGGAGGAACTCGTCCGGCGTCACGGAGCAGTTTCGGGCGAATTCGTCCGAAATGCAAGCCCGGCGCCCATCATCACCCCGCCGGCGCGTCGGGCTTGCCGCGCAGGCAGATCAGGGTCTGCTGCATTACCGCGCACAGCGTCTCGCGTCCGCCCTCGACCGCGAACACCTCGACCGCCGTCACCGTGAGCGTGCGTCCGGGCTTGACCACGCGCCCGCGCGCCACCAGCGCCTCGCCCTTGGCCGGGGCCACCAGGTTGATTTTGTACTCCACCGTGAGGATCGAGGCATCCCCGGGCATCAGCGTGAAGGCGGCGTAGCCGCCGGCGTTGTCCCCGATGGTCGCCACCACGCCGCCGTGGAAAAAGCCGTGCTGCTGCGAGACCTCGGCGCGGTAGGGCAGGCGGATTTCGACCGCGCCGGGCTTGACCGAGGCAAGCTCGGCGCCGAGATGCGCCATCGCCCCCTGGCGCGCGAAGCTTTCGGCGACGCGGCGCGCGAAGTCGGGGTCCTGGGGAACCGGGGCGGCGCGCTTCGGCATATCCCTATTCCTCGGCCGCGAAATCGCGCATCCGCCGCGCGACGCGCAGCGCGTGGCGGCGCTTCGAGGGCGTGCCCGCAAAGCGGTCGACCGCCGCGGCCAGGACCGGCGCGGCCTCAGGTGCCACCGCCCGCCGGGCCACCCTCAGCCCCGCTTCTGCCCGTTGGCCTGGGCGTCCACGACCGCGAGCGCGGTCATGTTCACGATGCCGCGGCTGGTGACCGACATGGTGAGGATGTGGGCGGGCAGGCGCTGGCCCACCAGCATCGGGCCGATCGACTGGCCGCCGCCGGCGGTGCGCAGCAGGTTGTAGGCGATGTTGGCCGCGTCGAGCGACGGCATGATCAGGAGGTTGGCGGCGCCGGTCAGCCGCGAGTTGGGGAACAGGCGCTGGCGGTCGTCCTCGCGGAAGGCCAGCACCGCCTGCATCTCGCCCTCGACCTCGAGCTCCGGCGCCTGGGCGCGGATCAGCGCCAGGGCGTAGCGCATGCGGCGCGAGGAGGCCGTGTCGTCCGAGCCGAAATTGGAATGCGACAGCAGCGCGATCTTGGGCACGATGCCGAAACGCTGCACCTGGGCCGCCGCCATCGCCGCCATCTCGGCGATCTCCTCGGCGCTGGGCTCGGGCGTCACGAACGTGTCGCAGAAGAAATAGGTGCCGGTGGGCATCACCACGGCATTGAGCGCCGCGAGCTGGCGCACGCCCGGCGCCTTGCCGACGATGTCGAGCACGTGCTTCAGGTGCGACTGGAACGGGCCGACCGACCCGCACAGCATGGCGTCGGCCTCGCCCCGGTGCAGCATCAGGCAGGCGATCACCGTGGTGTCGGCGCGCACCACCGCGCGCGCGGCGTCGGGGGTGACCCCCTTGCGCTCCATCAGTGCGTGGTAGAGCTGCCAGTAGCCGCGGAAGCGCGGATCGTCCTCGGGGTCGCACAGCTCGACGTCGCGGCCCGGCGCGATGCGCAGGCCCAGCGTTTCGATCTGCTTCGCCACCACGCGGCGCCGGCCGATCAGGATCGGCTTCGCCAGCCCTTCGTCGACCGCCACCTGCACCGCGCGCAGGACGCGCTCGTCCTCGCCCTCGGCGTAGACCACGCGGCGCGGGTCGCGGCGCGCGGCGTCGAACACCGGGCGCATCACCTGGCCCGAGCGGAACACGAACTGCTCGAGCCGCTGGCGGTAGGCTTCGAGGTCCGCGATCGGCCGGGTGGCCACGCCGCTGTCCATCGCCGCCTTCGCCACCGCCGGCGCCAGGTGCACGATCAGCCGCGGGTCGAACGGCTTGGGGATCAGGTAGTCGGGACCGAACCGCAGCTCCTGGCCGCGATAGACGTTGGCGACGATCTCCGACGACTCCGCCGTCGCCAGCTCGGCCAGCGCCTTGACGCAGGCGATTTTCATCTCTTCGTTGATCTGGGTGGCGCCGACGTCGAGCGCGCCGCGGAAGATGTAGGGAAAGCACAGCACGTTGTTGACCTGGTTCGGGAAGTCCGAGCGCCCCGTGGCGATCACCGCGTCGGGCCGCGCCGCGCGCGCCTCGTCGGGCATGATCTCGGGCGTCGGGTTCGCCAGCGCCATGATGATGGGCCTGGCCGCCATCGCCTTCACCATCTCGGGCTTCAGCACGTCGGGGGCGCTCAGGCCCAGGAAGATGTCGGCGCCGGCGATCGCCTCGCCCAGCGTGCGCGCCTTGATGTCGCGCGCGTAGGTCTCTTTCAGCGGGTCCATCAGCTCCTTGCGGCCCTTGTAGACCACGCCCGCGAGGTCGGTCGCGACCACGTTCTCGCGCCTGAGGCCGAGCTGCACCAGGAGATTGAGGCAGGCCAGCGCCGCCGCCCCCGCGCCCGAAGTCACGAGCCTGGCCTTGGCGATGTCCTTGCCCACCACGCGCAGCGCGTTGAGGATCGCGGCCGAGACGATGATCGCGGTGCCGTGCTGGTCGTCGTGCATCACCGGGATCTTCATGCGCTCGCGCAGCTTGCGCTCGATCGTGAAGCACTCCGGCGCCTTGATGTCCTCGAGGTTGATGCCGCCGAAGGTGGGCTCGAGCGCGGCTACGATGTCGACCAGCCGGTCGGGGTCGGTCTCGGCGATCTCGATGTCGAACACGTCGATGCCCGCGAACTTCTTGAACAGCACGCCCTTGCCTTCCATCACCGGCTTGCCGGCGAGCGGGCCGATGGCGCCGAGGCCGAGCACCGCGGTGCCGTTGGTGACCACCGCTACCAGGTTGGCCCGGGCGGTGAGCGTGGCGGCCTCGGCCGGATCGGCTTGGATCGCCTGGCAGGCGAAGGCGACGCCGGGCGTGTAGGCGAGCGCCAGGTCGCGCTGGGTGCCGAGCGGCTTGGTCGGCGTGACCTCGACCTTCCCCGGCTTCGGCCAGCGGTGATAATCCAGCGCGCTTGCGCGCAGGTTGTCGGACATCGCGATCCCCCGGCGGCGCGTCCCTTCCAGCCGGGAAGCGGCCGTCCCTGCCCCGCATTGTCGCGGGGGCTGGAGGAAACCTCAAGGCCCCTAACGGCCTGAATTCACGGCGAAATATGCGTCAGATTTGGTGCGGTCGAGAAGACTCGAACTTCCACGGGATTGCTCCCACAGCGACCTCAACGCTGCGCGTCTGCCAGTTCCGCCACGACCGCTGAATCCCGCGCGACTTAAAGACCCTAGGCCCGGCCGCCGGGCTTGTCATCGCGCGGCCTGGGGGATACCAAAACCGCCATGCCCGATCAAGCCCACGGCCTGAGGACCGCGCCGCCGGAGTGGCTCGTGTCCCCGGCGCCGGTCGAGTACGCGGCCGCCGTGGCCGCGATGGAGCGGCGCGTGGACGAGATCCGCGCGGGCCGCGCCGGCGAGCTGGTCTGGCTGCTCGAACATCCCCCGGTCTACACCGCCGGCACCAGCGCCGACCCGCGCGAGCTTCTCGATCCGCGCGGCATTCCGGTGCGCCGGACCGGCCGCGGCGGGCGCTTCACCTATCACGGGCCGGGGCAGCGCGTGGCCTATGTAATGCTGGATCTGCGTCCCTCCAACCCGAACGGGCGCGGGCAGGACGTGCGCCGCTTCGTGCACGGGCTGGAGGAATGGGCGATCCAGGCGTTGGCGCGCTTTGGCGTGAAAGGCGAGCGGCGCCCGGGCCGCGTCGGCATCTGGGTGGAGCGCAACAGCGGCGAGGACAAGATCGCGGCCATCGGCGTGCGGGTGCGCGGCTGGGTGACGTTCCACGGCCTCGCGATCAACGTCGACCCGGACCTTAGCGCCTTCGCCGGGATCGTGCCCTGCGGCGTTTCCGGCCCGCGCTTCGGCGTCACGTCGCTGAAGGCGCTGGGCGCGAAGGCGTCGATGCGGGACCTCGACGCGGCGCTCGAACAAACCTTCGACGCAGCGTTCGGCTAGGCCGCCCAGGCCTGGTAGGCGTAGCCCGCCAGGACCGAGCCCGCGAGCGCGAACCCGAGATAGGCCAGGAACACCGGCAGACGCACGAGCGCATAGACCGCGATCATCGCGGGAACGCTGCTGACGCCGCCCGCGACCAGGAACGCCATGCCCGCGCCCGGCCCCATGCCCTGCTCGATCAGGCCCTTGACCAGCGGCAGCGCGGCGTAGCCATTGAGATAGGCCGGCAGCCCGACCAGGGCCGCGAGGGGAATCGCCCAGGCGGAGCCGCCGCCGAGCAGTCCCGCGATCGCCGGCCCCGGGACGTACCGGACCATCAGGCTTTCCAGCAGGAACGCGACGGTCAGCCACTTGCCGAGAAAGGCGGCGGTCGAGACGGCCTCCTTGGCGAATGCCTTGCACCGCGCCGGCTCGCGCCAGACCGTCCAGACCGTCGGCTTGGGCCGGCGGATGCGACCGCCGGCGCAGCCGCCGTCGCCGATGCCCGGGCGCAAGGGATCGCCGAACGCCCCGGCGGCTTGCAGCGCCATCACCCCGTAGCCGCCCAGCAGGCCGAGCGCGACCGCAGCGACGGTCTTCGCGACCGCGAATTGCAGCCCCAGCACGCCGCCGGTCAGCGCGAACATCGTGGGGTCCATCAGCGGCGAGGAGAGCCAGAACGCCATGACCGCCGACAGCGGCACGCCGATGGCTAGGAGGGCCGCGATCAGCGGGATCACTCCGCAGGAGCAGAACGGCGACAGCGCGCCGACCAGCGCGGCGAACAGCACCATCGCGGCCTCGCGGCCCTGGAACGCGCGCACGATCAGGTGGTCGGCGTTGCTGGCCTTGGCGTAGGCGGCGATCGCCACGGCGGCCGCCAGCACCGGCGCGGTGCGCGCCAGGCTTTGCAGCACGAACCATGCGCTGTCGGCGCCCTGGGCCGGATCGACCGCCGCGAGCCCGACCAGCGCCAGGGCCAGCGCGGCCCACACGGCGTCCACCCGCCACTGCCGGGCGAGGTCGCGGACCTGGAGGACAAGGGCGGTCATGTTTCTACTCCACTAGAACAATCGAACAATATGGGCGCGGCGCGGGATGCGCGGGCTTCCCCCGCGGCTCAGTTCACGCGGCGGTAGAAGCTTTCGCCACGCCGGCGCAGCACTGATCGGTCAGGAACGCGATGATCCCGCGCATGCGCGGATAGTCGGGCCGGCAGACGATCTCGCGCCCGCGCCGCTCCTGGAGCACCAAGCCCGTGCGCGCCAGCGCGTCGAGGTGGTGCGACAGGGTCGAGCCTGGGATGGCGACGTGCCGCTGCACCTCGCCGACGGTCAGCCCTTCCGGCCCGGCGCGCACCAGGAGACGAAAAACCTCCAGCCGCGTCGCGTTGCCGAGCGCGGCCAGACAGTCCGCCGCGAGGGGCGCGGTCACCTTTTCGGTTCTTCCCACCATGGAAATACTATATTTCTAGTATTGTCGAAATGTCAAGGGCGTTCCGCTACGCCGTCGGCAGCTGCTGGAAGCCGCGCTCGGCCGGCGGATCGGCGTCCTGCTGCGTGAGCGCATCCACGCGCGCCGCGGGCGGCCCGCGCCGGCAGGCCCGGACCATCGCGTCCACCGCCGCGTCGGGCCCGCTGAACAGGGCCTCGACCGAGCCGTCGCGCCGGTTGCGCACCCAGCCGTCGAGGCCCAGCGCCTCGGCCTCGTCCAGCGTCCAGCCGCGGAACCATACCCCCTGGACCCGGCCGGTGACGCGCACCAGGACGGTCTTCACTCGAACTCGATCAGACGCTGGTCCACCGCCACCGAGGCGCCGGGCCTGGCGTGGATGGCTTTGACGCGCGCGTCGCGCTCGGCGCGCAGCACGTTCTCCATCTTCATCGCCTCGACCACGGCCAGCGGCTCGCCCGCCTTGATCTCCTGGCCCTCCTTGACCGCGACCTGCGACAGCAGGCCCGGCATCGGCGACAGCAAGTAGCGCGAGGTGTCCGGCGGCAGCTTCTTGGGCATCAGCGCCAGCATCTCGGCGGCGAACGGCGACACCGCCATGGCGAGCACCGAGGCGCCGCCGTGGGTCAGCCGCCAGCCCGCCCCCTCGCGGTCCACCTGGGCCACGACCGCGCGGTTATCGAGCGTGCCGCGGAACAACTTGTCGCCCGGCGCCCAGGCGGTGCGCAGCGCGACCGCGCGGCCGTCGAGCCGCACCTCGTAGCCGCCCTCGGCGGGCGCGACCTCGGCGTCATGCCGCTCGCCGTCGAGCAGCACCGCGATCGCGCCGTTGAGCTTGCGCGCGTGGCCGGGAAGCTGGTCGGATATCCGCACGTTGCGCTCGGCCGTGCGGCGGCTGAGGGCGGCGGTGATGGCGGCCAGCGCGCGCGTGCGCGCCGCGTCGGGCCTGGGGCCCTGGAAGCCGTTGGGAAACTCCTCGGCGATCAGCCCGGTCGAGAACTCGCCCTTGGCGAAGCGCGGCAGCGCCAGCAGCGCCGAAAGGAACGCGATGTTGTGCCGCACCCCGCGGATGTAGAAGGCGTCGAGCGCCGCGGACAGGCGCTGCGTGGCTTCGGCGCGGGTATGGCCGCCCGCGATCAGCTTGGCGATCATCGGGTCGTAGAACATCGAGATTTCGCCGCCCTCGTAGACGCCGGTGTCCACCCGCACATGCGCGTCCTCCGCGGGCGGGCGGTAGCGCACCAGGCGCCCGGTCGAGGGCAGGAAGTTGCGCGTCGGGTCCTCGGCGTAGACGCGCGCCTCGATCGCGTGGCCCCTGGGCTTCACGTCCTTCTGCGCGAAGGGCAGCTTCTCGCCCGCCGCGATGCGGATCATCAGTTCCACGAGGTCGAGGCCGGTCACGTACTCGGTCACGGGATGCTCGACCTGGAGCCGCGTGTTCATCTCGAGGAAGTAGAAGTTGCGCTCCGAGTCGACGATGAACTCGACCGTCCCGGCCGAGGCGTACTTGACCGCCTTGGCCAGCGCCACGGCCTGCTCGCCCATGGCCTTGCGCGTCTTGTCGTCGAGGAACGGGCTCGGCGCCTCCTCGATCACCTTCTGGTGCCGGCGCTGGATCGAGCATTCGCGCTCGCCCAGGTACACGCAGTTGCCGTGCGCGTCGGCCAGCACCTGGATCTCGATGTGGCGCGGCTCCTCGACGTACTTCTCGATGAACACGCGGTCGTCGCCGAAGGCGCCGCGCGCCTCGTTGCGCGCCGAGGCGAAGCCCTCGGCCAGCTCCCTGTCGTCGCGCGCGATGCGCATGCCCTTGCCGCCGCCGCCGGCCGAGGCCTTGATCATCACGGGATAGCCGATCTCGCGCGCGATCCGCGCGGCCGCCTTGGCGTCGGCGATCGAGTCGAGATGGCCGGGCACGCTCGAAACCTTGGCCTTGGCCGCCAGCTTCTTCGATTCGATCTTGTCGCCCATCGCCGCGATCGCGCGCGCCGGCGGGCCGACGAAGGCGATGCCGGCCTTCTGCAGCGTCTTGGCGAACTCCGCCTTCTCCGACAGGAAGCCGTAGCCGGGATGCACCGCCTCGGCGCCGGTCTTCTTGCAGGCCACGACGATCTTCTCGATCGAGAGATAGCTTTCCGCCGACTTCGCCCCCCCGATCGCCACGGCCTCGTCCGCCATCTGCACGTGCAGCGCGTCGGCGTCGGCCTCGGAATGGACCGCGACCGTGGCGATGCCCATGCGCCTGGCGGTGCGGATCACCCGGCAAGCGATCTCGCCGCGATTGGCGATGAGGAGCTTCTTGAACATCGGCGTCACAACGGCACGTTGTCGTGCTTCTTCCAGGGGTTCGCGAGCTCCTTGTCGCGCAGCATGGCGAGCGAGCGACAGATGCGCCTTCGCGTCGCGCGCGGGGAGATCACGTCGTCGATGAAGCCGCGGTGGCCGGCGACGAAGGGATTCGCGAACTTGCGGCGATACTCCTCGGTGCGCGCCTCGATCGCTTTTGGGTCCTTGAGGTCGCCGCGGAAGATGATCTCGACCGCGCCTTTCGGTCCCATGACGGCGATCTCGGCCGAGGGCCAGGCGAAGTTGACGTCGCCGCGCAGGTGCTTCGAGCTCATCACGTCGTAGGCCCCGCCATAGGCCTTGCGCGTGATCACCGTGACCTTGGGCACCGTGGCCTCGGCATAGGCGAACAAGAGCTTCGCGCCGTGCTTGATGATCGCGCCGTATTCCTGCGCCGTGCCGGGCAGGAAGCCGGGCACGTCCACGAACGTCACGATCGGGATGTTGAAGCAGTCGCAGAAGCGCACGAAGCGCGCGGCCTTGCGCGAGGAATCGATGTCGAGGCACCCCGCCAGCACCATCGGCTGGTTGGCGACGATGCCGACGGTGGTTCCCTCCATCCGGATGAAGCCGGTGAGGATGTTCTTGGCGTAGCTGGGTTGCAGCTCGAAAAAATCGCCCTCGTCCGCCACCTTCTCGATCAGCTCCTTCATGTCGTAGGGCTTGTTCGGGTTGGCGGGCACCAGGGTGTCGAGCGACGGCTCCTCGCGGTCGGGCGAGTCGGCGGTGGGCCTCACCGGCGGCTTGTGCTTGTTCGAGGCGGGCAGGAAGTCGATGAACCGGCGCAGTTGCAGCAGCGCCTCCACGTCGTTGGGGAACGCGAGGTCCGCCACGCCGGATTTCGTCGTGTGCGTCGCCGCGCCGCCCAGCTCCTCGTGGGTGACGGTTTCGTGCGTCACGGTCTTCACCACGTCCGGCCCGGTGACGAACATGTAGGAGGTGTCCTCGACCATGAAGATGAAGTCGGTCATGGCCGGGGAATAGACCGCGCCGCCCGCGCACGGCCCCATGATCAGCGAGACCTGCGGCACCACGCCCGAGGCCAGCACGTTGCGCTGGAACACCTCGGCATAGCCCGCGAGCGAGGCCACGCCCTCCTGGATGCGCGCGCCGCCCGAATCGTTGAGGCCGATCACCGGCGCGCCGACCTTCATCGCCTGGTCCATGATCTTGCAGATCTTCTCGGCGTGCGCCTCGCTGAGCGAGCCGCCGAACACGGTGAAGTCCTGGCTGAAGACGAACACCAGGCGGCCGTTGATCGTGCCGTAGCCCGTGACCACGCCGTCGCCGGGGATGGTCTGCGCGTCCATGCCGAAGTCGGTGCAGCGGTGCTCGACGAACATGTCCCATTCCTCGAAGGAATCGGGATCGAGCAGCACCGTGATGCGCTCGCGCGCGGTCAGCTTGCCCTTGTCGTGCTGCGCCTTGATGCGCCGCTCGCCGCCGCCGGCGCGGGCGCGCGCGCGCTTCTCCTCCAACTGGCGGATGATGTCCTGCATCGCGCTTCCCCCCGAAAGACGCCGCACAATCCTAACAGGATCAAGGGGTTGTGCAAGAAGCCCGGCGCCCTAGCCGCGCAGCAGCGCGAGGAACCTCGCCGCCATGCGCAAATCGGCCTCGACCTCGGCCCGCCGCTTGACCGCGAGCGGGTCGTCGCCCCACTGCGCGCGCTGCCACGCCTCGTCCAGGTCGGCGGCCTGCCAGGCGCTTGCGGCGTCGAGCCGCGCTTCGACGACCGCCAGGCCCAGCAGCAGCGAGCCGCTCGCCGCGACCACGCCGTGCAGGCCCGCAAGGCGCATGGCGTCGAGCGCGGCGACGGCGGCCCCGAGCGCGGCGACCGCCGCGGCGGGCTGGGCGGCCGGCATCACGCCTTCGACCGCAACGAGCCTGGCGCCGTAGCGCGCGGCGGCCCAGTCCAGGATCGGCTGCCACGCCGCATCCTGGCGCCGGCGCAGCTCGGCGGGCACGCCGGCGCGGTGGCACAGCAGGTCGGTCGCCGCGTAGCCCGCGATCTCCGCGACCGCGGGGCCGGGGTCCGGCGCGATGCGGTCGAGCGCCGTGGCGACGAGGCGCGTGAGCCGCATGGCGTGGAGCGCGATCGTCTCGCCCTGTTCCTGCCATTCCGCGGCCAGGGCCTCGGCCAGCGCGCGCGTCGGCGCCACCACCCGGGTGCGCCGGGGGGTATGGAGCGGCTTGGCGTCGAGCGCCACGCCCCAGCCGCCCGCGGCCTCCACGGCGCTCGCGGTCTTGTACCAGCGCTTCACGCCCATTGCCTCATCGGCCGAACCCGCGCGCCCGCAGCGCCGCCAGCAAGGCGTCGAACGTCGGCACCACCGCCGCCGCGCCGGCGGCGACGAGCTCCGCCTCGGCGTGGTAGCCCCAGCCCGCGCCGATGGCGAGCACGCCGGCGTTGCACGCCATCAGCATGTCGAAGCTGGTATCGCCCACCACCACGGCGTCTTCGGGCCCGAGGCCGAGCTCCTCCAGCGCCGAGTGCACCATCCACGGGTCGGGCTTGCCGGGCCCATCGTCGGCGCAACGCAGTACGTCGAAATGGGCGACGAGCCCGCGCTTCTCGAGCGTGGCGTGCAGCCCGCGCCGCCCCTTGCCAGTGGCGATGCCGAGCAGGGCGCCGGCGGCTCTCAGCGCGTCGAGCGCCTGGAAGGCCCCAGGAAACATCGGGTCGTGGTCCGCGGATTGCGCGAGCGCCCGGTGCGCCTGTTTGTAGCTTTCCGCCACCTCGGCGGCGCGGCCGCGGTGCGCCTCGGGCAGGTTGGCGGCGATCGCCTGGGCGAGCGGCAGGCCGATGTGGCGGCGGATCGCCGCCGGGTCCACGCCGGGAATCGCGTGCGCGCGGCAGGCCTCGGTGAACGCCGCGACGATGGAATGCTGGCTGTCCACCAACGTGCCGTCGAAATCGAACAGCACCAGGCGCGCGGCGGGCATTGCATTCACGGTT